>OBYP01000544.1_pt1 | contig 32405 bp, 33 predicted proteins | sample 1501461 | NCBI WGS metagenome assembly OBYP01 (sample SAMEA2580201, study PRJEB22360) | human gut metagenome | biome: human gut; feature: human-associated habitat; material: faeces | place: Denmark | collected 2008/2010 | reverse complement strand
TAAAATTACTAATAAAAATGTAATTATTAATAAATTCAAGTTTATCATACCATAAAATTTTAAGAAAAAGTAGGGAAAATCGGACTTTTTTTTCGGAAAGAACTGCCTTTGGAAAGAAATGAAAATAAGCAAAATCAAATGTGCTATTAATAAAATGAAAAAATATTAATGAAATACCGTAAACATACGGAAATAAGCGATTTTTTAGGGTTTGACAAGAAGGCACATCCGTGTTTAAATGGTATCAGAAACCAAAACGAAATCACTTTTAGGAGGAATGTAGATATGAGATTTTTTGTAGACACAGCAGAAGTAGATCAGATTCGCAAAGCTAATGACATGGGAGTTATCTGTGGAGTAACAACAAACCCATCTTTAATTGCAAAATCCGGAAGACAGTTTGAAGATGTTATTAAAGAAATTACTTCTATTGTAGACGGAGCAATCAGCGGAGAAGTTAAAGCTACAACAACTGATGCAGAAGGAATGATCGCAGAAGGAAGAGAAATCGCTAAGATTCATCCGAACATGGTTGTTAAAATTCCTACAACAATCGAAGGTTTAAAAGCTACAAAAGTTTTAGCATCCGAAGGAATCAAGACAAACTTAACTTTAATCTTCAATCCAAACCAGGCACTTCTTGCTGCAAGAGCAGGTGCAACTTATGTATCTCCATTCCTTGGAAGATTAGATGATATTTCTCAGAATGGTTTAGACCTGATTGCTGACATCAAAGAGATCTTTGATATGGCAGGAGATATCGATACACAGATTATCTGCGCAAGCGTTCGTAATCCAATTCACGTTATTGAATGTGCTAAGATGGGAGCAGATATTGCAACAGTGCCTTACAGTGTATTTGAGCAGATGATGAAACACCCATTGACAGATCAGGGAATCGAAAAATTCCAGGCAGACTATAAAGCAGTATTCGGAGAATAAGAAAGGGTGGTATACACTATGACAACCGCAGAATTAAAGAAAGCAGCCAATGAGATCCGTAAAGGCATTGTGAAATCTACACATGCCGCAAAATCCGGACATCCGGGTGGATCTTTATCAGCAGCAGATGTATTTACATATTTATACTTTGTTGAAATGAATGTAGATCCTGAGAATCCAAAAGATGAGAACCGTGACCGCTTTGTATTGTCCAAAGGTCATGTAGCTCCTGGATACTACTCAACATTAGCCGAAAGAGGTTTCTTCCCGAAAGAAGATCTGTTGACTTTAAGGCATGTGGGATCTTATCTTCAGGGACATCCGGATATGAAAAAGATTCCTGGTGTTGACATGTCCAGCGGTTCTTTAGGACAGGGAATTTCAGCAGCTGTTGGTATGGCATTAGCTGCAAAATTACAGAATAAAGATTATCGTACTTACACACTTCTTGGAGATGGTGAGATCCAGGAAGGTCAGGTTTGGGAAGCTGCAATGTTTGCAGGAGCAAAAAAACTTGATAATCTTGTAGTGATCGTTGATAATAACGGACTTCAGATTGATGGAAACATCGAAGATGTCTGCTCTCCATATCCGATTGCAGACAAATTTAAAGCTTTCAATTTCAATGTAGTTGAAATTGACGGACATGACTTTGATCAGATTGCCGACGCATTCAAACAGGCAAAAGAATGTAAAGGAATGCCAACTGCAATCGTTATGAAGACCGTCAAAGGAAAAGGTGTATCCTTCATGGAAAATCAGGCTTCATGGCATGGTTCTGCACCAAACGATGAACAATTAGAACAGGCACTTAAAGATTTAGAAAAGGTGGGCGAGTAAGATGGCAGATGTAAAGAAGATTGCGACAAGAGAAAGCTATGGAAATGCTTTAGTTGAATTAGGAAACGAAAACCCTAATGTTGTAGTTTTAGATGCTGACTTAGCCGCTGCAACAAAAACAGGTGTATTTAAAAAGGCTTTTCCGGAGAGACACATTGACTGTGGAATTGCCGAGTGTAACATGGTAGGAATCGGAGCAGGACTTGCGGCAGCAGGAATGGTACCGTTTGTCAGCAGTTTTGCAATGTTTGCAGCAGGACGTGCTTTTGAGCAGGTAAGAAACTCTGTTGGATATCCACATCTGAATGTAAAAATCGGAGCAACTCATGGTGGTATTTCTGTAGGAGAAGACGGAGCTACACATCAGTGCTGTGAAGATATTGCATTAATGCGTACAATTCCGGGAATGACAGTTATCGTTCCTTCTGATGATGTTGAGGCAAAAGCGGCAGTGAAAGCGGCAGCCGAGATGGAAGGACCGGTTTATATGAGATTCGGACGTCTGGCAGTTCCTGTAATCAATGATGAAGATTACAAATTCGAGATTGGAAAAGGAAAAGTCTTAAAAGAAGGTGCTGACGTTGCAATTATTGCAAACGGACTTTGTGTAGCGGAAGCTTTAGAAGCAGCTAAGAAGCTGGAAGCTGACGGAATCAATGCTCAGGTAATTAACATGGCAACCGTAAAACCACTGGATGAAGAGTTGGTGCTTGCTGCGGCAAAAGAAGCCGGAAAAGTAGTTGTTGTAGAAGAACATTCTGTAATCGGCGGACTTGGAAGCGCAGTATGTGATGCGTTATCTGAAAAAATGCCGACTCCGGTTTTAAAAATCGGTGTGAATGATGTATTCGGACATTCCGGACCGGCTGTTGAGTTAATCAAAGAGTTTGGTTTAGACGGTGACAGCATTGCTGCAAAAGTAAAAGATTTTGTAAAATAGAAATTTTTTCTAACGGGATAAAGAAGTTTAGAAAATGGCGGATCTGTTGTGATAGCAGGTTCGCTGTTTTTGTGTTATAATGCTGTAAAACGAAAGGGGGAAAGTCATATGTGGACGAGAAAGGATTTAAAAACAATAGGGAAAGCAGCATTGCACAGAAACTATTGGGTCACTGTGCTGGTTACTTTAATTTATGGATTTCTGGCTGCGGATTACAGCGATCGGGTTTTTGATTTTGTGAAGGAATCACTGTCCGATAATCCTGTGGAGATGTGGGGTCCGGTGGCATGGACGATTCTTGCAGTGGGAGTTACCATTATTTTGATTTGGACGGTGATTATGATATTAGTTCGAATCTTTATTGGAAATATGATTGAAATAGGGAGTATGCGCTATTATCTGGAAAACAGCGAGAAGAAATCTTCTTTGGGATTGATCCTCTATGGATTTCAGAGCGGGCATTACGGAAAGAATACGCTGACTCTCTTTTTAAGAGATTTGTACAGTGTGCTGTGGACATTGCTGCTTATTGTTCCGGGAATTATCAAGAGTCTTGAATATTCGATGATTCCGTATATTCTGGCAGAGAATCCGCAGATGTCAAGAAAACGTGCTTTTGAATTGAGCAAGGCTATGATGGACGGACAGAAGTGGGATGCATTTGTCCTGGATTTGTCTTTTATCGGCTGGTTTATTCTTGGAGGCATAACTTTGGGAGTTGTTGATGTGATGTATACGAATCCGTATGTAAATACTACATGGGCAGAACTTTACAAAGTGAGCCGAAGAAGAGCACTGGAAAAAGGCTTTGCTACAAGTGAAGAACTTCCGGGAATTATACCGGAATAGGATACTCTAAGGAGTATCAGTTGATAAATCAGGGAGGATTTCCGGGGAAGGAAATCCTCTTTGCTATTTGATAGCAAAGAAAAATCATGTTATAATAAAGTTTAGCTTGTTGGAGAAGACTGTTTTGATTTCAAATATGCCGGAATATATTTGAAGTCAGGAGTGTATTAGAATAAAGGAGTTTAGCAAGATGGGAAAATATTTCGGAACAGATGGTTTCCGCGGGGAAGCAAACATAGATTTAACAGTGGAGCACGCTTACAAAGTAGGACGTTTTATCGGATGGTATTTTAACCAGAAGACATCCAGAGCAAAAGTTGTGATCGGGAAAGATACAAGACGAAGCAGTTATATGTTTGAGAATGCGCTGGTTGCGGGACTGACGGCGTCTGGTGCAGATGCTTATATGCTTTATGTAACAACGACACCGAGTGTTGCTTATGTAGTAAGAACAGAACAGTTTGACTGTGGAATTATGATTTCTGCCAGCCATAATCCGTTTTATGACAATGGAATTAAGCTGATCAATGCGAAAGGTCATAAGATGGAGGCTGAGGTAGAGGAAAAGATTGAAGCTTACATTGATGGCAAAACGAAAGAACTGCCTTTTGCGACAAAGAAGGAGATTGGCCGCGCCAAAGATTATTCAGCAGGAAGAAATCATTATATTGGTTATTTAATTTCTTCCGCAACCCGTTCTTTTAAGGGCGTGAAGGTTGGTTTAGACTGTGCGAACGGAAGCTCTTTTGCCATTGCAGAGAATGTATTTAAGGCACTTGGGGCAGAGACTTATGTGATTAATCACGATCCTGACGGAACGAATATTAATACGAACTGTGGATCAACACATATAGAGATCCTTCAGGGATATGTAAAAGAGAATCATCTGGATGTGGGCTTTGCATACGATGGAGATGCAGACCGCTGTATCGCAGTTGATGAGGAAGGTAAAGTTGTAGATGGAGATCTGATTCTCTATGTATGCGGACAGTATATGAAAAAACATGGAGAATTGAATAATAATACGATTGTTACAACGGTAATGTCCAATCTTGGTCTTTATAAGGCACTGGATGCGGCAGGAATCAGCTATGAAAAGACTGCGGTAGGTGACAAGTATGTCAATGAAAATATGGTGAAGAACGGACATGCGCTTGGTGGAGAACAATCCGGACATATTATTTTCAGCAAATTTGCAACAACCGGAGATGGAATTTTAACATCTCTTAAAATTATGGAGGCGATGATTGAGCAGAAACAGTCTCTGGGGCAGTTGACAGAGCCGGTTGAGATCTTCCCTCAGATTCTTGAAAATGTTCGTGTTTCAGATAAGAAAACAGCGCAGGAAGATTCTGATGTAAGGGCAACAGTGGCAGAGGTAGAGAAGGAACTGGGGAATGACGGAAGAATTCTGGTTCGTGAAAGCGGTACAGAACCGTTGGTTCGTGTTATGGTAGAGGCAAGAAGCCATGAAATCTGTCGTAGTCAGGTGGACCGGGTTGTAAAGGTCTTAAGACAGAAAGGTTATGTCATCGAATAGTTTATGGAAGCGTTATATGCAGATATAATTATTAATATTTCTCATGAGGCACTGGATCGGGTATTTGGATACAAAGTGCCTTTTTCCTTAGTCTCCGAGATTCGGGTGGGACAGCAGGTTGTTGTCCCATTTGGGCGTTCGAACAAAGAACAAAAAGGCTATGTTGTCCGACTGTCATCGGATATTGATTATGATAGGAGTAAAGTAAAAGAAATTCTTCGGATTGAGACAAATCATGTGGGTGTGGAGTCAAAGATGATTGAACTTGCCGCCTGGATTCGTAAGAATTATGGTTCTACCATGATTCAGGCATTGAAAACGGTTCTTCCTGTACAGGATAAGGTTGCAAGGAAAGCCCATAAACACATTGAATTGTGCATAGATTCGGTTCACGGGCCGGCGCTGCTGTCGGAATATCTGGGAAAACATTATGTTGCCAAAGCAAGACTTCTGGCGGCGCTTTTGGATCACCAGAAGATTCCGTGGGAGATGGCATCAAAGGATCTGAAAATTCCCAGAAGTACAGTGGAAGGCATGGAAAGAGATGGAATTCTTCGGGTTGTGACCGAGTACTATTATCGAAATCCGGGTTTGAATGCCGGACAGAAGAAGCCTCCGAAAGTGCTGAATCCCCAACAGCGCAGGCTGGCGGATGAATTCCGGGAAGATTTCCTGCAGGGACAGCGCAAGACGTATCTTTTGCATGGAGTCACCGGGAGCGGCAAGACAGAAGTATATCTGGCTGCCATTGAGGAGGTAATACGTCAGGGCAGACAGGTGATTGTCCTGATTCCGGAGATTGCTCTGACTTATCAGACGGTGACCCGGTTTACAGAGAGGTTTGGAGACAAAGTCTCAATTCTAAATTCCCGGCTGTCTAAGGGGGAAAAGTATGATCAGTGGCTTCGGGCAAAGAATGGAGATGCCGAGATTATGATCGGCCCCAGATCGGCATTGTTTGTGCCGTTTCCGAATCTTGGACTGATTATTATTGACGAGGAACATGAGGGCAGTTATAAGAGTGAGCAGACACCGAAATATCACGCAAGAGAGGTGGCCATTGAAAAGGCAAGGATGGAGAATGCTTCTGTGATTCTCGGATCAGCAACACCGTCTTTGGAGAGTTATAAAAATGCTCTGGACGGGCAATATAGGCTCTGGGAGCTTACAAAGCGCGCAAAAGAAGCAGTAATGCCGCAAGTGTATATTGAAGACTTGCGGGAAGAACTAAAGTGCGGAAATCGAAGCATGTTTAGCCGCAGATTGAAATCTCTGATGGAAGAGCGTCTTAACCGGGGCGAGCAGATTATGCTCTTTTTAAACCGGAGAGGATATGCAGGGTTTGTGTCATGCCGAAGCTGCGGACATGTGATAGAATGTCCACATTGTGACGTATCTATGACATATCATCGGGATGGAACGTTACGGTGTCATTACTGCGGTTATGAGCAGCCAATGGTACAACGATGTTCGGAGTGTGGAAGTCCTTATGTTGCCGCTTTTGGTCTTGGAACCCAGAAGGTGGAGGCGGCCCTGTACCGGGAATTTCCAAAGGCAAGAGTCCTTCGAATGGATATGGATACAACGAGAAAAAAGCATAGCCATGAGGAGATTCTCTCTGCTTTTTCCAACGGAGAGGCTGATATTCTGGTTGGAACTCAGATGATTGTAAAGGGACATGATTTTGCCAATGTGACGCTGGTTGGAATTTTGGCGGCGGATTTATCGCTTCATGCCAATGATTATCGGGCAGGCGAGAGAACGTTTCAACTTCTGACGCAGGCGGCAGGAAGGGCAGGAAGAGGAGAAAAGACCGGAGAGGTCGTAATCCAGACTTATTCGCCGGAGCACTATAGTATTGTGACTGCGGCAAAACAGGATTATCATGCCTTTTACAAAGAAGAAATCAGTTACCGGACAATGCTTCAGTATCCGCCTGTGTGGCAGATGCTGGTGGTATTTCTTTCCGGGGAAGATAATGCCCGGGTAAAAGCCCTGGCGGGAACGATGGCAGAGATGGTCCGGCACATGGACCTTATGGTAATCGGGCCAAGCGAGGCAAGTTTTGGAAAAATCAACGATCAATATCGTTGGGTGATTTATATAAAAAATAAAAATTATGATACTTTAGTTCAGGCGAAAGACCGCCTGGAAGAGTGGATCGATCAAAATAATATCCGAAAGAATGTGTTGGTGAATTTTGATTTTAATCCAATGAACAGCTATTAAATGAAATGGAAGGGAGAACTGCAATGGCAATTCGAAAAATACGAGTTATGGGAGATGATGTTCTGAGAAAAACAGCGAAAGAAGTAAAGAGCATGACACCGAGAACCCAGATGTTAATCGAAGATATGTATGATACGATGTATGAAGCGATGGGAGTCGGACTGGCAGCGCCTCAGGTTGGAATTTTAAAGCGGATCGTAGTAATTGATACAGGAGTCGAGGGAGAGTGTGTAACGCTCATCAATCCAAGAATTACCCACAGAGATGGGGAACAGGTTGGAGAAGAGGGATGTCTTAGCCTTCCGGGCAAGGTTGCGGTTGTAAAGAGACCGAATCATGTGATCTGCAATGCTTATGATGAAAATATGGACCCGATTACCGTGGAGGGATTTGGTCTTTTTGCCAGAGCGATTTGTCATGAACTGGATCATCTGGATGGAGTATTGTATCCGGATGTGGCAGAAGGCCCGGTAAAAGAGGTCGTATACGAAGAAGGTGAGTAAAATGAGAGCAGTATTTATGGGAACTCCGGAGTTTGCAGTGCCGACATTGCAGGCTCTGATTGATCATCATCAGGTAGAAGCGGTTGTCACACAGCCGGATAAGCAGAGAGGGCGCGGAAAAAAAGTTCAGTTTCCTCCGGTGAAAGAAAAGGCAGTGGAGCATGAGATTCCGGTTTATCAGCCGCAAAAGGCAAGAGATGAAGAATTTGTAGAAATTCTTCGAGAGATCAATCCGGATGTAATTGTAGTTGTTGCCTATGGACAGATTCTTCCGGAAAGTATTTTAAATATTCCGAAGTATGGATGTATCAATGTACATGGATCACTCCTGCCAAAATACAGAGGGGCGGCTCCGATACAGTGGGCGGTACTTGACGGAGAAGAAAAGACAGGAATTACTACCATGTATATGGAAAAGGGACTGGACACCGGCGATATGATTGATAAGGCAGAGATTGTTCTGGACCCAAAAGAAACAGCGGGAACCTTACATGATAAATTGATGGAAATCGGTGCCAATCTGCTTCTTGAAACTTTGGAAAAACTGGAAAACGAAACGGCAGTACGTATCAAACAGAATGATTCGGAAAGCTGTTATGCCAGTATGCTGACAAAAGAGATGGGACAGATTGATTTTTCAAAATCTGCCCGCGAAATCGAATGTCTGATTCGTGGAATGAATCCATGGCCAAGCGCCTATACTTCTCTGAACGGGAAGACTTTAAAGGTGTGGGAAGCTGAGGTTCTTACAGAGAATTCCGGAGAGGAACCGGGAACAGTCATCGATGTGACCAAAGATGCCATTGTCGCTGCCTGCAAAGAAGGCGCGCTGAAACTTCTGGAAGTTCAGATGGCAGGAAAAAAGAGAATGAAAGTTTCTGCATTTTTACTTGGATATCAGGTGGAAAAAGGAATGAAATTAGGAGAGTAGTATGGACAATCCAAGAGAATGTGCACTGGATGTACTGGTCAAGGTTGATAAACAAGAAGAATTATCGCATATTGCCATTGGCAATGTACTGGAAAAATATCAGTTTTCACCGAAACGGGACCGGGCATTTTTTACAAGACTTACAGAAGGAACACTGGAACGTCAGATTACCATTGATTATGTGGGAGATCAGTTTTCAAAGACCAAGATCCGAAAATGTAAGCCGTTAATTCGGGCACTTTTACGTATGGGAATCTATCAGATTCTGTATATGGATCAGGTGCCGGATTCGGCAGCTTGTAATGAAGCTGTAAAGCTTGCGAAAAAGCGTGGATTTTCCAGATTATCCGGTTTTGTAAACGGAGTGCTGCGCAATATTTCAAGACAAAAAGATCAGATCCGATACCCGGATCCTGAGAAGGAACCGAATCGTTATTTATCGGTTGCTTATTCTGTGCCGGAATGGCTGGTTCAATTTTTTCAAAAAACCTATGATCAGAAGACAACACAGAAGATTCTGGCTTCTTATCTGGAAGAGAAAAAGACATCGCTTTGTTGTCTGATTTCCAGAGGAGACAAAGAAGAGATAAAGGAATCTTTAAGGGCAGAGGGGGTTACGGTAGAAGATGGCGCTTTAATTCCTAATGCCATTTGTATTTCCGATTATGATTTTTTGTACCGGCTGAAAGCATTCCGGGAAGGAAAATGTATTGTACAGGATGAAAGTTCTATGATGGCTGCCCGGCTGTCAGGTGCCGGAAAAGATCAGCTGGTTTTGGATTTATGCAGTGCACCGGGCGGAAAGGCTCTTTATGCAGCGGATCAGATGCAGGGAACCGGAATGGTTATTTCCAGAGATCTGACAGAATATAAGGTGGATCTGATTGAGGATAATATTGAGAGAACCGGGATTACGAATATTCGTACAGAAGTGTTTGATGCCAGAATTGCGGATGAGTCACTGTTTGGGAAGGCAGATGTGGTAATTGCGGATCTGCCGTGTTCCGGGCTTGGAATCATGGGAAGGAAGAATGATATTAAATATCATATTTCAGAAGAAGGAATGAATAGTCTGGTGAAATTGCAGAGAGAGATTCTAAAGAATGCTGTGCAGTATGTAAAGCCGGGAGGAATTTTGCTTTATAGTACATGTACCATCAATCCGGCAGAAAATGAGGAAAATTTCCGCTGGATTTTGGAGAATTTTGATTATGAGCCGGTGGATCTTCGTCCGGAACTTCCGGAGGCGGTTTCTATGGAAACGGCAGCGGAAGGATATATACAGTTTCTGCCGGGAGTCCATCCGTGTGATGGATTCTTTATCGGAAAGTTAAGGAGATTATAGTATGGATTTAAAATCAATGACGCTTCCCGAACTTTGTGAGTATATGGAGTCGATCGGGGAGAAAAAGTTTCGTGCCAGACAGTTATTTGAATGGCTTCATAAGCATCTGGCGTTATCGACAGACGAGATGAAGAATATACCGAAGACCTTAAAAAGCAAAATCTCAGAGGAGCAAAAAATTCTCGGAGTCAAACCTTTAGATTGTTATATTTCGGAGATTGACGGGACACGCAAATATTTGTTTGAGTTATATGACGGAAATATTATCGAGAGTGTGTGGATGAAATACAAACATGGAAATTCTGTCTGTATTTCTTCTCAGGCAGGCTGTCGTATGGGATGCCGTTTTTGTGCCTCTACTCTGGGCGGACTGGACCGCAGTTTAGAGCCGTCGGAAATGCTTTCCCAGATCTACTATATTCAGAGAGATACGAAAGAGAGAGTATCTAATGTAGTTATGATGGGAACCGGGGAACCGTTAGATAATTATGATAATGTTTTGAGGTTTTTGGAACTGATTACCTCAGAGGATGGATTAAATATCAGTCAGAGGAATATAACAATTTCAACATGCGGGATTGTTCCAAAGATTCGGGAACTGGCAATGGAGCATCTTCAGATTACCCTTGCGATTTCCCTTCATGCGCCAAACGACCGAATGAGGCAGGAGCTGATGCCGGTTGCCATGAAATATTCTGTGGAGGAGCTTCTTGATGCATGTAAATTTTATCTTGAAGAGACCAATCGCAGAATGACCTTTGAGTACAGCCTTGTGGCGGGAGTCAATGATCAGTCGGAACATGCCAGAGAGCTTGCAGGCAGGCTTGACGGGCTTTTATGCCATGTGAATTTAATTCCGGTTAACCCTATTAAAGAACGTGATTTCAAGCAATCTGTGCCGGAATCTGTGATGGAATTTAAAAAGATACTTGAAAAAAATCGTGTAAATGTTACCATAAGAAGGGAAATGGGCGCAGATATTAATGCAGCCTGTGGACAGCTTAGACGAAAGAAACTTAAGTCAAGAGTGTAAAGGAGAACGAATATGCGATCCGTGGGAGCTTCACATATTGGAAAAGTCCGTACAGAAAATCAGGATAGGATTTTCTTTAGTGATCAGCCTGTAGGCAATTTAAAAAGTCTGTATATTGTGGCAGATGGAATGGGAGGTCATCAGTCAGGGGGATACGCAGCTGATTATGCTGTGAAACGCTTTGTAGAACTGGTGGAAGTCTCTGAAGAAACAGATATCATAGAGTGTATGAGGGAAGCGATTTCTGCGGTGAATCAGGAAATTCTTAAGAAATGCAGAGAAGATGCTGCGTATGGCGGGATGGGTACAACGTTTGTAGCCGCGGCAGTTTCAGATGAAAAGATTACAGTTATGAATATCGGTGACAGCCGATTATATTATGGAGATAAAGAGTTAAGACAGATTACAACAGATCACTCCTATGTAGAAGAACTGATTCACGCAGGAGTGCTGAAAAGAGAACAGGGAAGGTTTCATCCTAAAAAGAATTTAATTACAAGAGCAGTGGGAGGGCAAAGTGCAGTCCCGGATTTTTTTGAACTCGAGGCAAAGGAAGGATATTTACTGCTTTGCAGCGATGGACTTTCCAATATGATAGCCGATGACGAATTAAAAGAACTTCTTTTAGACCACAGCCAGATTGAGAAGAAAGCTAATCAGATGATTATCCGCGCCAATGAGTATGGCGGGCAGGATAATATTTCGCTGGTAATTGTGGATTTAAAGAGATGAGGTGAGAACTGATGTTAGAACTGGGTACAATGCTTGGAAGCCGCTATGAGATCTTAAGAAGAGTCGGCAGCGGTGGGATGGCAGATGTATATATGGCAAAAGATCATAAACTAAACCGAAATGTAGCAGTAAAAGTTTTAAAAAGCGAATACGTAGAAGATGAGAAGTTTTTAAGAAAATTTGATATAGAAGCACAGGCGGTAGCCTGTTTAAATCACCCTAACATTGTAAATATTTATGATGTCGGGATGGAAGATGGCGTAAACTATATTGTCATGGAACTGGCAGAAGAAACGACGTTAAAAGATTATATCCGAAGAAAGGGATATTTCTCTCCGAAGGAAACTGTAGAGATTTCTTTACAGATTGCTTCGGCAATTTCTCATGCCCATAAAAATCATATTATTCACAGGGATATTAAACCGCAGAATATTCTGGTATCAGAAAGCGGCAATATTAAAGTGACGGATTTTGGAATCGCCAAGGCGGCAAATAATAATACAGTGACATCTACAGCCACTGCGATGGGTTCTGTCCATTATATTTCGCCGGAACAGGCAAAAGGAAGATTCTGTGATGAAAAGAGTGATATCTATTCTCTTGGAATTACGATGTATGAGATGGTAACAGGGCATGTGCCGTTTGACCATGAAAACGGTGTGACCATTGCACTGATGCATCTGCAAAATGAGATTATACCTCCAAGTCAGATCCGGGAGGGAATTCCGGACAGTCTGGAAAAAATCATCTTGAAATGTACGATGAAGAAGCCGGAGGAACGATATCAGACAGCGGAAGAATTAATCGGTGATTTGAAACTGGTTTTTGAGGATACATCCGGAGAATATATTGGTGTTGCACCGATGGTAGATGACTCGCCTACGATTATGATTGATCAGAGTGAGTTTCCAAAGGAAGAGGAAACTGCGGAGAAAGAAGTGCCGGAGAATGAGGATGAAAATGCTTATGTAGATGCTGATGAACAGGAAGAGGAAGAAGGAGGAATGAACTCGAAACTGGAGAAGTTAGTCATTGTGCTGGCGGCTGTGGTTGGAGCGATCATTCTGATTTCGATCATGGTTTTTGTCGTCCGCAGTTCCGGACTGTTTAAATCAGGGAAAAGTACAGGAACAACCGGTGTTTCGGTAACAACAGAAGCAACAGAAGAGACGGATGAACCATATCTTGTTCCAAATGTAAAGGGAATGTCTTATGATATGGCAAAAGAAAAAATCGGAGATAATCTAAAAATCAAAAAGGTAGAGGAATATTCTGAACTGTATGATAAAGGAATGGTGATCCGCCAGAGCCCTGAGAGTGATGTGGAAGTGGAGCTGGGGACAGAGATTATACTGACGGTCAGCAAAGGAAAGGAAGAGGAAGAAGAGGTTACAGTGCCGGATGTTGAAGGCAGCAGTGAATCTTCTGCAAAAAGTGCTTTAAATAAGCTTGGATTCCGTGTCAGTGTAACAGAGGAATATAGTTCTGATGTGGCAGAAGGGAAAGTGATTTCACAGTCACCATCCGGCGGAACTAAGATGCAGAAGGGATCCTTGGTAAAAATTGTTGTCAGCAAAGGCAAAAAAGAAGTCGAGCGGGTGACAGTACCGAATCTCAAGTATTATACACAGTCTGAGGCGAGACAACAGCTTCGTAATATGAATTTAAGCCTCGGAAGCGTTTTGACAGAATACAGTGATACTGTTGAAAAGGGATTGGTTATACGACAGACAGTCAGTGCAGGAACGAAAGTAAAAGAGGGAACTGCAGTGGGAATTTATGTAAGTCTCGGGCCAAGACCAAGCACAACAGAGAGTACTGAGACAGAGACAACGCAGTCAGAAGAGTAGCAGGAGTGTGTGGAAGTTCATGCAGGGAAAAATTATAAAAGGAATTGCAGGATTTTATTATGTGCAGACCGGAGAAAAAGTATATGAGTGCAGGGCGAAAGGAGTCTTTCGGAATAAGAAGATGAAACCGCTGGTAGGCGATAATGTAGAAATTGATGTTCTGGATGAGAAGGATCAGGAGGGAAATCTGATTGAGATTTTGCCGAGGATGAATGAGCTGATTCGTCCGGCAGTTTCTAATGTAGATCAGGCTTTGGTTATTTTTGCAGCGAAAAATCCGAAACCAAATTATAATCTTTTGGATCGATTTTTGATGATGATGGAAAAACAAAATGTTCCGGTAATTGTCTGTTTTAATAAGGTGGATCTCGCAAAAGAGAAAGACCTGAGTCTGTTGGAGCAGGTATATAAAAATTGCGGGCATCTTGTGAAATTTATCAGCGTCAAAGAAGAAGAAGGAATTGATGAAATACGCAGCCTGATTCATGGAAAGACCACTGTACTGGCAGGACCGTCCGGGGTCGGCAAGTCTTCTTTGATGAACCTGCTTCAGCCGAAGGCGCAGATGGAGACCGGGGAAGTCAGCCAGAAAATCAAGAGAGGCCGGCACACCACAAGACATTCGGAGTTAATCTGTATCGAAAAGGATACCTTCGTTTTGGACACACCGGGATTTAGTTCTCTGTTTATTCATATGTTTGAGGAAGATGAGATCAGAGACTATTTTCAGGAGTTTGCGCAGTATGAGGAACAGTGCCGGTTTCAGGGGTGCAGTCATACCCATGAGCCGGACTGTGCAGTTAAGAAAGCGTTAGAAGAAGGAAAAATCAGCCGGATTCGATATGATAACTATGTAAACGTCTATACAGAACTAAAAGAAAAGAGAAAATGGTAATGCGGGTATTGATTTTAACGGGAGGAGATTTTGACCGGGAATTTGCCTCGGATTATATAAAAACATGGAAGCCGGATCAGGTTATTACCGCAGATCGGGGACTTTTATATGCCAGGGAACTGGGAATTTGTCCGGATGTGATGCTGGGTGATTTTGACAGCTGCAATCGTGATGTGCTGGAAGAATTCTCGCAGGGAGATAAGATTCTTGTTCCATGTGAAAAGGATGATACAGATACCGGTCTGGCAATGGAGAAAGCCGTGAAATCAGGTGCAGAAGAGATTCTTCTGGTTGGAGGAACCGGCACGAGGATGGATCATGTGCTGGGGAATATTGGTCAGCTGTTTTATGCGGCAAGATGTGGGGTGCGTGCGGAATTAATTGATGCGCATAACCGAATGAGGGTATTGGATTATGACAGCAGCATTCTAAAAAAGGAGTTGTTTGGAAACTACGTTTCGCTGATTCCGATGTATGAGGCGAAAGGAGTAACCTTGCATGGGTTTAAATATCCGCTGCATGAAGATACGCTGGTATTTCATGAATCATGGGGAATCAGCAATGAGTTAGAGGCAGAAGAAGGCCGGATTTCTTATCGGGAAGGACGTCTGATTTTAATAGAAAGTAAAGATTGAGGTGGAAAATGAAAAGTACAAATGAACCAAAACAGCAAAACAGCAAATTGAAAGGCAAACTGGAAAAGATTCTCTGGATCTGCCTGATTTTAATGTTTGTTGTATGCGTAGCAGGAATGTTTCTGGGACAATATATGAAGGGTTCTGATTTTTATCAGATTTATTTCGAAATGACGATTTTTTCTGTGCTGATTTTAACAGCCGAGCGATTCTATTTCGGAAAAGAAATGGGAAGAGATATGCCGCAGATATTTAATATCGGATATTGGCTGATTATGATCTGGGCACTGATTTTAATTCTTCATTATGTCGGAGTACAGTTCCTGGATTTCTTAATGACAGTGAATAACAGAGTTTTTTGGGTAATTGTTCCTACCTTAAGCTTACTTTGGATGACACGTTATATCTTCGGAGACAATCTGGATTGGGATAAAACGGATAAGAAGGGATGGAAAGAAGGAAGAATGAATTATTCTCAAAAAAGCAATAAGAAGAAAGTTGGGAAGAAGTAAATGAGTTATCATCGGGTAAAGATTGCGGATTCCGCAAAAGTAGCAAAAGAGACAGTTTTAGCAGGTGATATTACTATTGGTGAAGAGACTGTAGTGTTATTTTACACTGTGATGCGGTGCGAGGGCAAAGAGAGTATCCGTATCGGATGCAGGAGCAATGTCCAGGAGAACTGCACGATTCATGTGGGAGAAGGATATAGCGTAAAGATCGGAGACGGCGTTACTATCGGACATAATGCAGTAATTCACGGATGTGAGATCGGAGATCATACAATGGTTGGTATGGGATCGATTGTGATGGACGGAGCGAAGGTCGGAAAAGAGTGTTTGATCGGAGCGGGAAGTCTTGTGACACAGAATGTGGAAATTCCGGATGGAATGCTGGTTATGGGAAGTCCGGCAAAGGTAAAACGTCCGTTGACTGAACAGGAAAAGGACTATATCAGAGGAAGTGAGAAGGAATATCTGGAAGTGGGCGAAATGCTGCGAAAGGATGGAATTCTTTAAATCCTGAAGATTCAATGAGGAAGGCACAGCAGTTGGTTCTGGTGTGCCTTTTGGAATTCTGGTGATAGTAATAAATATGTCGACGGTATTTTTTTAATACGAAGGAGGATGGGTATGAAGTATAAAAAGTGTCCGATCTGCAGTGAAAAGCTAAAAAACGGAGTCTGTCCCATGTGCGGTTATGATTTCAAGAGATTGGAATACGGAAAAAGAAGAGAAGAAGAGAAGCACTGGGATGTGAAAAAGCATCCTTCAGGAAAGAAAAAAGTAAAGAGAAGCACAAAGAGGAGTATAAAGAAGGGCAGGGGCAAATCAGTTATGGTGGTCCTGACCGCTGTTTTCTTCCTTTTGGTGGAAATTTTACCGGATGTGGGAGGTAGTTTGATAGAGCAGGTACAGCAAGTCAGACAAACCATTGAGTATAAAATTTCCGGAGAAGGAGACGACGACTACAGAAAAACAATCAGAGCCGAACCCGTATCTGAGTGCAAAATATCAGTTAAAAACTCAGGGGAAGCATTATGAAAAAGTGCTGACAGCAGGGGAATATATTGTGGGACTGGATCTGCCGGAGGGAATTTATCAGGTATCCATCCAAAGGGGAAAAAATTCTCTGAGCATTAAAAATCGAAAACAGAGCATTAGCCAGTATGATTTTTATAAAATAGATGCAAAAGAGGATGATAACTTCTATAAGACAGAAGAGGAAGTTCATTTGTATCAGGGGTCTTATGTAAAGATTGATCAGGGCGGAACGATGAAGTTTGTGACGGATTGCGCACAGATGGATTTGATGAAACATCCGGCAAAAAATACATTGAAGAAAAAGATTCAGATGACGGAAGGAAAAAAGACTGCAGGAAAAGATTTTTCGGCAGGTTCCTATGATGTGATTTGCATGGAAGGAAAAGGAAGTATTCGGACAAAATATACGCCGGAGGGAAATTCCTATGAAGTATCTGATGCATATGAGATAGAAGCATCACCGGATCAGGAAAATATTTATGCATATCCCAAAAAGCACAGGCAGATTTATTTTAATAAGGGCATGAAAGTGGAAGTTCCCCAGGACATGAAAATTGTGCTGGTGCCAAGCACCAATACGATTCCGAAAGAAATGGAAGTATACCGATACTATTAGTGTGCGGGATATATGCCCGTTTGCCGGATATTTTGCTTTTTTTGAAAGAGATATTTGAAAAAACGACGAATTATGGTAACATAAATTTAATAAACAAATAACAGGAGGAAGAGCGATGGCAAATCATATTGATGATGAAACAATCGAGTATGTCGGCATTCTTGCAAAGCTGGAATTATCCGGTGAGGAGAAGGAACAGGCAAAAAAAGATATGGAGAGCATGCTGGATTATGTAGATAAATTAAATGAACTGGACACAGACAGCATTGAACCGATGTCACATGTATTTCCGGTAAATAATGTATTTCGCGAAGATATTGTGACAAATGAAGATGGTAGTGAAGATACTTTAAAAAATGCACCACAGGAGCAGGAAAGTTCCTTTGTTGTACCGAAGACGATTGTATAGGAGGCAGAAGATGAGTATTTTAGATTTAACTGCCGTAGAATTAGGCAAAAAAATAAAAGAAAAAGAGATTACCGTGAGAGAAGCAGTGGAGGTTGTGTTAGAACAGATTAAAATGCTGGATTCTCAGGTTCACGGATATGTTTCTTATGATGAAGAAAGTGCATTAAAGAGGGCAGATGAAGTACAGAAAGGGATTGAGGACGGAATCTATACCGGACCATTGGCAGGAGTGCCGATGGCAGTGAAAGACAATATTTGTACAAAAGGGTATAAGACAACTTGCAGTTCAAAGATTCTTGAAAACTTTGTTCCGACTTATTCTGCTCAGGCAGTGGAAAATCTCATAAAAGAGGGAGTCGTATTTCTCGGAAAGACGAATATGGATGAGTTTGCCATGGGAAGTACGACAGAGACTTCAGCGTATGGAGTCACAAAGAATCCATGGGATCTGGAGAAAGTGCCGGGAGGTTCCTCAGGAGGATCGGCAGCAGCTGTAGCGGCAAATGAATGCTTTATGGCGCTTGGTTCTGATACCGGTGGATCTATCCGTCAGCCGGCATCTTACTGTGGGATTACCGGAATGAAGCCAACTTATGGAACTGTTTCACGTTATGGATTGATTGCTTATGGATCTTCTTTGGATCAGATCGGGCCGATGGCAAAGGATGTAACAGACTGTGCAGCATTGTTGGAAGTTATCGCTTCCCATGATGAGAAAGATTCCACATCTGTAAAACTGGATTCTTATGATTTTACATCAGCGCTTGTAGATGATGTAAAAGGAATGAAAATCGGTATTCCAAAAGATTATTTCGGAGATGGACTGGATCAGGAAGTGAAGGATGCAGTCTTACATGCGGCAAAGGTTCTGGAAGAAAAGGGAGCCATTGTAGAAGAATTTGATCTTGGACTGGCAGAATATGCCATTCCTGCATATTATGTCATTGCTGCTGCGGAGGCAAGTTCCAATTTATCCCGATTTGACGGAGTTAAATACGGATACCGCGCTGCGGATTACGAAGGTCTTCATAATATGTACAAAAAGACACGTTCAGAAGGATTTGGGGCTGAGGTAAAACGCAGAATTATGCTGGGATCGTTTGTCTTAAGTTCCGGTTATTATGATGCATACTATTTAAAGGCACTGCGGACAAAAGCGCTGATTAAGAAAGAGTTTGATAAAGCCTTTGAGAAATATGATATGATTTTGGGGCCGGTTGCGCCGACAACTGCACCGAAATTAGGAGAAAGTTTAAGTGATCCGATTAAGATGTATTTAGGGGATATCTATACAATCTCTGTTAACCTGGCAGGACTTCCGGGAATTTCCGTTCCATGCGGAAAAGATCACAACGGAATGCCGATCGGACTTCAGCTGATCGGGGATTGCTTCCAGGAGAAGAAGATTATTCAGGCAGCCTATGCTTTTGAACAGACAAGAACTTACGAGACTCCGGAGATTACCAGAGGAGGTGACAGATAGTGAGTAAACAGTATGAGACAGTCATTGGACTGGAAGTTCATGTAGAACTGGCAACAAAGACAAAGATTTTCTGTGGATGCAGCACTGCCTTCGGAGGTGCGCCTAACACTCATACCTGTCCGGTATGTACCGGAATGCCGGGATCTCTTCCGGTGTTGAACAAACAGGTTGTGGAATATGCCATGGCAGTAGGGTTGGCAGCTAATTGTGATATTACAAGAAACTGTAAGTTTGACCGAAAGAATTATTTCTATCCGGATAACCCGCAGAATTATCAGATTTCTCAGCTTTACCTTCCGATTTGCAGAAACGGTAAGGTAGAGATTGATGTAAATGGAGAGAAAAAGGATATACGTATCCATGAGATTCATATGGAGGAGGATGCCGGAAAATTGGTTCATGATCCATGGACCGGGGATTCTCTGGTAGATTTTAACCGTTCCGGAGTTCCTTTGATTGAGATTGTATCGGAACCGGATATGCGCTCTGCAGACGAAGTCATCGCTTATCTTGAAAAACTGCGGCTGATGATTCAATACCTTGGTGCGTCTGACTGTAAGTTGCAGGAGGGATCCATGAGAGCGGACGTGAATCTGTCTGTGCGTGAAGCAGGAACAGAGGAATTCGGAACTCGTACAGAGATGAAAAACCTGAATTCTTTTAAAGCAATCAAGAGAGCTATCGAAGGTGAAATGGAACGTCAGATCGATCTGATTGAGGCAGGAGAACAGGTTGTTCAGGAAACACGCAGATGGGATGATACCAAAGGGGCGTCCTATGCGATGCGTTCTAAAGAAGATGCACAGGATTATCGTTATTTTCCGGACCCGGATCTGGTTCCGATTGTAATCAGTGAAGAGTGGATCAACAAGGTAAAAGCCGCACAGCCGGAATTTCGAGATGAGAAAAAAGTCCGCTATCAGGAAGAGTATGATCTTCCGGAATATGATATCGACATTATCACTGGATCAAAACATCTGGCAGATCTGTTTGAAGCAACGATTGCGCTGGGATCTGATCCGAAAGAAGTATCCAACTGGCTGATGGGAGAGACAATTCGTCTGGTCAATGAAGCTGAGATGGATATGGATGATGTATCTTTTGAGCCTCAACATCTGGCGAAGTTGATTGAGCTGATCAAAAACAGCGAGATTAACCGTAGTGTCGCAAAGGAAGTCTTTGAGCATATTTTCAAAGAAAATGCAGACCCTGTGGCTTACGTAGAAGAGCATGGCTTAAAATCCATGAACGATGAGGGTGCATTGAGAGCAACGATTGAGGAGATTGTTAATAATAATCCGAAATCTGTAGAAGATTATAAAGCAGGAAAGAAAAAGGCAATAGGATTCCTTGTAGGTCAGACAATGAAGGCAACACAGGGAAAAGCAAATCCTGGAATTGTAAACAAAATTTTAAATGAAATTTTAGCGGATATGTAACTAGAAGAGCGGGCGCCCATTGAGATAAAACGGGCGCCCATTTTCAAAAGAAGTCTTTTTGTAAGTGGGAGAAAGGTATTATGAAACAGTATAAAGGAGTCGTTTTTTTTGATTATGATGGAACAACAGTCGATGAGGTGGACAGAATAAAGACCGCTACTGACAAAACCATAGAATCCTTAAAAAAATTAAAGGAGAATGGCTATTTAACAATGTTATGCTCCGGAAGAACCAAGCGTTTCTTAGAAGCGGATATTGATAAATTTCAGGGAGCAATTACCTGTAACGGAAGTTATACAGAGGTAGAAGGGGAGATCGTCCGTGACATTTATATTCCGGATGAATTGCTGTTTAGAGTCATTGACGAATATTTTCCGAGAGATACGATTATTCAGATGGATACCCAGGACGTTACATATTATCTCCATAATGATGCAGAATTTTTTGCATATTTCTGCCGTCTGTTTAATCTGCCGGATCGCTGGTATGCGCCATGGAAATTCCGAAAGACGGAAAATCATATTGCAAAATTAGTTATGAATTATAAGTCACCGGACGTTTTTGAAGATTTTAAGAAGGAATTTGTCAATGATTTTGAATGTGCAAAGCATGTGAGAGAGAATTTCTTCGATATCACGTTAAAAGGTGTAACCAAAGGAGACGCAGTTACAGAACTCATTGAAAAGCTTGGAATTGATCCAAAGGACAGCTATGCCTTTGGGGATGCAGATAATGATGTGGAGATGATGAAGGCAGTAGGTACGGGAATTGCTATGGGACGTCATAGCGATGCAGTGGGCGAAGTTGCCGCAATGGTGACTGGAACCGTGAAAGAAGAAGGCATTACTCAGGGATTGGAAAAGCTGGGGTTGATTTAAGATGAAACAGTATCAGGGTGTTGTATTTTTTGATTATGATTTTACAACCATTGACGCGGAGGAGCAGATTTTAACTGCAACTCCAACAACGAAGAGGTCGTTGGAGAAACTGCAGAACAATGGTTATTTAACGATGCTCTGTTCCGGAAGAAGCAAACGTTTTTTGGAACAGGATCTGAATCTGTTTCAGGGAGCAATTACATGCAATGGAGCTTATGCCGAAGCTGACGGGCAGATTCTCCGGGATGAATGCCTGAAAGAACATCAGGTTCGGGAAATTTTAAAACGCTATTTGCCGGAGAGGGTATCCATTCAGATGGAAACCCAAAATGTTACATATAGTGCTTTCCAACACAAAGAAATCTATGAAAGATTTCGCGAATTTTTAGATTTTCCGGATCATTGGTTTGCAAGGTTCGGAAGGGAATGCTGGAAGGAGCATGTAACAAAGGTTGTGGTCTACTATGAGAATGAGAGGGTTTTTGAGGATTTTAAAAAACGATATTCCGATCAGTTTCATATTGTCAAACCTTTTGAGGGTGAGCCGCTTTTTGATGTGACTTTAAAAGGGATTACGAAGGGGGATGCCATTGCCCAAACTCTTGATCACTATGAGATTGCGCGAAAGGATAGTTATGCATTCGGCGATTCCGACAATGATGTGGAGATGCTGGAAATGGTCGGAACCGGAGTTGTGATGGCAAAACATAGTGTCAAAGCCGGGCAGGCCGCTTCGATGGTGACCGGAACTGTAAAAGAAGAAGGAATTACACAGGGATTGGAAAAGCTGGGGTTGATTTAAATGAAATATCTTATTTTTGATGTGGATGATACGCTGTATGATTTGATGGAACCATTTCAAAAAGCCCATGAGGAGTTGTTTGCTCAAAGAACAGAGGCAGACTGCGGGGAATTGTTTCAAGCGTCCAGAATTTACAGTGATGAAGCTTTTTATATGGTGCGGGAAGGAAAACTTTCCAAAGAAGATGAGTTTGCCTATCGAGTAATAAAGTCCTATGAGAAGTTTGGAATAACTGTCAGCCGAGATGAAGCAAAACAGTTTGAAGAACGCTATCGTTATTATCAAAATCATATTTGCGTACCAGAACAGATGCAGGAAATTTTGGAGTGGTTAAAAAGTCAAAACATCAGGATGGGAGTTCTGACCAACGGAACTGCCCAAAATCAGGGAAAGAAACTTGAAAATTTAAATTTGTATCGCTGGTTTTCCAAAGAGGCAATGTTTATTTCTGATGTTATCGGAGCTGCGAAACCGGATCCCCGTGCATTTTATGCAGTTGAGGAGAGTATGGGACTGGAACCGAAGGATACGTGGTTTATTGGAGATACCTTTGAGGTCGATGTGGTGGGAGCAAAAAATGCGGGATGGCATGTGATCTGGATGAACCACCGGAGGCGACCGATGCCGGAAGGCGGAATAAAACCCGAGATCGAAGTTTCAAATATGGAAGAATTGAGAAAAGAAATCGAGCAGGTTATTTTAAAAAATTGAATAGCGTAAAAGGATTTAGAATGTGAAAATGATCATGTATGATTATTTTCACATTTTTTTTGAAAAACTATTGACAATGGAAGGAAAATGGAATATGATAAGCTCATAAATGAACAAAATAACAATATGTGTCAAATGTGCAAAGGAAAGGAAATGAATTATGGAAAAAACATTGGTAAATTTGACAGACAAAATTGTCATTGTAACAGGGGGTGCCGCGGGAATTGGAAAACATATTGCTTCTGTGATTTCTGCATGCGGAGCAAAGGTTATGATTTTTGATCGCAATGTAGAAAATGGAACGCGACTGGAAGGAATGGAATGTTTTTATTGTGATGTAACAAGCAAAACCAGTGTTTGCGAGGCAGTGGAACGTGTGGTTGAAAAGTATCAAAGAATTGATGCACTGATAAATAATGCAGGTGTTTTAAGACCACAGCTTCTAGTCGATATTTATGGAACAAATCCAGAGTATGAAATTGATGAAGATAGTTTTGACTTTATGTTTCAGGTCAATGTAAAGGGACTTATGCTTTGCTCTCAGGCTGTGGCAAAACAACAAATCAAACAGGGAAAAGGGGTGATAGTTAATATTTCTTCAGAATCCGGAATGGAAGGATCTGCGGGACAAAGTATTTATGCAGCGACTAAAGGTGCGGTAAATGCACTGACAAGATCTTGGGCAAAAGAATTGGGAAGTAAAAATCTTCGTTTTGTAGCTATAGCCCCTGGAATTATGGAAAAAACTGATATGAGAACAGATGCTTACAATCAGGCATTGGCATACACAAGGGGAACGATTCCGGAAAATTTAAATGATGATTATTCTAAGAGTATTCCGCTTCAACGAGCCGGAAAGCTGGATGAAGTTGGATATTTAGCTGCATTTTTAATATCAGATCAGGCAGAATATATTACCGGAACTACATTGAATATTTCGGGTGGAAAATCAAGAGGATAGTCAGAAAAAGTAACAAAAGGATAGAAAGATGAATTTATGGAGGATCAGCAGATGAAATATTATTTAGACAGTGCAGATTATAAAATGATTGGGAAGTATGTAGAGGATTATAATCTTGAAGGAGTAACATGTAATCCTACAATTATTATAAAAGATCAGGCAGAGATTGGGAAATTAATCGAGAGCGTGCCAAAAGGAAAGGAAGTTTTTCTGCAAGTTATTTCAGATGACGAAGAAGGGATCATAAGAGAAACAAAAGCATTGATGGAATTGCGAGAAGATGTAATTGTAAAAATTCCGGCAACAGAACAAGGATTGAAAGCAATTCGTAAATTAAAAGAAGAGAAGATTGATGTTTTGGCAACAGCTATTTACTCTATGCAGCAGGCACTCATGGCAGCAAATTGTGGTGCTGCTTATGTGGCACCTTATGTAAATCGTATTTGCAATTTAGAGATGGATGGAGTGGATGTAACGTTAAAAATCCATAAAGTATTTCAGGAACAAAATATTTCATGCAAAATAATCGCAGCAAGTTTTAAAAATATGGATCAGGTCAATCAGCTGATGGCAGGAGGAATTGAAGCAGTGACAGTTGGTGCAGATTTGATGGAAAAAATAGTCCATAACAAACATGCACAAGAAGCGTCTGACGATTTTATTGATGCATGGGAAGAATACACAGGAGAAAGAAAGTTAATCTTGTAACAGTAACGTCGAGGAAGAATAAGAATTCATTGACATTTTTGTGTGGGCTCGATAAGATAAAAGAATGTTGGACAGAGATACAGTATGTTTCGTTTGTGCAGGGAGAGGAAGAACAATGAGCAAAAATGATGAAAGATTTCTTATGAAAGTTGTTGATATGTATTATAAAGAGGAGATGTCTCAGGAAAAAATTGCAAAAAAACTGGATGTTTCAAGGACTACGATATCTAGAGCTTTGGCAAAGGCAAAAAAGGATGGATTTGTAAAAATCATTATCGATTTTCCGGCAGAAAATTCTATAGAGCTGGAAAAAGAACTAGAAGAAAAATATCAAATGAAAGAAGTGATTGTCGTTCGGTCAGGAAATGTGGAAACATCAGAGTATCTTGTGGCAAAAGAGGCAGCTTCCTATTTGGCCAGAGTGATAAAGAGTCATATGCTGCTTGGTGTAACATGGGGAAAAACAATGAAGCATATTGTAGATGCTTTTAATTCAGATCAGATTGGTCGGAATTTAAAAGTAAAAGATGTCCAAGTTGTGCCAATGCTTGGAACCACATTCCCGGAAACGGCAGATGAAGCGGACTTGCGTCTTGGATATTCCAGTTTGCTATCCAATAAATTGGCAGAAATGGTGCATGGAATCAGTTATAGTTTGCCGGCGCCAATGTATGTCAGTAATCCGGAAACAAAACGGATGTTGACAAAAGAACCTCAGATTGCAAATGTTTTAGAAAAGGCAAGAAATTGTAAAATTGGAATTTTTGGCATCGGAACATTGACACGACATTCCTCTTTGGCGGCGCTGGATAAAGAGAAGAAAGATATGGTTCTTCAAATGGCGAAACAGGGTGGTATTGGAGAAGTTATTGGAAGGGTTTTCAATCAGAAAGGAGATCCGATATCAAGTGAAATTGATCAAAGACTGATTGGTCTGACGCTGGAAGAAATTCGCCAAATTCCAACGAGGGTTGGAGTGGCGTTTGGGAAAGAAAAAACAGGAGCGATTGAGACGGCTGTGAGAACAGGTCTTATGAATGTTTTAATTACAGACAGCGAAATGGCAGAAACTCTTTTAAATTATCATTTTTGTGAAAAGTAAGATGATAAAAATCCTCTTGGCTTGAGATGAAAACATATCAAGCCAAGAGGGTTTTTTAGGTGTGAAGAAGAATGTTTTTTGTCTTTTTTACAATCTACAAAAGATTTCCCTGACGAATGTTTTGAACCTTTAACTGATGAGAAATTTCATTTAGTACCTTTCTTTTCTGAAGACTCCATCTGGGAGCAATCAGCAGATTCTCAGGACCGTCGCCGGTGAGTCGGTGTATAACAATATCTTCTCTTAAATTTCCAATACATTTTACAATCAGCTGAACATACTCATCCAGTGCAAAAACGGGAAATGGATGCTTTTGGTATTGTTCAGCCAAATCTGTGTTTTTTAGAATATGGAGCATAGAAAATTTCACGCCGTGAATGGGAAATTGGTTTAAGTATCGCACAGATTCCAATATCATTTCTTCGGTCTCACCCGGCAGACCTAAGATGAGATGAACGATCGTGAGTACGCCGATTTTTTGAAGGCGGCGTATCGCTGTCTCAAAGCAGGATAATGGGTATCCCCGCCGAATAAACTCTGCGGTGTCCGGGTGAATGGTCTGCAGACCCAATTCCACGAATACCGGTTTTTCCTGACAAAGCTCCTGCAATAGCTCTAAAACATCCGGAGAGAGGCAGTCCGGTCTTGTGGCAATGGAAAGAGCAGAAATCCTTGGGTCCCGGATGGCTTCATAAAAAAGTGTACGAAGCTTTTCGATTGGTCCGTAGGTATTTGTGAATGCCTGGAAATATGCAATATATTGGGTACTGTCGGTTTTATGAGAGATAAGTTCGATTCCCTGGGTGATCTGGTCTGTAACGGAACGCCGGTGATCGGAGGCAAATTCACCGGAACCTCCGGCGCTGCAAAAAATACATCCGCCCCTTCCCAGAGTACCGTCACGGTTGGGACAGGTGAATCCACCGTCCAGTGATACCTTATAGATCTTTTCTCCAAAGTGATTTTTCAAAAAACTATCCAACGAATAGTAACGTTTGCCATGCCAGTTCATAAATTCCCTCCATGATTATGATGCCGGAGCCTTCTTTAGCGAGATGAGAATATCATACAGCTGATAAAAGCGCAAGGGAAATCTTTCTTAGATTTAACAAAATTGTGTATAGAATATTTATATTTCTCCTTTATGATGGAAACAAAAGGAGAGTGATAAGAATGAGTTCAGTGATTCAGTTTGATATTTGGGCAGCGATAAAACTTCAAAAACATCAGCTGCCTATCGTAAATAAAATTTTGCTGGCAATCACCAGATCTGCCAACGGAGGATTGATTTGGATTCTCACAGGGTTGGGAGTTTTGGCAGGATTCAGGGAAAAACATTTAGGAATCTTGTTCTTTTGTGTACTGATCTTTACGGCTGTCATTAATAATCTTATTTTAAAATCCATTTTTATGAGAAAGCGGCCTTGCGATCTGTTTCAGCGGATTCCGGTACAGATCAAGCGTCCCTGTGGGTCTTCATTTCCATCGGGACATACAGCAGTTTCTTTTGCGTGCGCAACCGCTTTATGTGCAATTTGTCTGGCGGCAGTAATTGGTTTTGCCAGAGTGTACTTTTTTGTACATTTTCCAACGGATGTATTGTTTGGAATGATATCCGGGGTTACGATTGCAGGGGGATGTATTTTTCTGCTGCCGATACTGACAGGATATTTTCTTTGATCACAATTTTGAATATGAACAGCCTGAAAAGTTCTCTGACAGAGATTTTTCGGGCTGTATTTCTTTTTGTGCAGAAATCTCTTATAATATATGAGAGAGAAGAACAGGAAGGAGGACTATATGTGAGAAAAAGATCAAGAGAAATTCTTCAGATGATTGCAAGACAGAAAAAGGATTTCCGGATTCAGGATCTGGCAGAGACATTTCATGTGTCAGAACGAACAATTCGAAATGATTTGAATGATATTAATGATTATCTGAGACAGCAGAATCTGACGGAAATTGAACTGGGAAGCAAGGGACGGCTGGTCATTTGTGAAGATATTGAAGATGCAGCAGATTTGGAGGAAGAACAGGATCTCTATACCTATCGCCTGTCAAAAGAAGAACGAGTAACATTGGCGGCGGCGATTCTCATTGATGCTAAGGATCACATTACTCTGTCGGAAATTGCAAAAATGTTATATGTAAGCAGGGCTACGATCATTAATGATTTAGATGGAGTGAAAGGACTGCTTGGGGAGGGGAATCTGGAAGTGATTTCTCATTCTAATAAAGGTCTTCGTCTGGAAGGGGCTGAGGGCGATAAAAGGCTCTTTCTTCTGAAACTGATGGCAGTGGGAGCAAATGAGGTAAAGGAAGACTCTATTGTGCGCAGTTTCCTGAAAGGGTTGAATATGGAGATTCGGATGTCGGAAGATGACCGGAGGAAGCTGCAAAAGATTATGAATGAACAGGAGCATGTATATGGAAGATTTCTTACGGATGCCTCCTTTGACTATCTGATGCAGTATCTTATGTTATCCATCCAGAGAATTCAGCAGGGAAATTTGATGATGGATCCTGTGGCGGGAAATAAAAGTAAATATAAAATGGCAGAAGATATTTTAAGATATGTATGTTTATATTGGAATCTTCCCGAAGGGCAGGGAGAGATTGATTTTCTCTGCGGTGTTTTAGACAGTATGAGTTATGTCCGAAGAAAGCGCAGAGAACAAAAAATTATAGGATTACAGCTGGTAACGAGAAAATTTATTGAGAAAATATCCGAAGATCTCCACACAGACCTGACCAGGGATTTCGATTTTCATGAGAATTTAACGGATCATCTGGAATCCATTATTATGAAATCTTTTAATGTGGCTCAGAGAGATGATTTTCTAAAAGGGTATGTGGAGAAAAATCTTAATGTGCTGAAGGTCGTAAAACAACATCTGGAAATTTTAGAGACATTTATGGATCGAGATATTTCAGAGATTGAAATTGATTATATTGTCATACATATTTGCGCCGCCTTGGAACGGAGAAAGAAGAAAGAGGTAGATTTTCGTGTATTGATTGTGTGCAGCGGCGGAATCGGTACGTCTCAGCTTCTTCTTGCCAAGTTAAAGAACCGGTTTGATTTTCATGTGGTCGATGTGGTGTCAGCCCATCTGTTAAATAAGAGATCTACGGCAGAAGTGGATCTGGTAATTTCGACAATCCCTCTGAAAGAATATGAGGGAGAGTATATTTTAGTAACTCCGGTACTTTCCGATGAGGATTATCTGCGGATCAGTGGAAAAATTGAGCAGATGCAGGAGGAGCATGGAAATCCGGGAGAAAAGACGGAAAAAATTCTTTCGGATCAGAAAGAAACAGCAGAGGAATTAATTCAGCTGTTGACACCGGTCATAGACGATCAGCAGGTTCTGGAGAAAGTATCCGGAAAGATCCGGGAATATTTCGGTATTCGGGATGAGAACAAAGATCCGATGCTCTATGAATTACTTCCGCCGGAAAATATTCAGCTGGATGTCCCGTGCAGAGGCTGGCGTGAAGCCATCTGGACGTCGGCGATGCCGTTACTTGAAAAGAATATGATTGAAGAGTGCTATATTGATGCAATGATCCAAAATGTCAGGGAGAATGGAGCTTATATTGTAATATCACCGGGATTTGCGCTTCCGCATGAAGGGTTTGATAAGGGATGCAATCGGGTGGGAATGAATCTGATCCGCCTGACAGAGCCGGTGATCATAGAGGATATTGACGGGGAACTGGAGGAAGTGAAATTCTTCTGTTGTATGAGTACGGAAGATCATAAAAAGCATATGAAAGCATTTTTTCATCTGGTGAATATGTTGACCAATGCCCGATTCAAAGAGGAAATAGAGCATGCAAAAACACCGGAGGAGATGGCAGAGATTTTTAAAAAATACGAGATGAGGATTCGAAAATAGCAGTCCCGATTTACTGGCAGTCAAAAGTTTTCCTAAATTTGTGAAAGGAATTCTACATGTAGAAAAGTTTTCACAAATATCCGAAAACCTTTTGACTGTTTTTTTCCTTGCATGCATCTTATAATTAAATCATCGAAAGGACGTCACTTCAAAGAAACAAAAAGAACGAATCAGGAAGGAAAAAGGAGGAACAACAACCGATGGTTTGGGAGAAACTGAAAGCAGAGTTGATCATCCCGGGACTTCAGGCAGACAGCAGCGATGACATTTTTGAAGCACTTGGAGGAGAACTTGTAAAGCAGGGATATTGTAAAGAAAGTTATGTTCAGGCATTAAAGAACAGAGAGGCAGAATTTCCTACAGGAATTAATACGGGAGAAAAAGGAGTTGCCATTCCGCATACGGATGTCAGTCATGTAAATAAAAAAGGAATTGCCATTGCAACCATAAAAAAACCGGTTTCTTTTATGGAGATGGGAACCGATGATGAATATGTAAATGTACAGGTGGTGTTTATGCTGGCAGTGGATGAAAAAGGGCATTTGGAACTGTTACAGGCAATTCTTGGAATCCTTCAGGATCAGGAAGTATTAAATCAGTTAATTGAAGCAAAAGATGCAGAAGAAATCATAGAAATTATCAAAAATAAGGAGTGTATGTAATTATGAAAAAGAAAGTTATCGTAGCGTGCGGAGGAGCAGTCGCAACATCAACAGTCGCAGCAAATGCAGTAGTACAACTGGCAAAGGAAAACGGAATTGATATCGAAATCGCACAGGTTCGAATTTTAGAGATTGAATCAAATCTTCCGGCAGACTTAATTGTTACAACTTCTAAAGTAAAGAGAGATTACGGAGTGCCGTTGATTACAGGAATGCCATTTATCTCAGGAATCGGAGTAGATAAGACGAAAGCAAAAATCTTAGAAGTACTGAAAAAATAAAGGGAAAGGATTTTTTAAGGAATCATCAACCTTTGCAATGTAAAAATATAGAAGATAATACATATAAAGGAGAAGAAAATGGGATTTATTGGAGATGTAATAAACTATATCATTGATATGGGTGCTTCCGCAATGCTGCCTTTAGTCATTGCAATTCTAAGCATTATTGTCGGAGTTAAAATCGGGAAAGCAGTCCGCGCTGGTCTGATGGTTGGTGTTGGATTTGTAGGACTTGGTCTGATTGTAGATATGATGAATCAGAATCTCGGACCGGCAGCACAGCAGATGTCAAAGAATTTTGGATTGAGTTTAAATGTAGTAGACCTGGGATGGCCGGGAATGTCCCCAATTACTTGGGCATCTAGCATTGCAACCGTGGCAATTCCGGTAGCAATCGCCGTAAATGTTATTATGCTGGTATTAAAACTTACTAAGACTGTCAACATTGATATTTGGAATATCTGGCATATGACATTTACCGGAGCGATCGTCTATGCGGTAACCGGCAACTTTGCCATTGGAATCGGCGGTGTCATTGTACATGCCGCAGTTTCTTACAAATTTGGTGACCTCTATGCACCGTTGATGGAAGATTACTTTGAACTGGACGGACTTACCGTGCCTCATGGAACAGGAACCTGGCTGGCGCCGTTTGCATTTACCATCGATGCAATTATTGAAAAGATTCCGGGCGTAAAAAAGATTAACTTTTCTATTGACAACCTTCAGGAGAGAGTCGGAGTATTAGCAGAACCGATTGTTATCGGAGGAATTTTAGGAGGAGCTGTGGGATTCCTTGCAGGATATGATTTTGCAGGTGCTTTCCAGTTAGGAATTAAGATGTCAGCGGTTATGGTTTTAATGCCAAAAATCACAAAATGTATTATGGAAGGGCTGATGCCGTTATCAGAGAGAATGAAAGAAATTCTTACAAAGAGATCCGGAGAATCAGAATTTTACATTGGGCTTGACCCGGCGATTCTTCTGGGGGATTCAGAAGTTGTTACATCTGGATTGATCTTCATTCCACTGACTGTTTTAATCGCGGTTATTGTACCGGGAAATGAGATTCTGCCATTTGGAGATTTGGCAACCATCGGATTCTTCTTAGGGATTGCAGTTGCAGTTCACAAAGGAAACTTATTCCGTACTTTGATCTCAGGAAGTGTCATTATGTTTGTGACAATTTGGATTGCAAGTCAGGCAATTCCATGGACGACAGCATTGGCACAGTCTGTGAATCTGACAAATGGAGCTTCTCAGGTGGCAGCACTGGATCAGGGAGGATGCCCAATTACTTATCTGTATACGCAGCTTGTAACCCAGCAGAATATGGCGGGATTTGCAGTGATCGGAATTGTTTATGCAATCTGTCTGATCTTTACGGTTCGCGGATCAAAACAGAGAGCGGCAGAGTTAAAAGAAAACTAGAAAATGAGATAGAAATTTAAGCGGGCGGATCAAAAATGATCTGCCCCGAACTTTCAAGGAGGAAAATACAATGCCTTTGGTTACAACAAAACAGATGTTATTAGACGCACAAAAAGGAAATTATGCAGTAGGAGCATTTAATGTAGAAAATATGGAAATGGTAATGGCGGGGTTGGGAGGGGGGCCGGGGGAGGAGTGTTCCCGGTACTCCG
>OBYP01000538.1_pt1 | contig 32695 bp, 32 predicted proteins | sample 1501461 | NCBI WGS metagenome assembly OBYP01 (sample SAMEA2580201, study PRJEB22360) | human gut metagenome | biome: human gut; feature: human-associated habitat; material: faeces | place: Denmark | collected 2008/2010 | reverse complement strand
AACCCGCGGTCTCGACCTTGGCAAGGTCGCGCGTTACCAACTACGCCACTATCGCTTATGCTTGCTCTTTTTCAGAACAAAGATTATTCTATCTTATTTTATCATCTGTGTCAACAGTTTTTTTATCTTTTTTCGGCAGTCCGGATGTCGGGCGGCATTACTGCCCTGCCCGGCATCCACAGCCGATTATCAGTTCTAAAAGAAATACTTCCTATTTTCTCTGATTTACAGACTCTCTCGAAATACTTCTTCAATATCTTTAGGATCCATGACTTTGTATCCACCGCGCATAACCAATGTTGTCTTTACAAGATCCGGCAGCATCTCTTCTGTAACGCCCAGTTCTGTCAGATTCATAGTCAGTCCAAGCTCTTGCATCCAGCTTTCCATTGCCATAAGACCTTCTTCTGCGATCTGCTCGTCACTTTTTCCTTCTGCTGTTACATCCCATACGTTAACCGCAAATCGCTTGAATTTTTCTAATCCGGACTTCATAATGTGGCGGTAATATGCGAGAGAAACTGCTGCCAATGTCATTCCATGAGTTGCGTTGGTATGTCCCCCTACAGATTGTCCAAGCATATGAACCATCCAATCTGTGGACTTCCCTTTGGCAACCAGTGTATTTAATGCCCAGGTTGCTGTCCACATAATATTACTTCTCGCTTCATAATCCTGTGGATTTTTGCTGGCAATACGACTTGCGTTAATTAAGGAACGCATCAGTCCTTCACTGATATAGTCACTTGTATTGTCGTCTTCTCCTGAGAAATACTGTTCACATATATGATTGAAAATATCATAGATTCCTGATACCATCTGGTACTTTGGCAGTGTCATCGTATATCTCGGATTTAAAATAGAGAATTTTGGCATAATTTTCTCATCCGCGAATACATGACCTATTTTTTGTTTGGTTTCAGAATTCGTGATAACAGATCCGGCATTCATCTCAGATCCTGTTCCTACCATAGTAAGCACACATCCTACCGGAATTGTCTCACAATCAGGCTCTTCAAAACGAAGAAAATATTTCTCCCACGGATCTTCTTCACAGTTTACGGAAACTGACACTGCCTTGGAATAATCACAAACAGATCCCCCTCCTACAGCTAAAAGTAAATCTGCCTTATGATTTCTGGCGATTTCCACACCTTCATATAATTTTTCCAGCGTAGGATTCGGCATTACTCCTGAAATTTCTGCCACATTTTTATGATTAGCCTTCAGAATTTCCATAACCTCATCGTAAATTCCATTTTTCTTAATAGAGCCTCCGCCATATACAAGAACAACGTTCTCTCCGTACTTTAAAAGTTCTGCATTTAAGTTGTTTAATGCTTTTTCTCCAAAATATAATTTTGTTGGATTACAATATTCAAAATTTCCTAACATACCTGCTTCTCCTTCTTAATCTTTTACAAATTCAGGGATTCTACCCACTGTCTTAATTCTTCTTCAGATACTCTTCCATTTAACATCTTTCCGTTTTTAATATCTGCATCCGGACATACCGCTGACAGATCCTGATCTGATGACCCAAGACCACTGCCTCCTGAGGTTGCAAACAAAATGATCTTTTTCCCCGCAAAGTCATAGCTTTCAAGAAATGTTTTAATAATCGTCGGAGCAGTATACCACCAAATCGGAAATCCCAGAAAGATTACAGAATAGTCTTCCATATGTTCCATTTTCCCTGCAATTTCCGGACGGGATGAAGGATCTTTCATCTCCACGGAACTTCTGCTGTTCTTATTCATCCAGTCTAAATCATCCGTTGTATATGGGATGTCAGGCTGAATTTCATACAAGTCTGCCTGAGCTGCTTTGGCTAATACTTGAGCTGCATCTTTCGTTACTCCGCTTGCCGAAAAATATGCTACTAATCTCTTTGTCATCTTACATCCTCCTTAATTTCATCTTGTTTCTACTTGTTATTTTAATTTACATTCCGTAACTAATTTTAGTTATACACTACATACCGCTACTTGTCAAGAACAAAAAAATAAGTTATCATAACAGCATATATCAGTGGCAACAACATACAAAAAATCATTTCAAAACGGAGGAATCAAGAAATGGCCGATTTTATCAGGGCAAGGAATTCAAAACAAAAAGAAGAACGGATGAATGAAGTAAAGGCCGCAACCGACGAACTTTTTTCTACTGTCCCTTACCATGAAATTACACTGACCACAATCGCAAAACAGCTTTCCTGGACAAGAGCAAACCTCTATAAATACGTCACCACCAAAGAAGAAATTTTTCTTGAATTGTGTAAAGATAAAATGTCTCTTTACTTCGATGCTTTTTTGTCTGCATTTCCTTTGGAATGTAATTACAGTGCAGATGTCTTTGCTCAGGTGTGGACCAGTATTTTAAATGCTCATAAAGATTACCTCCTTTACAGCGATATTTTATGCACGATTGTAGAAACAAATGTAACCGTTGAACGTTTAATGGAATTTAAAAGAAGCTACTATGAGGGTGCAGCCGAAATATCTGAACGCCTGCATCAAACTTTAAAGATATCCGCAAAAGACTCCTATAATCTTTTGCTTGCCGTCCATTACCATGCAACCGGACTTCAATGTATCTGCCAGCGTAATCCTCTGGTAGAACAGGCGATTAAGAATTTAAATATGAAAATCCCGGAAACTAATTTCCGGGATAACTTAAAAGAATTTATTTTTATGAATATACAGTATTACAAGAACAAATCATGAGATTCTTCCACAATCCATATCATAGATATCATCAGCAAAACTCATGGTGGATTCCCGGTGGGATACCAGAACAATCGTCTTTCCTTCCCTCTCTTCTTCCAGAGATTTCAGAATCATTCCTTCATTCAGGGAATCTAAGTTACTGGTCGGTTCATCCAGCAGAAGTATCGGAGCGTCGTGTAAAAATGCTCTGGCGATTCCGATTCTCTGCTTTTCACCACCGGATAACGTATCGCCCAATTCTCCCACATTTGTATCATATCCCCGTGGCAATGTCATAATCAAATCGTGAATGGAGGCTTTTTTGGCCGCTGTGATCACTTCCTCACGGCTTGCCCCCGGTTTGCCTACTGCAATATTATTTGCAATGGAATCATGGAACAGTTGGGTTTCCTGCGTTACATACGACTGCACATTGCGCAGATTTTGTGTCGGAATTTCTTTTATATTTTGTCCGTTGATTGATATATTTCCCTGCGAAGTATCCCAGAAACGCATCAGCAGTTTTAACAGGGTTGATTTCCCACTGCCGCTCTTTCCGTGGATTCCCACAACACTTCCCTGCTTCAGAATCAGGCTGACATCCTTTAAAATGACTTCGTCCTCATAGGCAAAGGTCACATGTGACACTTCTCCCCCTTCAAATTCAAACCTGCTGTCAAACCCGGGATTTTCTTCCACTACCGGACTTTCTTCCAGGATCGCAAGAACCCTCTCTCCACTTGCCAGCGTCTGATTTAAGTTATTGGACAAACTTGCCAGTGCTGTCACCGGTCCGAAAGATCCCATCATAGCAAGAACTGCCAGAAGCATTCCCCCGAACTCTATTTCTCCCTTCTGATAGAGAGCATAGGTTAAAAATAACATTCCAAAAGATGCCGTTAAAATCACCAGATTCGTCAGCGCCCTCTGCCCTGACTCCAGACGATTTAAGTCTCTCTGCATGACTCCAAGCTCTCTGGAACGTTTCGCCATCTGCTGTTTTCTCTTCACTCCCTGTCCATACTGGATTGTCTCATCGATTCCTCTTAAAGACTCTAAGACAAAGCTGTTAAGATCTCCGAATTTTGTGCGAAATTCCATTCCTTTTTGCCCGCCCCTTCTGCCATTGGACAGCGGAATTGCCACACCTATCAGTAAATATGCACAAAGAGCAAAAATTCCCGCATACAAGTGGAACTGCCCGATAAAACATACCATAATCAGAGAAGTCAGCACCGCAATCAAAATCGGTGAAATTGTGTGGGCATAAAACACTTCCAGCAGTTCAATATCTGTTGTGATAATTGAAATCAGATTCCCCTTATCTTTCCCGTCCAGCTTTGCAGGACAAAGTCTTCTAAGAGCGGTAAATACCCTGTGGCGGATCAATGCCAGCAATTTAAAGGCGATAAAATGATTGCAATACTGCTCTGCGTAATGAAGCAGTCCTCTGGACACGGCAAGGATTCCAAGAATGATAAAAGTCCTTCCCGCGTGATTTCCCTGTAATACACGCAATAGCCCCCACCCCGCGGTGACAGTCAGAAAAATGGCACACAGATAACCAAGCGTTCCAAGGACTACTGCCCCTGTCATAATATGTGCCAGCGGTCTTACAAGGCCGATCATCTGCCCCATAATTTTGATTGAACTTCTCCGTTTCGTCTCCATCTTTATACCACCTTCTTTCGGATCTCTTCGGGTTTCCTCTTACCATAGGCTTCCAGCCTCTTCTGACTCTCATACAATCGTTTGTATGCACCTTGCTTTCTCATTAGCTGATCATGTGTTCCCGCTTCCAAAATCTGCCCTTTGTCCATCATATAAATACAATCGGAATCTACCACATTAGACAGCCTGTGGGAAATAAAGATCACTGTCTTTATTCCTGACAACTTTCGGATTACCTCCATAATCATCTCCTCGCTCTCCCAGTCAATATTCGATGCAGCTTCATCGAATATATAAATTGGCGCATCCGTAAGAAGCGCCCTGGCAAGACACAGCCGCTGACGCTGACCGCCGGAAAAATTTTCTCCCCGCTCTAAAAGCTCTGTGGAAAGCCCCTGCTGCTCCTTTAAAAATCCCAGCAGATTGACCTGATCAAGAACATACTCCATTTCTTCCGATGTTGCATCCGGTTTTCCCATGCGAAGATTCTCCTCCACGGTTCCCTTAAACAGATAACTGTTATGGCGAACCAATGTTATATGTTTCATCAAATCTGTTTCTGCAATCCGATCTAACGGGATTCCGCCTATGGTCACACTGCCGGCACAGCCTTTATTTCTCCCGGTTAAAATTCCGGCAATGGTACTTTTCCCACACCCGGAACCTCCCACCAGAGAGACAAAGCTTCCCGCCGGAAATTCCATAGAAATTCCTTTTAGAATTTCCCGGTCTTTTTCGTAAGAAAAACGAACCCCGGACAGCCGAATATCGAATTTTCCCTCTGCGACTCGTTTCTCTCCCTTTTTCGGCTCTTCCAGATCCAGCAGATCAAAAATCTTATCACTTGCCGCCATTCCGTTCATGGCAATATGGAAGAAAGACCCCAGCAGGCGCAGTGGTATAAAAAATTCAGAAGCCAGCAAAAGGATGACCAACACGCCTCCAAAGGTAATCTGAGCATCTATATATTCTCTTATGGCAAAAATCATTCCCACTGCCGCTCCTCCATACGCTACAATGTCCATCACACTAGTGGAGTTTAGCTGCATGGTCAGAACTTTCATTGTAATTTTTCGGAAACGATCCGCCTCACGATCCATCTCTTCTGCCTTTTTTCCATCTGCCTGATAAATTTTCAGCGTTGTCATTCCCTGCAGATTTTCCAGAAAACTGTCTCCCAATGTCGTGTACATACCCCAATATTTGCTTAACAGGCGTTTGGCAATCTTTTGAACTGCCACAATCGACAGTGGAATCAACGGAACACAGACAAGCAGTGCCGCACTGGCTTTCAGACTAACCCCTGACAAGATGACAAACAGTGTAATCGGAGCCAGAAGACTGTAAAACAGCTGGGGCAGATATTTTCCAAAATAGATTTCCAACTGCTCCACCCCTTCTGCACTCATCTGCACCGCCTCAGAAGTCGATATGCCATCCCGGTAAGATGCACCGAGACGCAAAAGCTTTTCATAGATCTTTTCCCTCAAAATTCTCTTCACATCCACACTCGCCGCAAACGAGGCGCGGGATGCCATTTTGTCACAAAGGAATCTGGTTCCTACAGCTAGGACAAGAACCACAACAGTTTTAAAAATTAGTTTTTGCCCAATGCTGTGATCTAAAATTGCATCCATCATTATTCCAATTGCAAAGACCGCTCCAATCTGGGCAAAAAGAGCCGCCCATTGCCATAAAACTGTCTGTATTATGTATTTTTTTGTGTGAGATAACAATCTCACTAACCGTATCTTAATCATATCCGACATCCCTTACTTTCTCTTCTTTTATCGTCCCTACCCGCAAAAGGAAATACAGCAGATGAAATACCCACACGATCATAAGACAAACTCTGCCGACAGGAACCTGTTTCATCATGACAAAAGCTGCTGCCATAATCATGGTCACCATTCCAAGAATGGAACACTTAGTTTTCACGGTCATTGCCTTTTTTTCCACAAAGCTTTCCAGATGCTTTTTGTAAAGCTTCGTTGCCAAAAACCATTGATGAAGTTTTCTTGAACTTTTGGCAAAGCAGAATGCCGTTGCCATATAAAAAGGTACCGTTGGCATAACAGGCAAAATTACACCGACAGTTCCGAAGACCAGACATAAAAACCCGGCCGCCATCCATAAAAATCTTATTGGACTTGTTTTCATATTATAAATTTCCTTCCATTTATTTCTGCTACATCCAGGTGCACACCATAAAGCCCGCTGATACTCTCGGTATCAATGACCTCCTCCGGCTCTCCCTGTATCAGTATCCTTCCGTCTTTTAAGCCGATGATCTCATCAGAAAAGCGGAGTGCCTGATTAATGTCATGAAGAATCATAACAATCGTCATTCCCAGTTCTTTGTTTAATTTTTGTATCAGATGGAGCAGTTCCAATTGATAACGGATATCCAGATAGGTAGTCGGTTCATCCAGAAACAAAATCTTCGTATTCTGGGCCAGTGCCATGGCAATAAATACCCTCTGTCTTTGTCCGCCGGACAGCTGGCTGACTTCCCGGGATCGAAACGGCAGTAATCCTGTCACCTCCATAGCACGCTCAATCAACTGCTCATCTTCCTCGCTTTTCCCGCCCATAAGCTTCATATAAGGTGTCCGTCCGTAGGAGATCAGACGCTCTACCGTAATATCATCCGCAGCAGAATTGTACTGATGCACAATAGATACTTGTCTGGCAAACTGGGAAAGTTTTAAATTACGGATATTTTTCCCATATAGAAAAATCTTTCCCTGATCCGGCACAAGATTTTTTGTCATAAGAGAAAACAATGTTGATTTTCCACATCCGTTGGCTCCCATTATCGTTGTAATCTTCCCTGCCTGTATTTCCAGTGAGACTCGATCCAAAATCTGATTACTTCCATAGGAGAAACTTAAATCCCGCACTTCCATGGACGGCTTATTTTCCATCAATCTTTGAAGCCTTGCTTTTTTAGTTTCCATATTTTCGGGACCTCCGTAACAATAAAATAAAGAATGGGCCTCCTGCCACACTCATAATCACTGCCGCACTGATCTCATTGGGTGCTGCAATAGTTCTTCCGATGGTATCTGCCAATAAAAAAGTAAATGCCCCCAAAAGCGCCGAAAAAGGAATTAGCAGCTTATGGTCACTCCCCACCAGAAGTCTTCCGATATGAGGAACAATCAATCCTAAGAAACTGATCGCGCCTGCCACCGCCGTAGAAATGCTTGCCAGCAGCACGGCAATCAGGGAAATTACGATTCTTGTTACATTGACATTAATCCCCAGACCTCTTGCCGTCTTATCTTCCAGAGATAATAAATTGCACTCCTGTAAAAACAGCATTGCTAAAAAGAGTCCTGCCACAACATAGGGAAGAAGCGTCACAACATCGTCCCAGGTCTTCTGGGTAATATTCGCCTCTACGATGGCAGCGACCCCTGTGCGGTCTCCCCCGGACATGGACTGGAAGGCGCTGGATAGTCCGGCAAACAGACTGTTCGTTGCGACACCGGTCAGAATAATACGCATGGGGCTTAGTCCGCCTTTCCATGACAGACAGTAAACAATGGCAAAAGCGATGAGTCCTCCTGCAAATGCCGCCAATGGAGTCAATAAATAGAGCCCCGGCGCAAATGCGGTAATCAGCACTGCCGTAAACCCGGCGCCGCTTGAAATTCCGATGATTCCCGGATCTGCCAGCGGATTTTTTAAGACTGCCTGAAATAAGACTCCGGACACCGCAATTCCCGCGCCTGCCAGCATAGAAATTATAATTCTAGGAAATCTCAAATCATAAATGGTTGCCACATCCTGATTATATTTTACAAAAAGTCCATTCCAAAGTTCCCCGAAGGATACTTTCAGACTCCCGATATTGATCGCCGCAAAAAACAGAAGAAGCAGACAAAGGGCAAGCAGTCCGAAGGATATTCCTGCCCAAACCCCTTTTTTCCTCTGTCGCTTTGCGTCTGCCTCCTTAAAATCCTGAAAATTCCTTTGCTTTTTCCATTTTCTAAGTATCATTTTTCTGCCTCACCTCCTGTGACATTCCCGGAATAAAAGTCTCTCTCTAATTCCTCTAATGCCTTCTGATAATCAAAATCTGCACTCATTCCAAAATATTCGTAGGTCAGATCATAGACTCGCTGATTTTTTACCGCCTTAAAATGTTTCCATATATCATTGGTCTCAAAATCTTCCTGAAACATTTTTACAACCTGATCCGGCAGTGCGTGTGCCGCCCGGACAATGATATCCGGCTCTTTTTTCTTCATATCCTCGGTATTTACCGTCAGAAATTCCTCGCTGGTATTTTGATAGACGTTCTTTCCGCCTGCAAGTTTTACCAGACTCCCCACGTAAGAATTTTCCGTTGCAATGACGTAACTGCCAGGCATACCCATTAAAACCAGAACTTTAGGTTGTTTCTTCTCTTTTTGTTTTTTCGTATATTTTTTATAAAAGGAAACAAATTCTTCTGTCATTTTCTGTGCCTGCTTTTCTCTGCCGAAAATCTCTCCCATCTCCTGAATAGACCGATACATTCCCTGAACGCTTTTCAGATTTAAAAAAGCATATTCCGTATCAATTTCTTTGTATTTCGGTTCCAGATCTGTCTGAAGGGAAGAAGGACTTAAAATCCAGTCAGGATTTAAGGATGCCACAATCTCCATGTCCGGGCTCATGGCAAGTCCTACTTTTTTTACTTTTTTATATCGTTTCGGTATTGCAGACACATTGCTCTTGCTGACTCCGACCAGCTTAAGCTCCAGACGGTCACAAATCTCGGCGACCGCAGGAGATGTTGCAATGATTCTCGGCTCCCCGGCAAGGTTCTTTACCTTTGCCTTTGCCGTCTCCACCGCCTGTCTCTCCTTTGAATCTGTGATTTCAAGCATGGTCTCCACACTCCCACTCTGACTGGTTTTCTTGCTGTCCTCCGGATGCTGATTGACACAGCCATTGGCAAAGAATGACAGCACAATCAGAAAGACTGATACAATTCCTATGGATCTGTGATTGTTAATCTTCTTTATAAATCTCATCATATTCATCCTTATCATTGCCGGGGAGCTCCCAGTTCTTACGGAAGTAATATACAATCCCCGCTGCCGTTGCCAGCAAAATCAAACCGGAAACTGTGATAGATACAGTTAAAATTACAATTTTGGTTCCTGCGGCTTCCCCGGAAGAAGTCTCTTTCGACGTTGTTTCCGGCTCTGTTGAAAGGCTTAATCCCTGTGACTGATTCAGTTCCTCCTCACCGGAAGATGCAGCAGATGAGGAGGTGGCAGTTGTAGTTGTCTGCTGAACGGATGTCTGCGTACTAGATTGAGTTTCCGAAGAACTTTTTGACTCTGTTGTTACAATCTCCGCCTTCATTCCGCTGGAATTTCCCTTTTTCATATTTGACGGCGAAAAATAGAAAATGACGCTTCTGCCCATCGGCTCTACATACATAGAACAGCGGACAATACTGTCTTTTGAAGGTATTTTAATCCTAAGATTTGCAGTCTTCCCATTGTTATCCTTCCCGGAGCCGGTCTGCACCACCTTCTCGGTGCTCCATCCGGAAGCTCCCCGTTTCTGAACCGAAAAACTGTGTTTGGATGTATAATCCACCAGACTCATTTTAAATGTTAAATAGTATTCTCCACTGTCTGTGACCTCTAAAAGTCCGGCAGATCCTACTGCCCCCTCGACCATTCCCTGACCGGTTGTTTTATTGGCGCTCCCACCGGAATCTTCCACCTGACCGGTTACCGGATGCTGATAGCTTCTTGCAACGATGACGGTATAGACTGTTCCGGATGCCGCCATCACCGCACATTCTCCAAATCCCACGGATAACAGCAGGCTGATCACCATAAAAATATATGCTGTTTTTCTCTGAATGTTTTTTCTCATTTTCCTTACAATCCTCTGCTCTTCACTTTATAAAACAATCCCGCCATAGATGCCAGTATACTTAACACAGATGGAACTATGATCGGCATTTCCTGATCCTCTGTCTCTTCTTCCAAAGTCGTATTCACTGATGCCGAATCAGATGTCAGCAGGTCTGTCTCCTGAACGGAAACCGTCTGAGTTTTAGCGGCTTCTTCCTCAGAACTGCCACTGCTTTGTGGAAAAGACGCGCCCGAAGATCCTGTACTTTGAACTTCTTTTGCGGCAGAACTCTGACTGCTTTCAAACACCTTCGTACTTGTCACAGCCTTCACAGAACTTAGATCCAACTTTAAAAACATAGCTTGAGTTCCACTCCCCGGACTGATGGATTCCATAATCGGAACAAACACCTGAAGCGGTACATATCCCTGATTCAATGCTTCCTTAATTAACGGAAAAGTTACTTTATCCGGGTAGTTTGTCCCGAAAGAATCCTGCACTTTTTTGCCCTTTGTATCCTTTTGATAAGATTCTACCGTAACATTTTTCAATGTCCCTTTCGGAGCCCCATAGCGATCTAATTTATATCCCGTCTGAAAATATTTCATTTTGCTCAAATATCCAAACTGAGAATTCATATTTAATCCCTGAAAATCAAGGGTTAAATAGTAGTTTCCTTTTTTTACTGTCAGACAGATCTTATGGTTGAATGCCTTATTTGCCATAGACTCTGTCTCTTTATCCATCTTTAACATTTCTCCCTGAATGGAATAGATTCCATCCTTCAATTTTTTTATATTTAATTTTGTTGATTTTTTCTTTTGTGTTGTCGTCTTTTGTACCTGTGTCGTGGATGTCTCTTGCTTTTGAGAACTTTCTTCCGTCAGATCCGGAGTATCGTCACTCACCTTTTTTAAAGTATCCCAGGAAAGCTGTAATCTTGCATACTGCAGACCATTTCCCTTCACAATACTTTCCATCACCGGAACACACACCTGCACCCAGATTTCTTCGTCTTTATCATCTACCGGAAGATTCAGATAATGAGGATACAGTTTCCCTTTAACCTCCTCATCACTTCCCGTTTTTGGGTCATTATAACTGTCATAGGTATCTTTATAATAAGATTCCACAGGAACCGACTGTCCGGTTTGTCCTTTGGGTGTTTCAATCCCACTGGAACCCCCATCCCATTCCGGAAAATAGTTCATTTTCGCAAGATATCCTGTAAATTTTTGTGTTCCCAAATTGGCAGTTAACGGTTTACACTCCATCCGGAGGGTAAGCTTCCCTTCCTTTGCGACTAACTGTATCGGCTTTACAATGGCTGCGTTTCCCATAGATGCCTGATCGGATGATGCACTTCGCAGAAATCCGCTGATCTCATAGGTTCCATCTGACAATGTATCATCTGCCTGAGCTTTCCGATAAAAAGAAGGCAGTCCCATGCAAAGACACAATATCAAGATAACAACACAGCTCAATCCTTTGATCCATCGTATTGTTTTCATAAACTCTCCTGATTCTGTCTGTAAAGCCGCTGCTTTTTAAGACAGCGGCTTTGAACATGCTATTTTTTAATTTTTACAGAAACAATTTTAGAATAATTTGCATAAACTTTCTTCTTTCCGACTTTTTTATAAGCGCGAACTTTGTAGTAATACTTCTTATTCTTCTTTAATTTCTTGTTTGTGTAAGATTTTATGGAACCTTTCTTTAAGGTTTTAATCGCTTTGTACTTTCCTTTTTTCTTTGTTCCGCGATATACCACATATCCACTGGCTCCACTAACCTTCTTCCATGTGATTTTTGCAGACTTTTTGGAAGAATTTTTTACTTTCAGCCCTGTCACTGCCCGAAGTGTCGGTCTTGCGGTAACTGTCTTACTAAATCCACTGTAGACTTTCTTTCCTGATACCGTCTTATAAGCCCGGACTTTATAAGAATATTTTGTTCCTGTCACAAGTCCGCCTCTGGTGCAGCTGTTCACACGCACATCTGCGACTTTTTTATTGTTCTGATAAATCTCATAGCCAGATACCCCGCTTACTTTTGCCCAGGTAAGCTTCACTTTATTATAGGCAGCATCAGAAGCTTTGACGGAAGTTGGAGCAGACGGAGCTTTGACCGGCTGCGGTTTTGTCTCCGGCTGCGGAGCCTGCTCTGTAACGTCTTCCTTGCTGAAATTTTTATCGTTGGCATCTGTCTTTACAACAGAAGTCCAGTCCAGAGTTAAATAAACTTTCTGCGCTCCGTTTCCTGTCTGAATCGCTTCCATAATCGGTACATAGACCTGCATTGGAACTCTTCCGTCCTTCTTTGCCTCGGCAATGAGAGGGAAAGTAACAAGATCCGGGTAATTAGTTCCGAAGCTGTCTTTCACAACGGTTCCGTCGGTATATTTCTGAACAGAATCTACCGAAACATTTTGCAGAGTACCGGTCGGATTGCCATATGAATCAGTCTGATATCCTGATGAGAAATACTGGATTTTGCTTAAATACCCATGCAGTCCGGTGATATTCATTCCTTTCAGATTCATGGTCAAATGGTAAGAACCATCTTTTACAGTCAGTTTAAACTGGTGAGTCACCGCCCCGTCTGACATGGATGTGCCGCCGTCCGGTTTTAACATTTTGCCGCTGATTTTGTAAATGCCGTCTTCTAAGGATGTTCCTTCACTTCCAAAATCAAAACTCTTATTTTCCTCTGCCCCGTGGACCGGCATAACGCTAAACAGCATTGCCAATGCCAGCAGGCATGCCATCATTTTTTTCTTTGCAGCTGTGATTCCCATATCGTTCCTTTCTATTTTCTAACATTCACTCTCACTTTAGAAGAATAAGCGCCAAAGACTTTCTTGCCGCTTACGGTTCTGTAAGCTCGTACCTTGTAGTAATATTTTTTATTTTTCTTTAACTTTTTGTTAGTGTATTTTACAGATTTATTGCCTTTTACGGTCTTGACTAATTTATATTTTCCGTTTTTCTTTGTTGCACGATACACACGATATCCGCTTGCCCCGCTTACCTTTTTCCATGTCACCACTGCAGCCCGTTTTTTGCTGTTTTTTACTTTTACTTTTGTTGTCTTTTTTAAAGTCGGTTTCAAAGAAACAGATTTTGTATAGCTGCTGTAGACTTTCTTTCCATTCACTACCCGGTAAGCACGAACCTTATAAGTATATTTACTTCCGGTTTTTAATCCGCTTTTGGTGTAGCTTGTAGATTTCACATCAGCAAGTTTTTTATTGTTCTGGTACACTTCATATCCAGAAGCCTGACTTACCTTACTCCAGCTGATTTTCACGCTCTTATAGGATATTGCTGATCCTTTGATTGTTCCCGGCACAGATACTGTGACAGTCTGTGGCTTAGTTTCTGGTTTGGTTTCCGGCTGTTCCGGCTTGGTCTGTGGCTTTGTCTCCGGTTCTTCCGGTGTCGTTGTCTCCACTTTGGTGACATTCGCCCAGTTGATTGCCAGAATTACCTTCGATGCACCACCGCCTCCGGAAACTACGCTGGCATTGACACCATTTTTTGTAGTATCCGGAACCGTAAACTGAATCTTAGACGGTTCTTCTTCTGATCCTTCCAGGATCACTGCCGCTGTTTCTTTATTATCTTCTCCACTAAGTATCTTCCAGTCTTTACCCCATGCAGTCACACCAAACACAGTTAAAGCTTTTACTTTCATCGTTACCACTGCACTTCCGTCTTCTTTGATTTCAATCTCTGCTGCCCCGTCAATGCAGCCATCCACCATAGAATCTTTTGCATCAAATAAGTTCTCATCTTCCAATGTAGTTTGAGATGCGTTTTTCGCCTGAATATCTGCCTGATAGATTCCTGCGGTCAAATCCTTCTGTGCAATTCCACTTCCAAAAGAAAATGTTTTTACCTGACTGCCTTCTTTCACTGTCTGGGCAGCCTGTACATTGACTGTCCCGGCTCCTGCCCCGATTCCCTGAAATGGCACGATACTTGTGCTCATCATAACTGCCATCAATCCTGCCGCACATCTTCCTGCAAGTCGATTCATAATTTTATTTCCTCCTTTAATCCTGTCGGTTAGTTGTGTTTAACTTTTACCATAATAAAACCCTTCGGTCAACCAAAAGAAGTTTTCAAAAATACAAAAAAAGAACCAAAAGAAATTTTTCATTTTTCTCCTGATTCTTATTATTTCAATGGTTTTCTTAATTTTTCTTTTGTTTTTCTTTTGTTGCACGCCTGCAACAAAATCTTTTTAAAGAGAATTTTTCTCACTTTTTCCCCTGATAAAAACGCCTTAAAATCTTATAATTAAGGTTGCCATGCTCTCCGGCATCCGCTTCTCTCCTACACTGCTGGTCATAATCAGCTGAACCTGTCCGGTCACAGTCTCCCCGGAGAAATCCTCAAACTCAAACTCTTCCAGAGGAATGCAGATTTTCCCCTCTTGTATCGGAAAATTTTTCAATCGATCACTTTTACTTCGGCATTTGATTGTCTTAATATATCCGGATAATACCATGCCTCCTTTAGTCCTTGCCTGCATCTCTTGTACTCTAAGTTCCAAATATTTTTCCTCTTTGATCCAGACAAGTTTTGCCGGCTTTTGGAACCCCTCATCTGCCATAGAAAGCTGATGCCAGTCCTTTCCCTGCCGATACACAGAAAAATCCACCCGCCAGATGCCCTCTTTTATATAATCTCCCATCTTCTCCCATGATATTTTACAAATTTCTTTTCCCTTGTTCTCATCTATCTTCTCGTATTGAAGATGCATTTTTTCTTTTCTGCATATCTTCTGGATTATCTCCATATCTACAGTATCAAAAAGTCCTGAAACTGCCTGCTCCTGCTGTTTTTTATCCAGATCCATAGATGCGAAATAGCGGTAAAGTTCTTTTTCAATCCTTTTATAATAATGCAGAAGTTCTCTTCCCATTTTGGTAAATCCGTCGCCCTGAGGTAATAAAAATTGCTGTTCCCTGTATTTTTTCAAACAGCGGGAAATCGTAGAGCGATTCACACCCAATCTTCTTCCGATCTCCGCCTCGTTATATTTTCCTTTTTCCATCTGCTCTTCTAAAATTTTCAAACATTGCAGCTGAAACATATTCGGCTTATAAAAATTTTTTTCTTCTCTGCACATAAACCGATCCTTTCCTCAAAACCATCCTCTAACTGCCACTCATATAAGCGAAACTGTAAGTACACAAATCTGTTCTTCCTTTATTTCTTCCTCTGGGTGATCTAACACCGCCATCCAGATCATCCCTTCGGATAATTTGTCATTTCTGCGCAATGTACAGTCCAACCCTTCGGTGAGAATTCCAAATCCCTTTTCTTCCTTCCTGGCACGAATCCAGCTTCCTTCATAGAGATAAAAGACCTCTTTCTTCATCATCTCTGAATTCTCCGGTATCAGATAGAGATAGCTTTCTGAGCATATGACCACTTCTGCTTTTTTTCGAAACTGATCGTATTCTTTTGAAAGAATTCTCGGACGCATACTGCCCTTTTTGTAAAAAGCAATCGGCATCTTTCTTGTGCCTTCCGGAAACATTAGATTTAAATCACTGCCTTTCATACTATAGGAATACAGATGCCTGCTCTCCATAAAGGTACGGATTCCCGTCAAAATGCGATCATCCATCCGATGCTCAATCACACAAGCATTTTCTTTTGCAATACTTTCATCAACTCCGGAAACCATTCTTAAAAACTCTGTCAGACAACGCTTTCTCTCCAGATATTCCTGCCCCATACTTAATCCCATAGGCGTCAAAAATAATTTTCTGCCGTTATCCTTTACAAGGTACCCTTCTTCTAAAAGTTCCTCTGTTATTTTAGTAATGCGGGAAAAAGGAATCCCCATTTCCCTCATCAAATCCGATTTTATCACTTGATTTTTCTTGCGTCTCGTCTCATACATCAGACTTAAAAAATCTTCCTTTTCCTGTCTGGTAATCTGCCTCGTCATCTCTGCCTCCTTTTCATTTACAGAGTATGTTCCACCTCATCTAATTCTGACAGAATCTTTTGCTGTTGTTCATCGAACAACAGCCCCTTATTGTATTGATAGTATTTATCACAGTCATTTTCCTGCAAAAACCAGATACTGAAGTAGTTTACATTTAATTCCGTCACGAAGATGACCATTTCCTGGCTTTCTCCAAATGCCTGCTCCATAAATTCAAAAGCATAGTTTAATGCCTGTTCGGTCTGTTCCACAAGGTCTTCCCGTCTGGCATTTTCCTTTGCAAACTCCTCACGGACTCTGTCAAACTGCTCCGGTTCTTTGATGCCTTCTTCTTTCAGCATCATCTCATAAGCTTCCAGGCTGGCAAGTACATCCAGAAGCGTGTGTTCTTCCTGTTTTGCAAGTTTCTCCTCACGCTTTTTCTGTTCCAAAACACCCTTTGCATCTGTGATCACCTGATTGATTGTATTCCCGTTTTTCATATGGCGCAGCCATCCGAACAATTCCGTAACAAATGCATCCGCCTGCCAGCAGTTTCTGAACATTTCAGAAAGTTTTCCGTTTAACAATCCCACAACACTCAGTTTTTCATCAAATGCCGCAAATTTCAACTTGCTGATTGTTCCCTGTGAAAACTGTCCTTTCAGAATTCCTTCCACCTTATAGTCTTCTTTGTATTTTTTATACAATTCATAATAATTTGCAAAATCTTTTGCAACTGTTCCATGTTGAAGATACTGAAATACGACTTCACGATCAATCTTCTTATCCAGCTTTTCATAAACGCTGATTAACTGAGACAGATCTTCCCATCCTCTTGCGGTTACAAAAGCTTTTCCGTCTACTGTAGTTTCCATGCGGTAGAAATATTCTTTTCGAATCTCTAAATATGCAAGAATTGCCGGGTGAACGCCTGCTTCATAAGCATATTCCTTCCATACCTCATAGTTGGCTTCCACATCAATTTTCTTCATTCGGTCTAAGGTAACAACATCAAATTCTCTGACTGACTTGTTATATTCCGGTGGATTTCCTGCTGCCACAATGATCCATCCTTTCGGAACCTGCTGATTTCCAAAAGTTTTATTCTGCAAAAACTGAAGCATCGTCGGTGCCAGTGTCTCTGACACACAGTTAATCTCGTCGATAAAGAGAATCCCTTCCTGATTTCCTGTTTTCTCGATTTTTTCATATACCGTTGCCAGAATCTCACTCATCGTATATTCTGTGACAGAATACATTTTACCTGCATATTCTCTCTCCCTGATAAACGGCAGACCAACTGCACTCTGTCTGGTGTGATGGGTAATAGTATATGCCACCAGTCCGACTTCACATTCTCTGGCAATCTGCTCCATAATCTGTGTCTTTCCGATACCGGGAGGCCCCATCAGAAGAATCGGTCTCTGACGGATGGATGGAATCTCGTATTCTCCATAAGCATCTTTTTTTAAGTACGCCTCGATTGCATCTTTAATTTCCTGTTTTGCTCTTTTAATGTTCATCTTCTTCTCCTTCTTCCAGATCTTCGGTATCTACAATCAATTTCACCGCCCAGGCTGGTACTTCGGTATCCTCGTACTCTTCCTGCATAAAAATAAAAGCAGTTTGGTAGGATGGCATTTTTGCCGGGTATGTTCCTTTTCCATCGGTAAAATAGATCAGTCCTTTTAAATGATAAAATTCACCTTTTTCAATCAATTCATTTACATATTCGAATGCCGGACGAAAGTCTGTTCCACCTTCTCCGATCAATTCCAAATGATCCATATATTCTTTCAATTCTTTTTCATCGGTAATCTTCTGATCGTTCTGTACAGTTTCATCACACTGAATGATATGGATATTTACTTTGTGAAAGAAACTATCCTCTTCTGTTAATACATCATAAGTCTCTTCCAGAAATTTCTTTACCAGATCTCCGGAACAGGACATGGATGTATCAATGACAATGACAAATTCCTCTACTTTCTTTACTTCTTTCCATTCCTGAGGTTCAATCAATGGCATATTCCCATACATGGAAAGCCCGTAACTGTAGAAAATATAATCAAAAGAGTCCGGATCTACACAAATTTCTTCTCGCATCACCGCAAATTTTCTTAAAAAACTCCGATAATCATAGCGGTCTCTGTTCTCCACCTTTACCTGACCGATCAAATCTCCTGCCTGTCTGGATTCCTCACTGGAAAAAGTCTCCATATTCGTCTCAGATTTTTCACTGATATTTTTCCATCGATTCTCTATCTCCTGATTCATTTGCTGTCTGGGATCTTCCGGCCAGTATCCGTGGCTGTCCACATAAAACTCCCTCTTGATCTCCAAAATCTTCGTCTCTTCTAACTTCCATCCGGCAAATTGACGGTAGATTCCTTCTGCTGTGAACACTTTCAACTGTTTTTCCAACTGCCTGTAAATATCTTTCCTAAGCCTCGTCTGCGGTCTGTGGATACATTTTAAATACCAATGATCCAATATCGATTCCACTGCAATATCACAAGATAAATCCCAAAGCTCTTTCTGCCTGTTTTTCCGTCTGGTTACATGATGCAAAAGGCAGTGCAGTACCATATGAAGATAGGCGCGGTTCGTAAAAATCCTGCTCTGACGATACATCCCACCCAAGGCTCCCGGATGAAAAAACATGTTTCTTCCATCGGTTGCAACTCCGTCAATCGACGGGTCCATCACATAGGAAAAACTGCTAAGAGCCACATCCAGAAACCGCATATGGATATAAAGTTCATTTCGGGTTGTGCTAAGAATTTCGCCTCCGATCCGACTCAACCGCTCGTTTAAATTTTCTTCCATTATCTCACCCTCTTCTATAAATCGAATGTCTTTTTCTTCTTCGGAAATCTCTTTCTTTGCTCATCCATCAGAAAACTTAACACTTCTGTATCCTTTTTTTCAGATGCCCAGCTGATTGCCGCTTCTATTCCCTCTCTGGAGAAGAAATTATTTTCCCCACATAAGTGAAGAAACGCCATTCGATCTTCCGGCTTTAAATATTTCATCATTTCCCGCTGGTATTTTTTGATATAGCCTTCATACTGCATCCAGGAATACTCTGACATTCCAAGAGGCTTTAGCATCCTTCCGGTAAGGATTTTCCACACAATTTCCGGTTCCTCCTGCACAGCAGCCACCGGAAATAAATCATCATATTTCCGATAATCAATCTCTCCTCTAAAGAAGCACTGACGATAGGTATATCCGGTTCCATGAAAATGATTCTCAATAATTCTTGCCGGAGTATTCTCCACAGCCTCCTCATAATATTCCGGAAAAATCAGATGAGCTTCCTGCCCAATCTCCATATATCGAATGTCCGCTTCCAAAAGAAACCTTGTATCCTGTACAATATCTCTTAAGGCACTATGACTTCCATGATACAGGGATAAAACAACTTTTTTTAATTTGCATCCGGTAAAAATTCCGGTTCCGGTTCGCGCCAACGCATCTGAAAACCCCAGAGTCTCCAGATTCACACACCCATAGAAAGCATATTTTCCAATCTCTGTTGTCCACCTTGGCAGAAATACCTCCCGGACTTTATGCCCGCAAAACATCTCTGCTTCTTCTCCGGAAAATATTTCCTTTTCTGCCTGATAAACATCGGCTTCCTCTTCCTTTTTCTTATGGGCGGAAAATGCGTAATCTCCGATTTTGGTCACCGTTTTTCCATGAATCTCATCCGGCAAAACAACACTATCTCCGTTCCCAAAACATCTTAAAATTTCAATGGTTCCATCTTTTATTTCTCTATAATGAATTTCCAGCATATCTTCTATTCTCCCGGTTTTTCCATCTTTTAAATCATCTTATTTTATCACAGGTATTCGTGAAATGATACCCACCTTTCCTTAGATAGGATTAAAAAGCACTTTCGAGTATTGACATAAATGCCCTACTCTGCTAAAGTGTAATTGATTTTAAAATGATTCATCTGCCACCGGGTAGAGGGTGCTGCCGCATTCATTGCACATCGTTAGGTCTTAGAAGATGTGTGAATGGATGCTTATTTTTTGGGAGGTTTTATGAAATCAAAATTCAAATTTCTACAAACTTATTTTTCCAGAGAAGAGAAATTATTATGGCTGATATCCACTTTCACCATCCTGATTTCTTTCTTCCTTTTTGACCGTGAAAACTATCTGACACTGACGGCATCCCTGATCGGTGCCACATCTTTAATTTTCTGCGCTAAAGGCAACCCATTCGGACAATTTCTGATGATTCTTTTCAGTGTTTTATACGGAATTATCTCCTTTACCTTTGCCTATTACGGTGAGATGATTACTTATCTTGGAATGACGGCTCCTATGGCTTTATTTTCCTTTGTTTCATGGCTGAAAAATCCTTATGACGGAAATCGGTCTGAAGTAAAAGTCTACCGACTCAAAAGAAAAGAAATTCTGTGGATGATGATTTTAACTGTGATCGTAACTTTTATATTCTACTTTATTTTAGATCACTTCCACACTGCCAACCTGATTCCAAGCACAATCTCCGTTACTACCAGCTTTGCCGCAGTATTCCTGACTTTTTTGCGAAGCCCTTTCTATGCGGCTGCCTATGCAGCCAATGATATGGTGCTGATCCTTTTGTGGCTTTTGGCTGCCCGCCATGATCCGTCCTATATCTCCGTTGCTCTGTGTTTTGTTATTTTTCTTTGTAATGATATTTATGGATTCCTTAACTGGTCCAGAATGCAGAAACGACAGCGAGTCACTGTGTCTTAAATGATTAAAAAAGAGCAGGTCATACATTACGAGATATGGTAACAAAATATTTACAGCTGTTAAGTTTACAAAAAGCCGATAAACTGTGATTTACTCATAAGTTCATCGGCTTTTTATGTAGCAGGGTGATATGTATACGCCTGTCAGTTTATGAATATACTCTCAGCGTTCCTTACCCTAGCATATCGTTCAAACGGAACAGCTCTATGTGTAGTTGTAGGTGTCGAGAATACAATTTATTTTTTTGTGTCCTGTTCCGACGCAAATTCGCACATTTTATCATACTCCTCTTTTTTTGTAGTTTTATTCATAATAAATGCAAGAATGATAATACCAACTACATTAAACACGAATCTAAGGACAGCAAATTTCCCACCAAGTTGTGTAACCTCAAATAACATCATCGGAATTTTGGTTGTAGACCAAGCACCGATAAATATAAATATATTGGTCAGTGAAACTCCTTTTTTCAAAAATATAGACGCTACCGGAAACGAAGCGTATAACGGCCCCACCGAAAAAACACCAAGAGCAAAAGCAAAGATACCACCTTTTATTCCAGCATCTTTGCCCATATATCTCATCATTATTTCTTTGGAAATCCAAACATCCATCAGCCCAAGCAAAATAAAAATCGGAGGAATGATAGACAACATTTCAAGCAAGCTGTCAAAAGAAACAGATGCAGCATTTTTCCCAATTTCAGGGCAGATAAAAAACATACCTATATTCACAGTAAGCAGTATAAGAAAAAACTTATAAGTTAATTGTACTACAAATTATGCAAAAAAGAAAGGCAGGCAGTATTCACAATTTCCGTTGCACAATTACGGATATTCTTCATATTTTGCATCTTAATTTCAAAACCTTCGATACGACATCTCATCATTTGTATTATCTACCCTTGAGAGCGTTTATTGTAACTTATTGACATTATTTTCATGACACTCTCTATTTTTTTACGTTTGCTCCTATTGTAAAAATAATTGCAATCGGTCGTTTTATACTTCCTTTTCCAATATAGTCATCATATTTCACATCATCTTCCCATAGCTCAAAATTGTAAACTTTATAATTTACATAAGCCTTGCAGTTCCTTTTACATCCAGATTTTACCGTTACTTTTTGTGTATCAGCAATAGAAATATTTTTTGTCACACTAAATCCATAACTGGATTTCAATATGTCACGAAGTACCTCTGTACCTCCCTCCACAAAAGATGAGTTTGAAAAAGAGCTGGTCGTTGATATGGACTGTTTGATTGTCATAGAACCGCCCGGTGCATTATACCAGGAAGATCTTAATACCCCACCTTTTTTTCATAGCTTGTCTTCTTTTTAATATAATATTCTTCAGGACCAATTTCATATGTTGTCAATTCTGAATCAATATCTCCGTTTTCTACAGAAATCAACGGATAGTAAATAATCTCCTCAATATTTTCAGAATTTTCTAAATTGTAATCCTTCACAATCTGTCTGATCTCATCTGTATCTTCAATATGCTTTTCATCTTTATAATCAGATAGTGTAATCTTTTTAGCTTTATCTATATCCTTTTCCTGTGAGTGCACCTTTGTCTTTTGATGGCCTGTATATGCCATAATACTTCCTGCTGCCAAAATTAATAAACTACCTATTCCAAAACTTTTTTGCACAGAAAACTTTGCAAAAATTCTTGACAAGTGTACTTGTCATTGATATGATAATACCAAGAAAACTTGTCATTAAAAAATATGGAGGAAGATAGTTATGAAAAAAGAAGAAATTTTAGCAAGAAGCAAAAAAGAAAACTTGATTCAAGATGAACGTGAGAAAGACATTCGGGTTCACAGAGATGCGTTTAGTGTTGTGGGAATTTTAATCTTCGGATTTCTTATTATGGCAATCAAATTGTACCGCACACAATCACCGGCAGATATTATATCTCTTTTATTCAGCATGTCTGGTTTTGGTTTTCTCTATGAAGGAATTCATCTTAAAAACAAATGGACCGTTACTGCCGGCGTCATCTTTCTTTTACTGGCAATCTATTTCTTTTACAAATTCTGCGCGGGGTTATTTTAATGGATGATAAATTAATTTTGAAAAATAATCTGAAGGAAGCCAGAAGAGAGCAAAAACTCTCTCAATCCGCACTTGCTGAGATGGTGGGAGTATCCAGAAATACTATTAGCTCTATTGAAACCGGTCAGTTTAATCCTACTGCAAAGCTGGCATTGATTTTATGTATTGCCTTAGACAAGAAATTTGAAGAACTATTTTACTTTGATGAAACAATATAAAGATGGGAAGTTTATTATGATGAAATATAAAATTGCATTTTTTGATATTGACGGAACTTTAATTGATATGCAATCCAAAACAATGACAAAGAAAACGGAAAATGCCTTAATACAACTAAAAGAACAAGGTGTCATTCTCTGCATTGCAACCGGAAGACCACTGATTAGTATTCCAAAGTTTGAGAATATTGACTTTGATATGTATCTTTCCTTTAACGGTTCTTATTGCACTACCGGAAATAATGTCATCTATGAACAACCGATAGACTGTGAAGATGTCAGAAAGATCATCGAGAACGCGCAGAAGTTAAATCGCCCTGTTTCTCTGGCAAGTGCTGATCAAATCGGTTCTAACGGTTCTGATCAGGATTTGGAGGAATATTTTTCCTTCTCAAAGCAAAAGGTAAACATCGCTGAAGATTTTGATACTTTAGCAGAAGGGAAAATTTATCAGATTATGATGGGTGCAGTTCCGAAAGATTTTGATTCCATTCTTTCCGGTACGACCTCAGCAAAGATTACAGCCTGGTGGGATCGCGCTATTGATATTATTCCCGTTAACAGCGGAAAAGGAGAGGCTGTGAAAAAGATTCTCGAATACTATCATCTGGATGTCAGTGAATCCATAGCTTTTGGAGACGGTGAAAATGATATCGAAATGCTTCAGGCTGTAGGGCACGGCATCGCTATGGGCAATGCCAATGAAAAGGTTCAGAATGCAGCCGATGAAGTGTGTAAAAGCGTTACAGAAGACGGAATCTATCATTACTTTCAATAATCTGTAGTTTGAAACTTTTGAAAACAAAAAATAAGAGAAACGCTGTAAATTCAACGTTTCTCTTATTTTTTATCACTGCCGCAGACCGGAATCGAACCGGTACTCGATTTAACTCGAACAGGATTTTAAGTCCTGCGCGTCTGCCAGTTCCGCCACTGCGGCAAAGTGGTGGGAGAAGGATTCGAACCTTCGAAGGCGGTGCCAACAGATTTACAGTCTGCCCCCTTTGGCCACTCGGGAATCCCACCAAGTAGTTACCTGACAATTAGAAATTATACGTGATTGCCAGGTAAATTGCAAGCATTTTTTTAGTTTTCTTCAATATTTTTTACAGGAACCGTTTTGTCTTCAAATAAAGCTTCAAATTCCTCGCGATTGATTCGTTCTTTTTCTAACAAAAGAGCTGCGCATTTATGCAATACATCCATGTTCTCTTCAATCATAGCTCTTGCATCTTTATAACACTGGTTCACAATCCGCTTCACTTCCTGATCAATGACAGTCTGTGTATTTTCCCCATATGGACGCTGCTGTCCAATCTCTTTTCCGAGGAACACTTCATCCGGCTCACCGCTGTCATAATTGATCAGCCCAAGCTCATCTGACATACCAAACTTAGTTACCATTGCTCTTGCATACTGTGTCACCTGTTTAATGTCCTGAGAAGCTCCTGTTGTAATATCATCAAGAATCAGTTCTTCGGCAATTCTTCCTCCGAGACTGACCATAATATCCTGAATCATCTTACCTCGGGTCATAAAGACATTATCATTTTCAGGAAGCGGCATCGTATAACCTGCGGCTCCTGTACCCGTTGGAATAATTGACACGGTATAGACCGGTCCTACATCCGGAAGCAAATGGAAGAGGATGGCATGTCCTGATTCATGGTATGCCGTGATTCGTCGCTCGCTCTCCGGCACAACACGACTCTTCTTCTCTGTTCCAATTCCCACTTTAATAAAAGATTTATCAATATCTTCTTTAACGATATATGCCCGATCTTCCTTGGCAGCCTGTATCGCCGCCTCATTCATCAGGTTTTCAAGATCTGCACCTACAAATCCTGCCGTTGTTCTGGCTACATCATGGAGATCTACATCATCACCCAACGGTTTTTCACGACAGTGAATCTTCAGAATCTCTTCGCGCCCCTTTACATCCGGACGCCCTACACCAACTTTTCGGTCAAAACGTCCCGGTCTTAAGATCGCAGGGTCCAGAATATCCACACGGTTCGTTGCCGCAACCACAATAATTCCCTGATTGATGCCAAAACCATCCATCTCAACTAACATCTGATTTAATGTCTGTTCTCTCTCATCATGTCCTCCGCCGAGTCCGGAACCTCTCCGTCTTGCTACAGCATCAATCTCATCAATAAAAATAATACATGGTGAATGGCGTTTTGCCTCCTCGAACAAATCACGGACACGGGCTGCACCCACACCAACAAACATTTCCACGAAATCTGATCCGGAAATGCTAAAGAACGGTACATTTGCCTCTCCCGCAACTGCCTTTGCCAGAAGAGTTTTTCCGGTTCCCGGTGGTCCTACAAGCAAAATACCTTTTGGAATTCTTGCCCCGATCCGGACAAATTTCCCCGGATTTTTCAAAAACTCCACAACTTCTTCCAGTTCTTCTTTTTCCTCTGCAAGTCCTGCCACATCTCGGAAAGTCACCTTTTTCCCATGAGGATCAGCTAGTCTTGCACGACTCTTTCCAAAGTCCATCATCTTGCCGCCACCGCCGCCATTCTGACGCATCATCATGACCATAAAAAAGACCACAACACCAATCGGCAGTATGATTCCCACCAGATTGGATATCATCTCACCACTGTGATCAATACCTTCAATCTTCAAATTATTTTCCAAGGCCGGAGCAGTGTTCTTAATATCTTTCACTGCCTGATTTACATCTGTGACTTCACAAGTACGGTAATCATCTTCACCATAATTCGCTGTGATGGTTCCGGTAGGCACTTCTTTGTTCTGTTTAATAGTAACCTGTTTGACACTTCCTGCCTTGGCATCCTTTAAAAATTCCTGATAGGAATAATCCCCTGATCCTGATTGAAATATGCTGCTAAAATAGTAAATTCCGATCACCAGTAAAAGAATGATTAGCAGAAATCCATTGCTGCTTCTCTTTGAGTTCAAATTTCTGTCTCCTCTCTATTCTTCCGCCACTCCAATATAAGGAAGATTGCGGTATTTTTGTGCATAATCGAGTCCATATCCGACTACAAATTCATCCGGCACTTCAAAACCAATATACTTCACATCAACATCTACTTCCCGTCTGTCCGGCTTGCTTAGTAATGTGCAAAGATTCAAAGATGCCGGTCCTCTGCTTTCAAGCATCGGTTTCAAATGATTTAAAGTCTTCCCGGAATCAATAATATCCTCGACAATCAGTACCTCTTTCTGTGCAATCGGTTCATCTAAATCCTTTGCAATCTTTACAATCCCTGAAGATTCTCTTGAGTCTCCATAACTGGATACTGACATGAAATCTATCGTTACCGGAACTGTAATTCGTTTTGCCAGTTCACAGGCAAAAAATACACTTCCTTTTAAAATTGCAATTAAATGCACTTCTTTGCCTTCATAATCTTTACTAATCTGGGCTCCCATCCGGGCGATCCGCGCATTCACTTTTTCTTCAGAAATCATTACTCTGATTTCTCCCATCACACTCATCTCCTTCTCTTTTGAATTCCAGTTTCAGATAATGACTGGTTTTCTCTGATATTTTATAGTGATCGCTGACTCTTCTGCCAACAATCCAGACAATATGGTTGCCATCTGCCACGAGAGGTATCCTGTCCCTCATAACTCTCGGAACTTTCTCGTCAATAAAATACCGGTTGAGCATTTTTTTCTTTTTTTCTCTCCCAAAAACAAAAAAATCACCCGGTCTGCGGCAGCGTAATTGTATACCTTTTTCTATTTTATCATAATCAATGATTTTGATACAATCTTTTTCCAAGATATTTGCAAAATCTGTAATTTCCTCCTGAAAAAGCACTCCTTTTAATTCCGAATCCTCAGAAGGTTTTGTAATCCGCAGATATTGATAACTTTTTTCTGCAATTATTCCATAAGGCAGAGATATCTGTTTCCCTGTTTCTTTTTTTGCCAGTTCCAGTATACTTTGCACATGACGCTTTTCAAGATCCTTTTTCTTCCCTGCGGTCTTTTCTAATGCCATTTTGACAATCTGTTTCTGTATCCAGGGGTGCTCCTTTTTCAGTTTCTCACAATCCAGATGATATCCTCCCTCAATACCGGACACAACACGAACAAATGCCTCTTCTGCCTGTCCTGATAAGTATGTTCCCACTTCCTGCAAATCTTCTGTCAAAAATGTCAGATGCTCCACAGCCTGCACATTAACTTTTTCAAGCAATGGTATTACCTCATTGCGCAGCCGGTTTCTGGCAAAGGTATTATCCTGATTACTCTGATCTTCCATCCATATCTGCCCGATCTGCTCCAGTTTGTTCTGAATCTCTTGTTTCTTCATGCATAACAGCGGCCGGATAATGGGCGGGTCCAAAGCCTTCATGGCCCCTGCCCCATAGATTCCGGTTCCCCTCACTGCCCGATATAAAAAAGTCTCTGCCTGGTCATTCTGATGATGTGCCACAGCGATCTTATTTCCATGTTCTTCTTCCATTACACGATAGAACAGCTCGTATCGCACCTTCCTCCCTGCCTCCTCCAGAGAAATCCTCTCCTGCTTCGCTCTGCCTATAACATCTACAGAAAACACTTTGCAGTCGATAAGATGTTGTCCACATAATGACTCGACAAATTTCATTTCATCCACAGCTTCCTCTCGAATCTGATGATTGATGTGTACCACTGTAAGCAAAAACTCCATCTGTTTCCTAAACCCAAGAAGCACATGCAGAAGAAAAACCGAATCTGCGCCCCCGGAAACTCCGAGAATCACATGATCTCCACGCTCTATTAATTTTTTCTCTAATATATACTCTACAACTTTTCTCATAGTATCACTTTATCATTCTCTTATGATTTCTTCAATACTTATCCCATATCCCCAGAACCAGAATCGTCATATCGTCTTTTTTCTCATACCCCTCAGTGTCCTCTATTTTATGAAATAATTCATCTGCAAATGCCTGCGGTCGAATTGCCCGGATCTGTTCCATATAATCACGGATTATCTCAATTCCATTTCCCGGAATCGAATCAATTACACCGTCGCTAACCTGAATCAGCAAATCCTCACTTTCGAACTTTTTTCTGCAAAATGGGAGGGGCATCTCCTTAACTACACCTACCGGAACTCCTTCCATACGAAGAATCTCTACTTGATTTTTTCTTTTTAGAAAACCAGGACATGCGCCAATTTTCAGAAAAGTTCCTACCCCGGCAAATAAGTCCAGCTGAAAATAATCCAGCGTTGCATACTGCTCTTTTTGCGGTCTTGGTACAAAGATTGACTGCAAAAGACCAATCGCCTGATCCTCTGCAATTCCTGCCTCCAATAATTCCTCCAACATCTCTACCGTTCGTTTACTCTCTATATTTGCCTCATTTCCCGTTCCCATTCCATCAGAAATCATAGAAACAAAACGCCGTTCCCCTATTTTTCCCATAGAAAAGCTGTCTCCGTTCTTCTCCCCGTCTGCATATGCAACAGACCGTATTCCGCCCAACACATGAAATTTCGCCGCAGGAGTAAATCCGATCATCTCATAGTGACTTCCAATCATCTTTCTCTGCCCGGGCAAAGGATTCATCTTTCTCTTAATCAATTCTGACAGTAAAATAGACACCTGTCTTACACTGATCTCCCTTCTTTTTTTCTTTTTTAAAAATAGATAAATCTGTTTACCTTTTTCCTGATTTTCATAAAAATATATCTCTTTGATTTTTAAATGCACCTGAGAGAATCCTTTTAAAATTTTCTGATAAAGTTCCTGATTTTCCAACGATGATACTCCAAACTTTCCATCGGAAAACTCTCCCAACATCTGCCCTGCCTCAATATACTGATGCCCCACCATTCTGCGCATCTGAATCATTCCCCGTTCCATAGCCCTGAAAAATAATTCCCTCTCATAAATTCGGTTGGCTTCTTCCACAAAATCCCTCTCTCTTTTACAAGGATGAAAACTCCTTACATCTGCAAGACTTAATCCGCCCTGTTCTTCCATAATCTGACCCAGCCGGTCTTTATCTTCCATTGTAAACCGACAGCCCTCCCGCTCCCGACAGCCCACACATTCTTTTAGAATAACACTTTCCACAACTTCCCTGCCGCTTCTCCCTGCCGGAATCTCTTTATCATAACTGCAAAACAGCTTCCCTGCGGTCAGCAGACACTGCTGCATTTCCTTCATGTTATAATGAATCATTTCATTAAAATCCTGAAATAGACGGTGCTCTCCTGCTTCTTTTTTCCTAATCATTTCCATACTGTAGTCCTCCTCTCCATTATCATAATGAAACTTCTGAAAAATGTTTGTCGATTTGTGCAAATGTTATATAATGAAATCATCCAATATTAAGGGGGCAAAAGACATTGATCCCCCGACTATCACAACACAAAGGAGACATTATGGATCAATTAATTGTTTTAGGAACAGGAAATGCTCAGGCTATTCACTGTTACAATACATGTTATGCAATGAAAAAGGACAATGAATATTTTCTTGTGGATGCCGGAGGAGGAAATGGCATCTTATCCGCTCTTGACCAGGCCAAAATTCCTCTGGAACAAATTCATCACGTTTTTGTAACCCATGCACACAACGACCATATTCTTGGTATGGTCTGGATTATCCGCATGATTGCCACTTCCATTCTGCGGAGACGAACCATGCCGCAGGGAACTTCTTGCTTTTGCAGCGGATTCTGACTGGCTGCTCCACGAAGCTTTTTGTCTCTACAGCCAAAGAGACATTTTCAAACCTTATGAAAAACATCATAGTACCGTCAAAGATGCCTGTGAACTTGCCCAAAGTCTTCAGATTCCAAATCTGATTCTATGGCACACAGAAGATCGAGATCTGGTTCACCGCAAAGAAAACTATTTTAATGAAGGACGTCTTTATTATGACGGACAACTGATCATCCCCGATGATCAGGATATTATTTCTTTTTAATTTATTTACAAATCTTGACTTTTATTTTTGTGATTGATATACTGTAAATCAGTTATAAAGATTGGAGATGATAGGATGTTCACTGTTTCTTGCTAAGAATTTTGACATAACGATTGTAGTTACGGCAAAGATTCCGTTCTTTTGTTATGTCTGTATGCAGGAAGGTGAAGATTCTTTGAAACAAATAGAGTGTATATCGAATATGCAAGATCCTAACACAGAACTCTTGTATGAATTATGCCCCCTAATGGTTGTAAGAATGAACTTTCTTGCAGCCATTTTTTAGATGAGATAAAGGAGGCTAATATAATGTCATTAATTCATGTTTCAAATTTATCATTTTCTTATGAAGACAGTTACGATGAAATTTTCTCAAATACGAATCTTCAGATTAATACTGACTGGAAATTGGGTCTTATCGGAAGAAATGGCAGAGGAAAAACCACATTCCTTCAGTTATTGCTCGGCAACTACGAATACAGTGGGCAGATTCATGCTGATGTAGAGTTTGAATATTTTCCGTATCCCATAAAAGATCAAAACCAGATGACATTGGATATCGTTCAGGAAATCTGCCCCAATGCCATGGACTGGGAAATTTTTTGTGAATTAAACCTGCTGGATGCGGATGCCCAGATTCTTTATCAGCCATTTAATACACTTTCTAACGGAGAGCAGACAAAAGTTTTGCTTGCCGCTCTTTTTCTTGTATCTAATGCGTTTCTTTTAATTGATGAGCCTACCAACCATTTGGATGTAACCGGCAGGGATTCGATTAAAAATTATTTGAAACAAAAAAAGGGATTTATTCTGATTTCTCATGACAGGGTTCTGTTGGATGAATGTGTAGATCACATACTCTCTATTAACCGCAACAATATTGACGTACAGAAGGGTAATTTTTCATCCTGGCAGGAGAACAAAGAACGACAGGATCACTTTGAAATTGCACAAAATGAGAAATTGAAAAAAGAAATTTCTCAGCTTTCTCAAGCTGCAAAACGAAATAAAAACTGGTCGGATCAGATAGAAAAGACAAAGAAAGGTTCAACAAACTCCGGTTCGAAAGTAGATCGGGGATTTATCGGACATCGTTCTGCTAAAATGATGAAGCGCTCGAAAAGTATCGAAAGTCGTCAACGCTCTGCCATTACCGAAAAATCGAAGTTATTAAAAAATATTGAAAATACGGAATCACTGGCACTTCACCCTCTTGCCTACCATAGTACAAAAATGCTGTCCCTCAGAGATGTATCTATCCTGTATGATGACCGCCCTGTTTGCCATGATATCACTCTATCCGTATCCAGAGGAGATCGAATTGCGCTGCAGGGAAAAAACGGCTGTGGAAAATCCAGTATTTTAAAATTAATCTGTGGAGAAAACATCTCCTTTCAAGGGACTTTCCAGAAAGGCGGCGGATTAAAAATATCCTATGTTCCGCAGGATACCTCTTTCCTTCGAGGTAATCTCTCAGATTATGCTTTAGAAAACGGGATTGAAGAAAGTCTCTTTAAGGCGATTTTGAGAAAACTGGGGTTCTCCCGACTCCAGTTTGAAAAGGATATGTCCTCTTTTAGCAGTGGGCAGAAAAAAGAAGTACTGATTGCTAAAAGTTTATGCGAGCAGGCACATCTATACATTTGGGATGAACCGCTAAATTATATTGACGTATTTGCCAGAATTCAAATCGAACAGCTTCTTCTGGATTACAAACCAACCATAATCTTTGTGGAACATGATACAACTTTTGTAGAGAAAATCGCCACTGAAATCATTTCTGTTAAATAAACGAAACCACAAAGTAAATTAGAAAAATTCCGCTTCCTGCCATAACACTGATTCTTCCTTTTTTCGCCTTGTTTCTATATGCTGTCAGGAAAATGGCGGCCGCTGCTAAAATACAGGGAATCAAGGTATAAGGAATCCCCTGAAATGCCATAATGTACTCGGTGTTCCTGACCAGCTTGGAATTCCCCAATGTTCTAAGATCAGATCTCCTATGGAAATCTGATAAAATGGAATTCCAAGCAGAGCAGTCAGAGCAATGAAACACCATGACTTTATTGCAAATGTACTATATTCCCTCTTTGTGAAAAATCCATTGCATAGTTTCCACAAAATTCCTCCTGCCAGACATCCTGCCGTATTGAAAATAATATCATCAATGTCACCCATTCGCCCTGCAAACAAAACCTGAATTACTTCAATTCCAATGGAAATCAATCCTCCAATCGCCGTGATCTTAACAACAGACCAGGCAGATATGTCTGAAACTCTTGTGACATATCCTACAGTTCCCAAATATATGAAAAAGAAATACTCTAAAAACCACCAGTTTTGAAAACATCTGATCTCGCCTTTTCTAATATAGAATATAGCACAAAAAAATAAATATACTGCTGTGCCAAACAGAATCCCATCTCCCAGATAACCGATTCCCATAAAAATCTTCTCCATTATCTTTCTCCCTTTATTTTTTATAAAAAAATTATAGTTTCAGAAAATATATTTGT
>OBYP01000532.1_pt1 | contig 33143 bp, 33 predicted proteins | sample 1501461 | NCBI WGS metagenome assembly OBYP01 (sample SAMEA2580201, study PRJEB22360) | human gut metagenome | biome: human gut; feature: human-associated habitat; material: faeces | place: Denmark | collected 2008/2010 | reverse complement strand
AAATCGGAGTAGCAGGAGCGGCCATTTCGACTCTGGTATCGAGAATTGCGGCAGCGATAGTTATGCTGGCATTGTTGAAAAAGCAGAATCAGCCGGTGCATTTAAGTCATCGTTTTCATTTCCATTTTAAAGGGTATCTGGTTCAGAAGATTTTACATATCGGTGTGCCAAACGGCATTGAGAACAGTATGTTTCAACTTGGAAAAATCATGGTATTAAGCCTGGTTGCAAGTTTCGGAACTTCTGCAATTACAGCAAATGCCGTATGTAACGTGCTGGCATTATTTGAGATTATTCCGGGGATGGCGGTAGGGTTTGCCGTCTTGACAGTAATCTCCCGTTGTGTTGGAGCCGGAGATTACAGTGCAGCAAAATATTATACAAAAAAATTGTTAAAGATTGCCTACGGTTCTCTAATTGCATTAAATCTTGTGGTTGTTCTTGCGCTTCCTCTGATTATCAGGGTGTATCATTTGTCACCGGAAACGGCTGCGCTGACTCAAAAAATTATGGTTTATCACACAATCTGCTGTGTGACAATCTGGCCGGTATCGTTTACTATTCCAAATACACTTCGGGCATCCAATGATGTGAAATACTGTATGGTTGTTGCGATTATTTCCATGTGGATTTTCCGTATATTCTTTAGTTTTGTTCTGGGACAGTGGATGGGACTCGGGGTCTTTGGTGTGTGGATTGCGATGACATTGGACTGGGCAGTCCGTGGAGTTTTATTTATCATAAGGTATGCAAAAGGAAAATGGCAGCATCAGGTAATTTAAACAAATTTAACAAAATGTTTTCATAAACATGATAGAGGTTCTCTTTTTACAGGAATATAGTAAGGATAGTGAAGAAAACAATGACTTAAAAAGGAGGATACAATTTTGTTAAGAAAACATTTAAAACGGGCGACAACAGCAGCTTTAGCATCTTTAGTTTTGATCAGCGGGTGTGCAGCGTTTGTTCCGGAAAATCAGGTAAAAGCGGCAACTGAGCATTGGTCTGATGCATCAGATGACAGTACAACGGCATCAGGGTGGAAATCCGGATGGTCAGAGTGGAAGACAAATTGGGATAGCTACAGCACCAATTATGAGAATGTGTCCCTGACTCCGGGAGAGGATGAAACAGAGCTTAACTTTGCATGGTACAGTCATACAGAAGAGACACCGAAAGTCCGCATCGCTACAAGCAAAGATATGAAGGATGCGAAAGAGTCTGAAGGTACGCAGACATCCTCTTCAGATACAGAGATTAATAGTACACAGTATTATTCAAACAAAGTCACTGTAGAAGGATTAAAGGCGCATACAACATATTATTATCAGGTTTTCCAAAACGGAAAATGGCAGGAAGCGCAGAAATATTCTACAAAATCATTTAGTAATTATTCTTTTATGTATGTAGGAGATCCTCAGATCGGAGCATCTTCAGGACAGACAAGTTCTGAGGGAGATTCTATGTCATCAAATGACATGGCAGCAAGAAATGACAGTTATAACTGGAATAAAGTGCTGAATAATGCAGTGGCTGCTCATACAAACTTAAGTTTTATTGTTTCAGCAGGTGATCAGGTAAATACTTCAACCAATGAAAAACAATATGCCGGATATCTTGGTGCAGATGCACTCAAATCACTTCCGGTAGCTACAACGATCGGTAACCATGATTCAACATCTGCAAAATATTCTTCTCATTATAATAACCCGAATTCATTTATAACAGAAGGAATGAAGAATACGACTCAGTATACAGACGGAAAAACAAAAGCCGGAACAGACTATTACTATACTTACGGAAACACACTGTTTATCGTGCTGGATACCAATAATTACAACTGTGCAACTCACGAAAATGTTATTAGAAAAGCAGTAAAAGAAAATCCGGATGCAAAATGGCGTGTGGTAATGTTCCATCAGGATATCTATGGTTCAGGATATGATCACTCTGATTCTGACGGAATTGTTTTAAGAACTCAGCTGACACCACTGATGGATAAATTTGATATTGATGTTGTGCTTCAGGGACATGATCATACATATTCCAGAACTTATCAGCTTCAGGGAGACGGAAAACAGCATACAGCTTATAGTACTACACAGAAAGGTTCAGAATATGCGGCTCAGAACAACTGCTATGAAATTGTAAACAGTACAAAAAGCGGAACCGTTGTAAATCCAAAAGGAACTGTTTATCTGGAAGCAAACTCAGCAACCGGATCTAAATTCTACAACCTGATTACAGCACAGCAGGATTATATTTCTGAGAGAAGCCAGTCCTGGACACCAAGTTATTCTGTGATTGATGTTACAGATGATTCCTTTACAGTGACAGCATATGATGCTACAACAGGAAAAGAATTAGACGGATCTTCTAAGTATAAGATTGTAAAGAAAGATGAGCCAAGAAGTCAGGTAATTACAGCAACATCTTCTTACACAAAATCATATGGATCTAAATCATTTAAGTTAAATACAAAGACTACAGGTAATGGAAAACTGACTTATTCAACATCTAATTCTAAAGTTGCAACTGTAAGCAGCAGCGGAACCGTATCTTTGAAAGGACCGGGAAAAGCAACAATTACAGTAAAAGCAGCAGCAACAGATGATTATAAAGCAGCAACAAAAACAATTTCTATTACAGTTACGCCGAAAAAACAGAGTGTTACAGTTTCTAAGAAGAAAAAGAGACAGTTAACAATTAAATGGAAAAAAGGCAGCAAAGCATCTGGATATCAGGTAGTTTATGCTTCAAACAAGAGCTTTACAAAGAACGTGACAATCGTAGGAAAGAGCGTATCTAAAACAAGCCTGACTCTGAAAAAACTGAAAAAAGGAAGAACTTATTATGTAAAAGTTCGTTCTTATAAAACTGTAAATGGAAAACGTATCTACGGAGCATACAGTACAGTAAGAAAAGCAACTGTCAGATAAGTAACAAGTAAATTATGAAAAGAACAATAAATTGGAAAAGAATAGGAATTGCAGTTATCATAGGGATCCTTTTCCTTGCAATATTAGTGAAATGCAATCAATTTGAAAAGACGGAATTGATTTCTACAAAAGGGCAAAATTATGAAAAAGCTGTAGTTACGAAAATCACACGAGACAACCGTGCGGAAGACGGAAAGCGTTATGGAACGCAGGAAGTAAAAGTAGAGATCAAATCCGGTACTCTAAAAGGCAAGGTAGTCACAGCAGTAAATCCGGATGGATCTCTTTTCGGAGCAGAGTGTAAAGTTGGGACAAAAGTTATTGTAATCGTAAATCAGTCCGGTAAAAATGTATCGGCAACTGTGTACAGCCAGGATCGGACAATGGCGATTTACGGATTTGTATTGATTTTTGCGGCAGTAGTCTGTGCGATCGGAGGGAAAAAAGGAGTTCAGGCAATCGCCAGTTTGGTTTTTGCATTTGTCTGCATTATATATCTGATGTTTCCTCTTATTTATCAAGGCTATTCTGCCATCTGGCTTGCAGTCATTGTGTCGGTTCTTACGACAATCATTACTCTGGGATTGTTAGGAGGATTTACTTCAAAAACGGTGTCTGCAATTATCGGAACTACCTGCGGCGTTGCCATTGCAGCTATTGCGGCAATACTATTCGGAAAGGCTGCCGGGATCACCGGTTATAATGTATCTGACATTGAAACATTGAATTTTGTAGGGCAAAATACGCAGATTAAAATCGGACAACTCCTATTTGCCGGGATTATCATATCCGCTTTGGGTGCTGTGATGGACGTTGGAATGTCTATTGCATCGACAATACAGGAAATACATGAAACAGATCCGACGCTCAGCAAAGAAAGGCTGTTTTTATCAGGAATTCATGTTGGGCGGGATATGATGGGTACTATGACAAATACTCTGATCTTTGCGTATGTAGGCGGATCTATGACAACACTGATTACCAACTATGCCTACAATCTGCCTTATCAACAACTTGCGAATTCTTATGTTATGGGAATTGAGATTATGCAGGGACTGTCAGGAAGCCTGGGGGTTGTACTGACAGTTCCGATCACAGCATTTGTAGCAGTATTTCTTGTCAAACGAAAACAGAAAGATTGATAAATTAATATTGACTTTTTCTGAAAAATAAAGTATGTTAAGAACATAACAAAAAAGGAGCTATCATCATGATTACAGAAAAGATGACAAACAATGCATATTATTTTTACTTTTGGGGTTATTATTTTAAGTCCGACTGTTTGCATTGCAATGAATCATCCTCTGTAGAATGAGTAGAGCCTGACAGAAGGAAGCTATCCAAAGGATTTGTATTCTTGCAATGGAATATAAATCCTTTTTCTTTTCTTTTTGTTTTCGCACGTTGAAGTGCAACACTTTAATGTACGAAAATGAAAAGAAGGATGCAACACATGTTGAAGTAAAATCGTTGATGGAGGAATATGTTATGATTATTATTTTAAAGAAACAGGCACAGGAGACACAGGTAGAGGCATTAAAGCAGGAAATGACAAGACAGGGACTGTTGATTCATGAATCAGAGGGAGAGAATACAAAAATTCTCGGATTAGTGGGAGATACTTCTGTTGTGGATCTTCGTCATATTATGGCAAATGATATTGTGGAAAATGTACAGAGAATACAAGAGCCATATAAGAAGGCAAACCGCAAATTTCATCCGGAGGATACGATTGCAGAGATTGGAAATGTGAAAGTGGGAGGAGGACATTTTCAGGTAATCGCAGGGCCGTGTTCGATTGAGACAAAGGAACAGATGACGGAAGTCGCAAAAGATGTAAAAGAAGCCGGAGCAGGACTTCTGCGCGGCGGGGCTTTTAAGCCGAGAACTTCTCCATACGCTTTTCAGGGGCTTCACGATGAAGGGCTGAAATTGCTGTTAGAGGCAAAGAAGGCAACAGGGCTTCCGATCGTAACAGAGATTATGGATGCCAGTCATCTCCCGCTGTTTGAAGATGTGGATTTGATTCAGGTAGGAACAAGGAATATGCAGAATTTTGAACTGTTAAAAGAGCTCGGAAAGATTGATAAGCCGATTCTGTTAAAGAGAGGAATGGCAAGTACACTGGAAGAGTGGCTTATGAGCGCCGAATATATTATGGCGGGAGGAAATGAAAACGTAATTTTGTGTGAACGTGGAATTCGTACTTACGAAACTGCTATGAGAAATACTCTGGATTTATCTGCGATTCCAATGATTAAAAAGAAATCTCATTTACCGGTGATTGTTGATCCGTCTCATGCTACTGGAATACGTGAAATGGTGGAACCAATGTCTTTGGCGGCGATCGCAGCAGGTGCCGATGGATTGATGATAGAAGTTCACAATAATCCTGCTATGGCACTGTGTGACGGGCCGCAATCTCTGACTCCGGAATCCTTTGAGTCTTTGATGGGAAAAGTTCAGAAAACAAGAACCTTCTTCCAGGAACTCTAGAGAGTGTTTGAAAACACCTTGCCGGCATAATGAAATTGGTATATACTAGATTGTGTTTGGAAATTGAACCCGGGAATCTTTAGGATTCCCGGGCATTTGTCGGTGAGGAAAAAGGAGAAAAATCATGAAAGTAATTGTCGGACTGGGGAATCCCGGGAAAAAATATGAGAATACAAGACATAACATCGGATTTGAAGCCCTGGATTATATTGCAGAGAAAGAGGGCATAAGTATAAATACAGGAAAGCATAAAGCAATCATTGGAACCGGATATATGGAGGGAGAAAAAATCCTTCTGGTAAAACCCCAGACATTTATGAATCTGAGTGGTGAAAGTCTTCGTCCGATTATGGATTTTTACAAACTGGAGCCGGAAGACTTCATTATTATTCATGATGATATTGACCTGGATGTTGGAAGGTTAAGGATTCGGAGAAAAGGAAGTGCAGGAGGACATAATGGACTGAAAAGCATTATCAGTCATCTGGGGAGTATGGAGTTTCCGAGAGTGAAAATAGGAGTCGGCCAGAAACCGAAGGGGTATGATCTGGCAGATTATGTTCTGGGACATTTTACAAAGGAAGAACAGGGCGTTTTTTCTGAGCGTTTTGCTGAAGTTTATGATGCAGTAAAATTAATCGTGGCAGATGATATTACAGAAGCGATGAACCGCCACAATCAAAAAAAGTAAGGAATGAAAAGTGTTAGAACAAGTATTAAAGGATGATCATAGTTTTGGACAGATCAGGACAGACCTTGAGAAAAATCAGGGTCCTGTTTTGGTGTCCGGATGTACGGATCCGGCAAAATGGCATCTGATGAGTCTTACCGGGAATTCCCAAAAATCAGGTTATAAAATTATTATTGCGCCGGATGAAAATAAAGCCAGACAATGGGCAGAAGGATGCGGGTTTTTTGGAGAAAAGGTGCAGTTTATTCCGGCAAAAGACCCACTTTTTTATAGTGCGGATGTTCACGGAAATGCAATCGCCAGAGAGCGGATGCTTGCCATTGAGAGAATTATAAAGGGAGAAGGCGGTACCTTTGTTATGGCAGTGGATGCGGTAATGGACCGCGTTGTTCCACTAAAGCATATTGCAGAAAATCGAATGACATTTCAGACAGGAGATACGGTGGAAGAGTCGGCTCTCTCAGAAAAATTCGTTGCACTGGGGTATGAAAAAGCGCCATTTGTAGAGGCACCGGGAGAGTTTGCGATTCGAGGAGGAATTTTGGATATTTTCCCGTATACTGCAGACTGTCCTTACCGGATCGAGTTATGGGGAGATGAGATTGATTCTATTCGAAGCTTTGATAAAGAGAGTCAGAGATCGATTGAGGAGACGTCGAAACTGACGGTATATCCGGCTTCTGAAATTATTCTGGAAGCAGACAGAATTCAAAAGGGTCTTGACCGGATAGAAGAAGATTACGAAAAGCTTTTAAAAGAGTTTCATAAAAATTTTCAGGGGGATCAGGAGGTTCGTCTGAAGAAAGAAATGGGACGGATTCGGGAAGAACTGGAAGAGCTTCATATGTTGATTGGAGCAGAAGGATATCTTCCGTATTTTTATGAGCATACAGAAAGTATTTTGGATTATTTTCCGGAGAACAGCATCATTTATTTAGATGAACCGGGGCATATCAAAGAGCGTGCCGATGCATTTTATCTGGAATTTTCGGAGAGTATGAAGAGTCGTCTGGAGGCGGGATATCTTTTCCCGAAACAGGCAGAGACAGTGACTGCATATGAACAGGCAGCGCATCTCATAGGGCGTCATCCAATGCTTTGTTTTTCAATGTTATCTGCAGAGGCGGGAGGCTTTACATTACGAGATACGATTTTTATGGAGACAAAATCCATACAGTCGTACAATAACAGTTTTGAACAGCTGATTAAAGAGTTAAAATCCTATCAGAAAAAGGAATACCGTATTATATTAGTTTCTCCATCTGTAACCAGGGCAAAACGACTTGCAGAGGATATGCGGGAGCATGATCTTGTGGTTTCTTACGACAAAGATCTGTCGGAGACTGTACAGTCCGGACAGATTGTGATTACTGCCGGGAAGCTTATTACCGGAATTGAATATCCCCAGACAAAATGGGTTATGATCTCAGAAGGAGATATTTTTAAAGGAAGAAAAGAGAAAAAGCGGAAAGCATCTTCCAAGAAAAAAGGGGAAAAAATCCGAAGTTTTGCAGATATCAGTATCGGCGATTATGTGGTTCATGAAAGACATGGGGTCGGCATCTACCGGGGAATTGAGAAGATCACAACCGGCGGAGTCGAGAAAGATTATATTAATATTGAGTATCAGGGGGACGATCACCTGTTTATTCTCGCTTCCGCATTAGATCAGATTGCCAAATATGCCAGCGCCAATGCCAGAAGACCAAAGCTCCATAAACTGGGTGGAAATGAGTGGAAGAAAACAAAAAGCCGTGTCAAAGGTCAGGTAAAGGACATTGCCAAAGAGCTGGTAGAGCTCTATGCCCTGCGCCAGGCAAAAGAAGGATATGTGTACGAGAAAGATACGGTCTGGCAGAAGGAGTTTGAGGAGTTATTTCCTTATGAGGAAACCCAGGATCAGATGAATGCGATCGAAGACACAAAACGAGATATGGAAAGCAAGAAGATTATGGATCGTCTTATCTGTGGAGACGTAGGATATGGTAAGACGGAGGTTGCCATTCGTGCTGCATTTAAGGCAGTGGATAATGGAAAACAGGTGGCATATCTTGTACCGACCACAATCCTTGCCCAACAGCATTTTAATACCTTTGCCCAGAGATTTCACCAGTATCCGATGACTGTGCGGGTAATGTCAAGGTTCTGTACTCCAAAAGAACAGAAGGAAACCATTGAGGGATTAAAAAACGGAACTGTAGATGTGGTAATTGGAACTCACCGTCTGCTGTCAAAAGATATGAACTATAAAAATCTGGGACTGCTGATTATTGATGAGGAACAGAGATTTGGTGTAAATCATAAAGAAAAAATTAAGACAATGAAAAAAGATGTCGATGTTTTATCTCTGTCTGCCACACCGATTCCAAGGACGCTTCATATGAGTTTAATCGGTATCAGGGATATGAGTCTGTTAGAAGAACCGCCTCATGATCGCAGAGCAATTCAGACTTATGTGATGGAATATAATGAAGAGCTGGTAAAGGAAGCTGTTTACAGAGAGATGAACCGGGGAGGACAGGTTTATTACGTGTATAACCGGGTCAATAATATTGCCGAGATTACTGCGCAGCTTAAGAAGCTTCTGCCGAATGCGAGAGTGGCATTTGCTCATGGACAGATGAAAGAGAGAGAACTCGAGCAGATTATGGTGCAGTTTATGAACCGGGAGCTGGATGTATTAGTTTCCACTACAATTATCGAGACCGGACTGGACATTCCAAATGTTAATACAATGATTATCCATGATGCCAATCAACTGGGATTATCACAGCTTTATCAGCTGCGAGGCCGTGTAGGAAGATCTAACCGGAATGCGTTTGCATTTTTGATGTACAAGAAAAATACGCTGCTGAAAGAAACGGCAGAGAAACGTTTGCAGGCAATCAGGGAGTTTACTGATCTGGGATCAGGGTATAAGATTGCCATGCGTGATCTGGAAATTCGAGGAGCCGGAAACCTTCTGGGGCAGGCACAGTCCGGGCATATGGAAGCAGTAGGTTATGACTTGTACTGTAAGATGCTAAATGAGGCGGTACTGCGGCTGAAAGGGGAACTGCGCGAAGAGGATGAGTTTGACACCGCGCTGGATCTTGATATTAATGCATTTATACCTTCGTCTTATGTGCATAATGAATATCAGAAATTAGAGCTTTATAAAAGAATATCTTCTATTGAATCCAGAGATGAAATGGAGGATATGACAGATGAATTGATTGATCGCTTCGGAGAAATGCCAAGAGCCGTTTATCATTTGTTGTATGTGGCGTATTTGAAGTCTCTTGCCCATCGTGCCTACATCACAGATGTGAAACAAAAAGACACGAAAATTTATTTCCAGATGAAAGCAGATGCTGCGGTAGACGTTGATCATATATTTGAACTTCTGGATCAATGGAAAGGAGAACTGACTTTCCAGGCTGGAAAGATACCAACCTTTGTTTTAGAGCTGTCAAAGACAAAGAAAATGAAGCAGCTTGAAAAAATTGAACATTGTGTGAACTCTCTCGATTCATTGATAATTCGATAGGTTTATGGTATAATGAGCGCCAGATATTATGCAGAAATGTAAATATGCAATTTTATGAAGGAGATAATGAAATGAAGAAATTAGCTAAGAAACTGCTGTGTCTGACTGCAGTTCTTGCACTGATTGTTTCTCTTCTTACGGGATGCAAAAGCAAGAATGAAAAGACTCTGTTTGAGTATGCAGGACAGGAGGTTACGTTCCAGGAGGCCCATGTATATGCAAGAATTATGCAGTACCAGGCAGAGGCTCAGTATGGATCTTATTTTGGAGACAGCATGTGGTCTGTTCAGGTAGGAACTGACAGCGATGGAAAGAAGATTACTATGCAGCAGTCTATTAAGAGCAGTGTAATTAATCAGTTAAAACAGATTAAAGTTCTGGTAGCACATGCAGATGATTATAAAGTAAAACTCACGAAAGATGAGAAAAGCCAGGTTAAAGAAAATGTCAATGCCTTTGTAAAAGATGAGACCGGTAAAAAAGTCATGGAGAAGACAGAGGCAGATAAAGAGGTCATTACAAATCTTTATGAAGAGAGCACGCTTGCAAGTAAAGTAATGCAGGAAATCATCGATAAGGCGAATGTAACAGTCACAGATGATGAAGCTAAGACAGTTAAGGTTTATAAACTGGTATTCACAACGAAGAAGACAGACAGCAAGACAGGCAAAGAAACAGACATGACAGCCAAAGAGAAGAAAAACCAGCTGACGAAAGCAAAATCTGCATTGAAGATGCTTAAGAATGGAGAGAGCGCAAGCTCCGTAGCTAAGAAGTTTAGTGTAAATTCAGATAATGAAGAATCTTACACGAAAGGAAAATCTGAGTTAGGTGATAAGTTTGAGGCGGCAGCAGCAAAGCTTAAGAAAAATCAGTTAAGCGGTATTGTGGAAACAGATGACGCTTATGTAATTATTAAGATGCTCAATCCAAATGACAAATCTGCATTGGAGACTAATAAAACTACATTATTACAGGAAAAACAGCAGGAAGCCTACGAGAAGGTTTATAAGAAATGGACAAAGGATGCCGATAAGCAGTGGGATGATGAAAAATCCGTAGATCAGGATTTATGGGATGAAGTTACCTTTGAATACAAAGCAACTACAACAACATCAACGACTACTACAACGACAGCAGAGTCCAAGACAACAACTGAAAGTAAATAGTATAATAAAACCCGATTTATCGTCTGAATATCAGCGGTAAATCGGGTTTTTTATATTATATCATTTATAACGTATTAACATATTAAAGATGGAGGTTGTATTTTGTATATGCATGTATTACCTTTTATTCGTTAACCAATCAATATTCTCTACTGTCCAATCTTCCCATTCACGAATTTTAAACTGAATATCGCCTTGTTTTTCTCTATGATAAAACATATCTAATGCGTTATGTACAGTTCCATCATTATATACATTTATTTGATGTGGTAACAAAGGATATTCAATAACAGTTTCTCCTCTCGATAACATTTCTTCAACATATTGTGTTCTGACTTTATCTGCGTAATGATTTTCTCTAGATGTGAGCATAAATACAAAACAAAATGTAAATAAAACAAGTTTTCCATAATATTCCACAGATTGTTTTATTTTTTGTTTCTGATTATCTATTTGAAAAGCAAACAAATTCATACATCCAATTACAAAACAAATATAAGGGAGATAAAAAGCACAAGAACAAAATAACCTATTAATGAAACAAAGTAATAAAAATACTGATAACAAATGTTTGCATAGTCTTTTGCAAGTATTTGCCGGCAAAATATTTTTTTGCACTTTTTTTGAAACACATCAAACTGTTTTTTCTTAAAGGGCAATGCTATACTTCAATTACAGGTGAGGTGAAAATATGAATAAGAGATCTCGAGAAATATTATCTCAGCTAATTACAAAAACTGAATACAGCCAGACCTTGTCTATCCAAAATTTAGTTGATATGTTTGAAGTTTCCAGCAGAACTATTCGATACGACATTAATCAGATCAATGATTATCTGATGCAGAATCATTTGAATCCTTTGAAATTGGGAAGGAGAGGTGTAATTGAGACTCATCAGGATATTAAGAAGGCAAGAGAGCTGCTTAAGGAAGAGGGATTCTATTCCTTTAAGCTTTCCAGAGAAGAACGCATAAGATTTACGGCAGTTTTACTGATCTGTGCCGATGATTACATTACGTTGTCAGAGATTGCGGACTGGCAGTTTGTGAGCCGGTCAACAGTAATTGGGGATCTGGAGCATATCAAATCCTTTTTCCGAGAGCATCACTTATATGTGTTATCCCATTCGAATAAGGGATTGCTTCTGGAAGGGAGAGAGATTGACAAACGAAATCTGTTAATGGATATGATCCAGTCCGGCAGTAATATTTTTAAAGAGCAGCCGATTTTGCAGCACTTAACAGACTGTCTTTCGAAAAATTTAAAAATAGATTTTGAAGACGTTTCCATGATTGAAAAAATCATTAATGAAGCCGAACATATTTATGGAAGGTTTTTGACAGATCAGGCTTTCGTTCAGTTGAGAAACTATTTTGAATTCTCTCTTTATCGGTTGAAAAGAGGACATTACGTTGAGAGTAAGGGAAAGAAAAGCAGCAAATGGGCAATGGCAGAAGGTATGATCCATCAGGTTCAGCGTTTCATTGTTAAAGAAGTACCGGATACGGAAGTATATTTTGTAGCCGATGTTCTCAATCGTGTGAAGTACATAAAAAAAGAAACCAGCAATCAGGAAATTGTTAAGATGCAGGTTATCACAAGAACCTTTATTGAGAACATATCACAGGATATCGAAATCAATCTTCAGGGAGATTATATCTTTTATGAAAATCTCATCAACCATTTAGAATCAACATTTTCCACTGTCGGAGACGGAGTTGCTGTCAGTGGTGTTGTAGATGAAGTTTTACAGAGATATCCGGAGGTGAAAAAAACAACGGAATGTAATGTGAACGTCTTTGAAGAATATATAGGAAGGAAACTTTCAGAGGAAGAGATTGCGTATATTGTTGTACATATCTGTGCTGCGATTGAGCGAAACAAAAATGAAACAACTCGGTATTCTGTAATTCTTGTCTGTAACGGCGGAATCGGGACATCACAACTATTGTTGGCAAGGCTTGAGAAATTTTTTCATCTGGATGTGTTAGATATTATTCCGGCACACGATATAAAAAATACGAGCATGGAAAATGTAGATGTTGTAATTTCTACGATTGCACTGGAAGAACAGGGAATTGAATATATTCAGGTGGATCCGCTTCTGACAGATGAAGACTGTATTCGGGTAGGAGAGAAGCTTTCAAAAATTAAACCTAAAATGCTGGTAAAGGAAAGTGCTTCTGAACAGCAGAATGATCCCTTAAAATCCATGGAAAATATTCGGGAGATTTTGGAAGGACCCCACACCAGTGAGGAGACAATCGTTAAAATACAGACCATCGTAGATACCTTCTTTCAAAAAAAAGAGGAAACAATGCTTTCTGATCTGCTTCCGGCACAGGCTATTCAGGTTGGTGTAGAGTGCGCTGATTGGAAAGAAGCAATCAGGGCATCTGCGGATTATCTGTTGAAACGTCATGCGGTAAACGAGCATTATGTAGAAGCGATGATACAAAATGTCATGGAAAATGGTCCGTATATTGTATTGGCACCGGGATTTGCACTTCCCCACGAGGCACTGAATGCAGGTGCTGTCAAGGTTGGAATGAGTCTGATCCGATTAAGAAAACCGATTCCTTTCGGAAAAGAGGAGATGGACCCGATCGAATGGGTGTGTTGTCTTAGTGCGATCAATAAGGAAACCCATTTAAAAGCAATGTTTCAACTGGTTAATTTATTTCATAACCCGTCGTTTCGAGAGAAAATCGAGCAATGCAGTTCGGGAGAAGAAATTTATAAGATGATTGAGCAATTTGAGTATGAAATGAGGTAGAACAATGATTTGGGAAGATTTGGATGAAAACTTAATTGTGCCGGATTTGGAAGCCGGTGATTCAGGAGAAGCGTTTAAAATTCTGGGCGGAAAAATGATATCAGCAGGGTACTGCAAAGACAGTTATGTAGATGCGCTGACTGCAAGAGAAAAAGATTTTCCGACAGGAATTAATATGGGAGAAATCGGTATCGCCATTCCTCATACAGACAAAGAACATGTAAAAAAAGGAGCAGTAGCAATCGGTGTTTTAAAGAAGCCGGTACACTTTTTTCAGATGGGAACTACAGATGAACCAGTTAGTGCAAGGTTGATTTTTATGCTGGCAGTGGAGGACCCGAAAGAACATCTGGTATTTCTGCAAAGAATTTTGATGGTGCTGCAAGATCAGGGTGTTCTTGCAAAAATTATAGAAACTGAAAATAAAAAAGAAATTATTAATATCATTAAAGAAAAAGAAAACAGCTTATAGGTTGTAGGAAGGAGTTTATTTATGTCAGCAGTAAATATTTTATCAGTATGTGGATCAGGAACCGTAACATCATCTATGGTAGCTGCAAAATTAAAAGAAAAATTAGGTGAGAGAGGATATTCTGTATCAACAACAGAAGCAAGACCTACAGAGGCATTGAATCTTGCACAGTCAGGACGCTTTGATATTATTACGCACACAAGTCCTCTTCCGGATGGAGATTATGGGATACCTGCGGTTAATGCATTTGCCTGCATTACAGGAATGGGAGAAGATCAGTTCTTTGACGATGTAGTGGAAGCATTAAAGTCTGTAGAAAAATAGAAAATTTAAGTACGATTTAGCGTATCCAATAGTGAAAAAATTATATGAGTGTTTGGAATAGACAGGGAGGAACTTATGGTAGTATTAGAAACATTAAAGGCGGTTATTGATAACTTTGGCTCAGCGGTTGTTGTACCATTTATTATCTTTATTATCGCATTAATCTTCCGGGTAAAACCGGCAAAAGCATTTTTGTCTGCATTGTATGCAGGTGTTTCACTGGAAGGTTTTACATTGATTATCGGGGCTTATACACCGATTATTACACCGTTAGTACAGAATATGTCAGATGTTATGTCAGGGATTACAGGGGTACAGTTGAATACCTTCGATGTAGGATGGCAGGCAACATCGGTTGTAGCATTCGCCACCAGTGCAGGTATGATTTATCTGGGACTTGGTATTGCACTGCAAACGATTTTATTCTTAGTGAAATGGACAAATATTTTTCAGCCATCTGATTTGTGGAATAACTATTCCTACATTGTATGGGGAGCCATGGTTATTTTCAAGACACACAACTTCGTTTTAGGAATTGCGTGTATGATCCTGCTCAATTTATACAGTCTGCTGATTTCTGAGCTGGTAGCAAAGCGTTGGTCTAAATATTACAATTATCCAAACTGTACAATCATTGCCATGCATAATGTAGAGCCTGCAATTTTTGCGATTATCATTGATCCTATTTTAAATGTTTTTGGTTTAAATAAAGTAAAATTGAATCCGAAATCCATCGAAAAGAAATTAGGATTTATCGGAGAACCAATGACTCTTGGATTTATTCTCGGTGGTGTGATCGGTATCCTTGGAAATGTTGGAAAACTCGGAAGTATGAAAGGATGGGGAAGCGTGCTGACCGCTGCCATCGCAACCGCAGCAATTATGGCAATTTTCCCGAAAATTGCAAGTATGTTTGCTCAGGCATTTGCGCCGATTACAGAAGCGGCTAGAGTATTTATGAGCAAATCAGGAGACAGAGAGTGGTACATTGCAGTAAACGATGCAGTTGGATATGGAGAGCCTGCAACTTTAACCAGTGGATTACTGCTGATTCCGATCATGGTAATTATTGCAACAATTCTTCCGGGCAATCAGGTACTTCCGGTGGTAGATCTTCTGGCAATTCCATATATGGTACAGGGATTGGTAGCTGTTTATAAAGGAAATATGTCTAAGATTCTGGTAGCAGGTGTGATCTGGTTTAGTCTTGGATTGTTAATGTGTACTTTCACAGCGCCGCTCTTTACCAATGTAGCAAGGGAAGCAGGATTTGCAATTCCGGCAGGCGCAGCAATGATTACAAGTTTTAACATTCTTGGAAAACCATTACTTGGTTTTGTATTCCTTGCATTTTTGTCAGGAAATCCTCTGTTTATTGCCATTGCAGTAGCAGTTTACGCAGTTGCATTCTTTATCTTTAAAACAAAAAATGCACAGATCGTAGCATATTTAGATCGTCAGGCAGATAAAAATGATGCGGCAAACGAGGTAGAAGGAGCGCAATAATTATGAAAATAGATGTAAATGAATTCTTAAAACCGTGTAGCTGTGGCAGAAAACATGAGATCGTTGTCGATGATATTATCATTGACAGCGGTGCCATCGAACAGCTGCCGGATATATTGAAAAGACCAAACTATGCAGATAAAAAATCTCTGGTTATGATCTGCGATGAAAATACATATGAAGCGGCAGGAAAGCAGGTAGAGGCGATTGTGCCGGGACTAAAGAAAATTGTGTTGAATCCTGAAAATCTTCATGCCAATGAACACGGAGTCGAGGCGGCGAAGAAGGGATTGGATCAGATCGGAGAAGTAGATCTGATGATTGCTGTGGGGTCAGGAACAATCCATGATATTACCAGATATCATGCCTATGAGATGAGAATTCCGTTTTTCTCTGTTCCGACTGCGGCAAGTGTGGATGGATTTGTCTCTACTGTAGCAGCTATGACATGGCACGGATTTAAAAAGAGTTTTACGGCAGTGTCTCCGATTGTTGTCATTGCAGATACAGATATTTTTAAGAAAGCGCCACTGCGTCTGACAGCATCCGGTGTATCAGATCTTCTGGGAAAATACACAGCGCTGGCAGATTGGAAAATTACACATCTTCTCACAGGCGAATATATTTGTGATGAAATCTGTAATATGGAATATGAAGCACTGAATCGTTTAAGAGACAGTCTGGATGGTTTGACAACGGGAGATACAAAAGCCTATGAAGATCTGATGTATGGACTGCTTCTGTCAGGACTTGCCATGCAGATGACCGGAAATTCAAGACCGGCATCCGGAGCAGAACATCATATGTCTCATTTGTGGGAAATGGAAGTTATCAATGATTATATTGACTTTTATCACGGAGAGAAGGTTGGAGTCGGTTTGGTTCTTGCTTCTAAAATTTATCATGCGGCAGCAAAAAAGATGCGTGCTTCTGATTTCAAGGTAAAAGATGCTATGCCGGTGGAAGAGAAATTAATCAAAGAGAAATTTTCAAAACCAGGCATGTTTGAGACAATTATGGAAGAAAATACTCCGAATCTGTTAGAGGAGGTTGATTCTAAAAAGTTGGTAGAGTTCAAAAATGAGATTGCTGAAATTATTGATCAGATTCCGACAGCAGAAGAATTGATTGCAATGATTGATAAGGTAGAGGGCGTAAAATCTTTAGAAGATCTTGGCTTTGATCAGAGCTATCAGGCACAAACAGCCAACTTATCACCATATGTACGTGCGAGAATTACTTTTATGCGGCTGTTAAAATTCTACGATTTTTATGAGGAGGTTCTTTCATGCTAGAAGAGTTAAAGCAAAAAGTCTATGAAGCGAACATGGAACTTCCCGCCAAAGGCTTAATCACGTATACTTGGGGAAATGTCAGCGGAATTGACAGAGAGCAGGGCTTATTTGTAATCAAGCCAAGCGGAGTACCTTATGAAGATTTAAAAGCTTCCGATATGGTGGTTATGGATTTGAAAGGAAATAAGGTGGAAGGTACACTAAATCCTTCTTCGGATACTCCGACACACATTGAGTTGTACAAAGCATATGACGAACTGGGAGGGATTGTGCACACACATTCCCCGTGGGCAACTTCATGGGCGCAGGCAGGAAGATCTATTCCATGCTACGGCACAACACATGCAGATTATTTTTATGGAGAAATTCCATGTGCCAGATCGCTGACAGAAGAAGAAGTAAACAGCGATTATGAAAAGAATACCGGATTTGTGATTGTTGAAACCTTCCAGGGCAAGAATCCAATCTATGTTCCGGGCATTCTTTGCACCAATCATGGACCGTTTACATGGGGAAAAGATGCCCGGGAAGCAGTGCATAATGCAGTTGTTTTGGAAGAAGTAGCGAAAATGGCATATCGGACAGAACATCTAAAATCCTGTGAACCGGCAATGCAGTATTTGCAAGATAAACATTTCTTTCGTAAGCATGGGGAAAATGCGTATTATGGGCAGGCATCGGACAATTAGAAAATTAGCGAAAGCAGCCAAAAAGACCGGGTATAAGTGGGACACCACTTTACTATAAATGTTATAACGCAAACAAGAGAGGGTCCCTGTTCACTATAGCAGGGATCTTCTCTGTTCATAAAAAAGGAGCAGTTATGAAGATTGAAGATAAAATAAAAGAAATCAAGGGTTTTGTGTTGGATATGGACGGAACCATTTATCTTGGGAATGAGCTTTTCGATTTTACAAGAGAATTCTTGGATCAGGTAAAGGCAACTGGAAGAGAGTATTATTTTTTCACAAACAACTCTTCAAAAAGTCAGCAGGCATATATAGACAAGCTAGGTCATATGGAAATTGAGATAAAACCACATCAAATGATGATTTCCAGTCATGTTATGATTCAATATCTAAAGCAAAATCACTCGGGAGAAAGTATTTACGTGGTGGGAACACCGTCGCTGATTAATGAGTTTAAGGCTTTTGATATGCCTCTAACTGAGGAGAATCCGGATATTGTGATTCTGGGATTTGATACGACGCTGACCTACGAAAAGATTTCCAAGGCATGTCACTATGTAAGAAAGGGCTGTACTTATTATGGAATTAATCCGGACTGGAATTGTCCAATGGAGGGAGGAACCTTTATTCCGGACTGTGGATCTATGGCGAAACTGGTTGAGGCATCCACCGGAAGATTTCCGGAATTCTTCGGAAAACCATCAAAACATACGTTGGATTATATAATAGAAGAAACCGGATACTGCCCGGAAGAAATTGCCATTGTGGGGGATCGTCTGTACACAGATATTGCTGTGGCTGATGGAAGTGAGGTGACATCAATTCTTGTATTAACCGGAGAGAGTACGAGAGAAGATGTCGAACAAAGTGCAGTAAAACCGGATTTTATTGTGGACTCACTAAAAAATATTTATACTTGTTTATAAAATGTTTATAAAAGTTTAGAGAGAGTATATTGAATGTGGATAAAATCCTGATATACTAAAGACATAGTTTTTCATATATTTTTTAATCCTCTCTTTTTGAAATATAGCTGCCACATAGATTCTTGACGAGTTTCGTGTGGCAGTTACATTTTGCAGAAAAATTAAGAAAATCCATTGACGAGACCAAAAAACCGTGATACAATCAATACGCTAGACTTTAGCGTTGGAAGAAGGTCTTTTTTTTATGCCTTAAAATAACAAACAAAATGGAGGTGGAAGTTGTGCGCACAAGAGTAACATTAGAATGTACAGAATGTAAACAGCGTAATTACAACATGACAAAGGATAAGAAAACTCATCCGGAACGCATGGAAACAAAAAAATACTGCAAATTCTGTAAAAAACACACATTACACAAAGAAACAAAATAATTTCCGATAGTATTTAAGGAAGTGAAGTCATGGAGAAAACGAACAAAGCAAAGAAGACAAGTTGGTTTAAAGAATTAAAAGCTGAGTTCAGCAGAATTATCTGGCCAACAAAAGAAAGACTTGCAAAAGAAACAGTCGTTGTAGTGATCTGTGCTATTATTATCGGAATCATTGTTGCAGTTCTGGATGTTGGAATCCAGTACGGAATTCAAGCATTGGTTGGATAAGGAATAAGAAGTAAGGAGATTTTATGGCAGAGGCAAATTGGTATGTTGTTCACACTTACTCAGGATATGAAAATAAAGTAAAAGCGAATATTGAAAAAACCATTGAGAACCGTAAGCTTCAAGATGAGATTTTAGAAGTTCGCGTGCCGCTGGAAGATGTGGTAGAGATGAGAAATGGTGTGAAAAAGCAAGTTTCAAGAAAGATGTTTCCGGGTTACGTTCTGATTCATATGATTATGAATGACGATACGTGGTATGTCGTGAGAAATACCAGAGGTGTCACAGGATTTGTAGGTCCGGGATCAAAACCGGTGCCGCTGACTCCTGCGGAGATGAAACCATTGGGAATCCAGATTGGAGTAACACCAGAAGAGACAGCGAAGAGAGAGAAAATCGAGATCGATGTCGAAGTTGGTGATATGATTGTTGTAACTTCCGGTGCTTGGGAAGGAACAGCAAGTGCAGTTACTGCAATTAATGAGAGCAAGCAGACAGTGACTATTGAAGTTGAGATGTTCGGAAGAGCAACTTCAGTGGAGATTGATTTCTTAGATATTAAGAAAGCGTAACGAAGAATAAGAATCAGAAGAGAAATTCTTATTTGAGACAAAGTGGGAGGGCTATCCCGTAATTACCACAATAATCAGGAGGTTAACGATTATGGCAAAGAAAGTAGAAGGTTATATCAAACTTCAAATTCCGGCAGGAAAGGCAACACCAGCACCACCAGTTGGACCGGCACTCGGACAGCACGGTGTAAACATTGTACAGTTTACAAAAGAATTTAACGCAAGAACAGCAGATCAGGGAGACATGATCATTCCTGTAGTAATCACTGTATATCAGGATCGAAGCTTCAGCTTCGTTACAAAAACCCCTCCGGCAGCAGTTTTACTGAAAAAAGCATGTAAAATCCAGTCTGGTTCCGGAGAACCTAACAGAACTAAAGTAGCTACAATTTCTAAAGCAGATCTTCAGCAGATTGCTGAGACAAAGATGAAAGACTTAAATGCAGCTTCCATCGAAGCAGCAATGAGCATGATTGCCGGTACTGCAAGAAGTATGGGAATCACAGTAGAAGAGTAGTCATTGAACACTGTATAAAATTTGAAACGAAAGTGGGAGGGTGAACTCCCGATATTACCACAGGAGGTATTTTAGAATGAAAAAAGGTAAGAGATATTTAGAGCTTACAAAATTAGTGGACAAAACAAACACTTATGATCCACAGGAAGCAGTTGCTTTAGTAAAAAAATTAGCGAACGCGAAATTCGACGAGACTGTTGAAGCACATGTTCGCCTTGGAGTAGATGGACGTCAGGCAGATCAGCAGATTCGTGGAGCAGTTGTACTGCCACACGGAACTGGTAAACAGGTAAAAGTTCTTGTATTCGCAAAAGATGCAAAAGCAGAAGAAGCAAAGGCAGCAGGAGCTGAATACGTTGGAGCAGAGGAATTAATTCCAAAGATCCAGAAAGAGAACTGGTATGATTTCGACGTTGTTGTAGCTACTCCTGACATGATGGGTGTTGTAGGTCGTTTAGGTCGTGACCTTGGACCAAAAGGTTTAATGCCAAACCCGAAAGCCGGAACTGTAACAATGGACGTTGCAAATGCAGTAAAAGAAATCAAAGCAGGTAAAATCGAATATAGATTAGATAAATCTAATATCATCCACGTACCAGTTGGAAAAGCTTCATTTACAGAAGAACAATTAGCGGACAACTTCCAAACGTTAATCGATGCAATTATCAAAGCAAAACCTGCAGCAGCAAAAGGTCAGTATTTCAGAAATGTAACTATTTCTTCTACAATGGGACCTGGAGTGAAGATTGATACAACAAAATTTGCTTAATTTTTAACAATTTCCCCTTTGTGAAATTCACAGAGGGGATTTTTGCCCCCCTAAATTATGGATGAAGAGAGGAAAATGAAGATGAAAGACTTAACGACAGGGAATCCGTTTCAGGTCATTATGCGTTTTATGGTCCCTATGCTTTTCAGTATGATTTTCCAGCAGGTATACAGCGTTGTAGACAGTGTAGTTGCCGGAAAGTATATTGGAGTGGATGCTCTTGGAGCAGTCGGGGCTTCTCAGCCCATTACTGCGGTATTTATTGCATTTGCAGTGGGGACAGGAATGGGGATGAATGTTGTCATTTCCAACTTTTTCGGAGCAAAAAAATATAAAAGAATGAAGAGTACCATTTCTACTTCTGTAATTGCAGTTTTGGCAATGAGTGTTATACTGACAGTTGCAGGAACTTTTGGGTGTGATGGGATGCTTAGACTGCTTTCAACTCCGGGAAATATTTTTTCTGATGCGTCCTTATATTTGAAAATATATGTATGGGGTGTTGTTTTCCTGATGCTGTATAACGCAGCTACATCAATTTTTACGGCAATGGGAGATTCTGTAACCCCGTTGTTATTTTTGATTTTTTCCTCTGTTCTTAACATTATTCTGGATGTCATGTTTGTGACGAGTCTGAACATGGGAGTAGCGGGAGTTGCCTGGGCAACATTTATTGCGCAGGGAATCGCTTCGGTTCTGGCTGTTGTGACAGTATTTTTTAAGGTGCAGAAGATCAAAACGGGCACATATCGTAAATTCAACTGGCTTCTGCTCGGCAGAGTGATGGCGATTGCTCTTCCAAGCATTATGCAGCAGTCTTTTGTATCGGTAGGCCAGTTATTTGTTCAGGGAAGAATTAACAGCTTTGGGTCTGTGGTTGTGGCAGGATATTCTGCGGCATTCAAGATTCAATTATTTATACTGGCGGCATTGACAACTGTATGCAATGCGATTTCAAGTTTTATTGCCCAGAATCTTGGGGCAGGAAAGACAGACCGTGTGAAGGACGGTGTGAGTATCGGATTAAAAATTATTCTGGTAATGGCGGTTGTATTTTTTGCAGTCGGATTTTTGATGGCGAGACCTCTCATGGGACTTTTTATGGATGGAACAACAAAGGCATCATTGGATGGAATTAAAGTCGGAGTCGGATTTTTACATATTGTCACACCTTTTTATCTGGTGATCAGCATTAAATTTATCTATGACGGAACACTGAGAGGAATGGCGGTGATGAAAGCCTTTATGATTTCTACATTTACCGATTTGATTGTCCGGGTAGTATTATCCTTCCTGTTTTCTGTTCCGTTTGGATATATTGGAATCTGGTGGGCGTGGCCGGTAGGATGGACTCTGGGAGCGTTATTGTCTATATATTATGGAAGAAAAGAATTGAAAAAACTTTAAAAAATAATTGACAAGAGAGAGAGTTTGTGGTATTGTATTACAGTATTACTGCCGAAGACAGCAGGTGCCGTATGGCGCAACGTAGATCAACCTGCCGAGGAGAGTATTAGTTTTATGCTAATTATGCCCTTTGTCTTTGGAGACAGAGGGCTTTTCTTATTTTTATAAAGCGGTGGTACACAAAATAAATCAAGGAGGTGCACCATTTCAATGGCAAAAGTTGAGTTAAAACAACCAGTTGTAAATGAGATCAAAGAGTTACTTACAGATGCTCAGTCTGCAGTATTAGTTACTTACCGCGGAATCACTGTAGAGCAGGATACTGCAATGCGTAAGGAATTAAGAGAAGCAGGTGTAGAGTACAAAGTATACAAGAATTCAATGATCCGTTTTGCAGTAAAAGATACTGAATTCGAATCATTATCTGGAGATTTAACAGGGCCTACAGCAATCGCTGTTTCTAAAACAGACGCTACAGCTCCTGCAAGAATCCTTGCAAAACATGCGAAGAATATTGAAGTACTTGAAATGAAGTCTGGTGTTGTGGAAGGAACATTCTATGACAAAGACGGAATCCAGGTTATTGCAAGCATTCCATCAAGAGAAGAATTACTTGCGAAATTCCTTGGAAGTATTCAGTCCCCTATTACAAACTTTGCTCGTGTTATTAAGCAGATCGCTGAAAAAGACGGTGAAGGGGCAGCAGCTGAATAATAATTAATCAGTAGAATTTAAAAAATATTATCAGGAGGAAATTATAATGACAACTCAGGAAATTATTGAAGTTATCAAAGGTTTATCAGTATTAGAATTAAATGAATTAGTAAAAGCTTGTGAAGAAGAATTCGGTGTATCTGCAGCAGCAGGTGTTGTAGTTGCAGCAGGAGCTGGAGCTGAAGGTGGAGCAGAAGAAAAAGACGAATTCGATGTTGAATTAACAGAAGTTGGTGGAGCAAAAGTTAAAGTCATCAAAGCTGTTCGTGAAATCACAGGATTAGGATTAAAAGAAGCAAAAGAATTAGTTGACGGAGCTCCTAAAGTAGTTAAAGAAGGTGCATCTAAAGCAGAAGCTGAAGACATCAAAGCTAAATTAGAAGAGCAGGGAGCAAAAGTAACTCTGAAATAATCAGGGACTTAAGTTCTTTTTATAACGTAAATGAAAGTGCAGTATTAGCTGAAAAGTTGATACTGCACTTTTTTCGTGATATAGTAAGGTTCTTATCTTTATGTATCACAGGTTAAGAAGGAGGCTGCTATGCGAAAGATTATTGATGACAATCGTCTGATTTACAAATGTTGCTATTTGTATTATATAGAGCGGAAAAATCAGACTGACATTTGCAGGATACTCGGGCTGTCAAGAACCAGTGTTTCCAGGATGCTGGAACTTGGGCGAAGCAAGGGAATTGTGCAGATCGAAGTCATTAATCCGGACATTTTTGATTTTGGAGAGATTGAACAGAAGCTGCAGGAGAAATACCGTTTGAGAGAAGTTATTGTTGTAGAAGGTGATCCTCTGGATTCTGAGGAGAAGCAGAGAGACAGACTTTCTGAGGCTGCATTTACATTTTTATCAAATATCCTGGAGGATGGAGATTGTGTGGGAGTCAGCATGGGGAGAACCCTGCATCATGTGACGCAGGTAAAGCAGGAATATGATCTTCGAAGCAAAAATCTGCTGTTTGTTCCTATGTATGGCGGAATCAGTCAGAAGAGAACCAATCGTCTGGATGTACAATCTAACCGGATTGCAGTGAAATTTGCCCAGAAGTTTGGCGGTGATTATGTGCAGTTTTTGGCACCGGCTGTGTTTTCATCAAAACAGGTAAAGGATATCTTTTTGAATGAAGAAACAATTCGCTATATCTACCGTTATTTCAATAAACTGCGGATTGCACTTCTCGGGATCGGTGTGCCGGAAGCCGGAAAAACCGGATTGTTTTATGAAGGATATCTGAATGAGGAAATATTGAAAGAATGCATGGAAAAAGGTGCTGTCGGAGAGACAGCTCTTCGTTTTTACGATATTCACGGAAATCGACAGGCTTTTCGCGAATTTAATGAGCGCGTTGTTGGGATTGAAGAAGAGCAGCTCCAAAATATTGAGATACGAATCGGAATTGCAGGCGGCAGAGATAAATCGGATGCAGTCGAGGGTGCAATACAGGCGGGGGATATTAATGTTTTAATTACGGATCTGGCATGTGCAAATAAAATGTTGGAATCTATGTAAGCAAATGCAGATATTCTTCGATCAAAAAAATTATTTAAACAAATGTCCTATAAATTAAATTGAAAATGACTATATAAAATCTTACAATAAAAGCATCAAAGAGGAAACGATTGAAAATCAGGAGGTATGAATTATGAAAATTTCTCTGGGATGCGATGAAGCTGCATATGATTTAAAACAGATGATAAAAGAACATTTAGAAAAACAGGGACATACAGTGATCGATCAGGGTGCCGATGCGGGAGAGACAGTTTTATACCCGGATGTAGCTGTAAAAACATGTGAAGATGTAACCAATGGAAAATGTGAGAGGGGAATTCTCGTCTGCGGAACAGGAATTGGGATGGCGATGACTGCAAATAAGGTACCGGGAATCAGAGCTGCGGTTTGCCATGATCCTTTTTCTACAGAACGCTCCATTTTAAGTAATGATGCGAATGTGATGTGTATGGGAGCCAGAGTTGTTGCTCCACAGCTTGCTCTATATCTTTTGGATATCTGGATGGGACTTCAGTTCAAAGACGGGCCATCTACACCGAAGGTAGAGCGAATTACACACTATGAACAACAGTTTGCCCACTAATGGAGGATACGGTCATGGATGAAATCTTAAATGCTACATTAGAAGAGATGGGAACCATAAGTTTTGATTGCAGCTGTGGGAAACACCATCAAATGAGTATAGAGAAGCTAATTATGGGAAAAGGAGTCCTGTCAAGAATCTGTGAAATTGCGGAGCCGTTTCGTAATGGAAAGATTTTGATGGTTAGTGATAATCATACATACGATGCCGCCGGAGAAAAGGTGCTGGAACTTTTAGAAGGTGATGAGTTCCAGGTGAAAAATCTGATCTTAGATTCCGGTGACGGGATTTTGATACCGGATGAAAGTGTCGTAGGAAAAGTTCTTTTGAATGTAGAAAAAGAAACCAATCTGCTGATTGGTGTTGGATCAGGAAGTATCAATGACACAGTAAAATATATTTCTTCAAGGACGAAAATACCGTATGTGGTTGTCTGCACAGCGCCTTCTATGGATGGATATGTTGCAGATGGAGCGCCGTTGATCCTGGAAGGAAGAAAAATTTCTTTTGAGGCAACACTGCCATATGGAGTGCTGGGTGATACCGATATTATGAAACATGCGCCACAGAGGATGATTCAGGCCGGTTTTGGAGATGTTCTCGGGAAGCTGACAGCGCTGGCAGATTGGAAACTGGCAAAAGAATTAAATGGAGATTATTATTGTGAAACTTGTGTAACTTTGGTGGAACGGGCTCTGTTAAAAGTCATCAGCAGAGTAGACGGACTGGCAAAGAGAGAGGACGAGGCAATTCTGTTTTTAATTGAAGCTTTGAATTTAACAGGTGTTGCCATGGGGCTTTTAGGGATTTCCAGACCGGCTTCCGGTGCAGAGCATATGTTAAGCCACTATTGGGAGATGGACTTTATTGCCAAAGGAAAATTCCCGGAATTACACGGAATAAAAGTGGGAATTGCGACTCCGATTATTGCGGAAATCTTCGACATTATGAAAGATGATATACCGAAGGAAATCATGGAAGATGCACCGCAGAAAGAGTACTGCGAAGACCTTCTGCGTCGTGTTGAGGCACCGGTATCACCGAGAGAAATCGGAATTGATCGTGAACTTTTTTATCAGAGTATTTTGAAAGGAAATACGGTGCGCAACCGATATAGTATTTTACAGCTTGCAGTGGACAAAGGAAAGATAAATGAGATTGCCCAACAGGTAACCAATCGTATTTATGGATCATAATCAATGTGCAGTGCGGTGAAAGGGAAATACTATGAAAATAGAAGATAAAATTCAGGAAATTAAAAGTTTTGTACTGGATATGGATGGAACTATCTATCTGGGAAATGATTTGTTTGATTTTACGAAAGACTTTTTGAAGACAGTAGAGGAAACCGGAAGAAACTATTACTTTTTTACCAATAACTCATCCAAAAGCCAGCAGGTATATATTGATAAGCTGGCAGGCATGGGGATTGATATCACTCCTGATCAAATGATGATTTCCAGTCATGTTATGATACATTATTTAAAACAGAATCATCCGGGAGCATCAATCTATGTGGTGGGAACCCCTTCTCTGATTGAGGAATTCAAATCTTTCGATATGCCATTAGTAGAAGAAGATCCTGATATTGTAGTTTTGGGTTTTGATACGACACTTACCTATGAAAAACTGGCAAAAGCCTGTCATTATGTGCGAGGCGGATGTATTTATTACGGAGTGAATCCGGACTGGAACTGTCCGATTGAGGGAGGAGATTTTATCCCCGACTGCGGTTCCATGGCAAAGCTGATTGAGGCATCCACCGGAAGATTTCCGGAATTCTTTGGAAAGCCGTCCAGACATACGCTGGATTATATTATAGAGGCAACAGGGGGCAATCCGGGAGAAATCGCTATTGTCGGAGATCGTTTGTATACGGATATTGCCGTGGCAGATGGCAGTGATGTGACATCGATTCTTGTGTTAAGCGGAGAAAGCAAAAAAGAAGATGTGGCAAGCAGTGACGTAAAGCCGGATTTCATTGTCGATACATTAGAAGACATTACAACATTATTGTGAAATTAATTGCATTGGCGGGGATTCCATTTAGGGATCTCCGTTTTTTTGTAATATCAAAATTTAGAGAGTTTTAAAGACAATTGTTTAAATATTAATACAAAAAAGAGAATTTAAACAATTGTTCAATAAAATTAGTTTCAAATGTAAAAATAAATTGGTAAGCTATAGTTGCAAATAAAAGAAAAGGAAGGTGTTTTTACAATCAACACGAATCCGGTTGGGCAGTCAGGACCGCTGGCAAAGTTTATTACTCCGGACGTTTATGTATCGGATGTCAATGACTCTTGTTTGAGTTTCACGGAAGAAGAAGCAAAAGTAGTCGAAAAATCAGAGAAAAGCAAGGAGCAGAGTGAAAGGGCGCAGCCGCCTCAAAGTCAGGAGAAGCCTGGAATTATTACAAGATTTGGAATCGCTGTTGGAAAGATTGTAGGCAAATTTTTTGCAGCAGGACGTGAGACAATTGAAATGGTAGTCAAAAACATTCTTTCGTTTATGGCATTTACCAGCACGATATTGGGAATTATTACTGCGTCAGGGGCAGGTAATTTTATTGCAAAGACTATATCTCCAATGTGTTCAACTTTGCCGGGAATGCTTGCAATTTCGATTGTTTGTGCGTTGCCGATACTCTCTCCGGTTTTAGGACCAGGAGCCGTTATTGCACAAGTTGTAGGAACTCTTTTGGGGTCTCAGATTGCTATGGGAAAAATTCCAGCACAGTATGCACTTCCGGCATTGTTTGCGATCAATGCTCAGGTTGGATGTGACTTTATACCAGTCGGTTTGAGTTTGGCAGAGTGTGAGTCAAGTACCATTGAACTGGGAGTGCCGTCTGTCTTATATTCCAGATTAATTACAGGTCCTCTGGCTGTTGTCATTGCATTTGTTGCCAGCACAGGTCTATACGCATAGTAGATTGAGTAAAATGAAAAGGAGAAAACGATTATGAAGTATTTTACCAGAATCAAAGGATTAGGAAAAGACGCCTTAAATTTTCTTGGAGATCGGGGGACAAATTTTATTATTCTATTTAATGAAGATGCGCCAGATGCATTTTTAGATCTGTGTGTGTTGCACTCTGTAGAAACTCTGGTTTCTGATATTATGCCTGGTGATAAAATGATCATCAATGAAAAAGGATTTGAGGTTACGTCAGTAGGTTCTGAAGCCAATCAGACGCTTCGTGGACTCGGGCATTGTACCATCAGTTTTCAGGGCGCTGAGGAATCGCCGCTACCGGGATATATTTCTGTAAAAGGAACCGAGCCGCTTCTTCCATCTGATCTTCAACCGGGAATGACCATTGAGTTTATATAATTAAGTTTTTCAGTAAATATCGTTTATGAATTAAAATCATGTTTTTGATACTTTCAAAATAATTCGTCTAATCCTTCTTATCTATTGGAAAATGAATATACTTATGATACTATGAAAGAAGATGAGAGCGAAAGGAGAATTGTATGAAAGTAGTGATCATTGAACCTTTGGGGGTAGAAGAAAAACAATTGATGGATATTGCCGCAGAAGCATTGCCGGATACTGTGGAACTGGTTTCTTATGATACAAAAGTTACAGAGACAGAAGCCCTGATTGAGCGAGGAAGGGATGCGGATGTTATTATGGTTGCCAATCTCCCTTTGAACGGAGATGTAATTCGTGGGTGTGAGAGTCTTAAGATGTTGGCAGTTGCATTTACAGGAATTGATCATATTGATATGGAAACATGTCATGAAAAAGGAATTGTGGTGAGTAACTGTGCCGGATATTCCAATGCAGCAGTCTCTGATCTGGTATTTGGACTGTTGATCTCGTTATACCGTAATATTATTTCGTGTAATGAAGTTGTGCGCCGGGAAGGCACAAAAGACGGATTGATTGGGATGGAACTGGAAGGAAAGAGATTCGGAGTTATTGGAACCGGAGCCATCGGAACCCGGGTGGCAGGGATTGCGAAAGCATTTGGATGTGAAGTCTATGCGTATTCCAGAACTGAAAAAGAGTTGGAAGGAGTTACATATACAGATCTTTCAACGTTGCTTTCTGTCTGTGATATTGTATCTCTTCATGTGCCTCTGAATGAGAATACAAAAGGTATGATTGGAAGCAGAGAATTGGCATCTATGAAGAAAACAGCAATATTGATCAATACAGCAAGAGGCCCTGTTGTGGACAGTAAAGCGCTTTCAGAGGCTTTAAATGAAGAACAGATTGCAGGAGCAGCCGTTGATGTATTTGAGATAGAGCCTCCGATTGCAAAAGACCATCCTTTGTTTGGAGCTAAAAATCTCATTGCGACACCTCATGTGGCATTTGCTACTAAGGAGGCATTGGTAAAACGTGCGATTATTGATTTTAATAATGTGAAATGTTGGATGGAAGGGCATCCGATCAATATAATGTAGGGAGAAGTCGGAATATGAAACAGTGGATAAGAAAAGTAATTCTATATCTGACGGTGCTGGCTGTATGTATTTCTTTATTCGGAGCCATATCAGTGCAGGGAGCGGAAAGTTATCGCTGGTATGGACCGGCATGGACTTATGATACCCCTGATGAAGCAAGAAATTATGATATGAATGAAGAGAACCGTGCAGGAGTAGCGGTAGGCGGTTATATTTATCTTAAATATGGAAGCGATTACGAAGAAGAGACTGAGGACTGTACCATAGAATATCAGTGGAGTGCGTCCAACTTAAATGTCAGAGTGGATGTGCAGTCGGATCAGACATCTGCAAAAATTACAGGAAATCGTGTTGGAACTGCTAGGGTAACGGTAACGGCTATTTATAAAAAGGCGGATGGAACGGAAGAGAATCAAAGAGTGAAAACTATGGATCTTCAAGTTACGAAACCGAGGTTGAAAAATAGTAAAATAGGTCTGGTAATTTATAATGAGGCGAAGATAGAATTGACCGGCAATTCATCTTATGGAGCAGATCATATTTTATATGCGGCAGACCGTACCAGTAACTTCTATGTTTCAAGTGGTGGATCTGTATCCGGGTATGCGAAACAGACAAGGAAGGTTTTTGTCTTTGTAGATGGGATAACTCTGACTGCCTGTGTAAAGTGCACAAATCCCTCTATTCGGGAAGGGTATGTTGTACAGAAGGGAAAAAGTGTTTCCTATAAGGTACGCGGGGCAAGTGGATATACACCGGTTACCTATAAAACAGGAAACAGCAAATATGCATCGGTGTCAAAAAGCGGAACTGTAAAAGGCAGAAGATATGGGAAAACTTCGCTTACAATTAAGGTAGATGGAGCAACGGCAAAATTTGATGTCTATGTTGTGAAAGCAAATGCGTATAAGGCGGTGACAAAGGCTCAATCCATTTGTAAGAGTAAGCCAAAGTATAGTCAGAAAAAACGGATGAAGAAAGGTTATGTAGATTGCAGTTCTTTTGTATGGAAAGCATATAAAAGCGGAAAAGTTAATTTTGGAAGTAAAAGTTATGCTCCGACAGCGGCTGACATTGCGAAATGGTGCAGCAAAAAGAAGAAACTTTTGAAATTGTCTTCTTATAATAAGAAATCGGCAAAACTAAAGCCGGGAGATCTTATCTTTTATAAAAAGAGAAGCGGGAAAAACGGACGATACAAAAACATCGATCATGTAGCAATGTATATTGGCAATGATACGATCGTCCACGCAGACGGGCGAAGTGTATCCTACAGCTATCCTTGGTATCGGAAAGCCGCAGCGATTGCGCGTCCTGTCAAATAGTTTAAGTACAAGATAATATGTTACAGTGTGTTAGGTTGTTTACTTTTTGTAAGCAGCCTTTCTCTTTATATTGACATTTTTAGAAAATATGATAATATTAGTATAACCAGTGGTAACAAAGGAACATGACCATTTGTATTGAAAAGGAGTTTTAATGGACGATATTTTAAATATGCAAATAGAAGAGATGGCAGGAGTAAGTTTTTCTTGCAGCTGTGGGAGGGTTCATTGTCTTGAAATTGACAAATTAGTCATGGGAAAAGATGTTCTTAAAGATCTTCCGGAAATTTTAAAGGACTTTCAGAAAAGAAAGCTCTATATGTTAAGTGATAATCATACTTATGAGGCAGCAGGAGAACAAGTGTATCATATTTTGAAAGATGCGGGCTTTGATGTAATCCAAAAGGTGCTGAATTCCGGAGAGGATGTTTTAATTCCGGATGAGAAAGCTGTGGGAGAGATGTTTATGGGGCTCGAAAAAGATACGGGAATGATTGTTGCCGTGGGCTCAGGAACTCTTAATGATATGGCGAAGTTTATGTCATCCAGAACAGGGATTCCATACACGATTGTGTGTACCGCTCCATCCATGGATGGTTATGCCTCTTCAGGGGCTCCGTTAATGACGGGCGGGAAAAAGATTTCTTATGATGCTGTATTACCATATGCGATTGTCGGTGATACGGAAATTATGAAAAAAGCACCAATGAAAATGATTCATGCGGGATACGGTGATGTGATTGGAAAACTGACGGCATTGGCTGACTGGAAGTTATCACAGGAACTAAAGGGAGAGTATTACTGTGATACGATGGTGCGGTTGGTGCGCAAAGCGGTAGATAAGGTGGTGGAAAAACGAAAAGCATTGGCAAACCGGGATGAAGAAGCAGTGCGTTATCTGATAGAGGCGCTCACATTGACCGGAGTTGCAATGGGATTAATCGGGGTATCAAGACCGGCTTCTGGGGCAGAGCATATGTTGAGTCATTATTGGGAAATGGCAGTAATTTCCAGAGGCGAAAATCCGGAACTGCATGGAATAAAAGTAGGAATTGCTTCTCCTGTCATTGCGGAAATATTTGATGAGATGAGGCATTGGCTTCCGGAATCGGTTCAAAATATAGCACCTTCCCGAAAATACATGGAGCAGCTTTTGCAAGATGAAGGAGCGCCGATTCATCCAAAGGAAGCAGGAGTTGACCGGGATTTGTTCTATTATGGTATTTTGGAGGGAAATACTGTGCGGGAGAGGTACAGTATTTTAGATTTTGCAGTAGAACATGGAAAGATTCAGGAAATTGCGCAGAAGATAACAGATAGAGTATTTGAAGAAGAATAAGAGCGGAAAAAGGAGATCAAAATGATAGGAATTTTAATTGCAACTCACGGTGATTTTGCATCCGGACTGTTAAGCGCGGTAGAATTAATTGCAGGAAAACAGGAAAAAGTAGGAACGATAGGATTACATCACGAAGACGGAATTGAGGAATTTGAGCAAAAAGTAAATAATATGTTGGATGACCTGGATGACGGAGACGGTGTTTTGGTATTTGTGGATATTCTTGGCGGAACGCCATCTAACGTGATTTTTCGAAGTCTGTCCAGAAAAAAATTTAAGGCGATTGCAGGTGTAAATATGGCGATGGTAGTGCAGGCTGTTATGATGCGGGATGGGGTGTCAGAAGAAGAACTCTATGAAAATGTATTGGAGATTGCAAAACAGCCTCCGATTTTACTTCACGAGATGTATGAGGAAATGCAGGCTGAGGCAGAGGAAGACGAAATTTAGCTATGTAGGAATATTTTTAAAAGAAAATATTGGTAAAGTTAGGGAAGGCAGCGACTCGCC
>OBYP01000531.1_pt1 | contig 33186 bp, 36 predicted proteins | sample 1501461 | NCBI WGS metagenome assembly OBYP01 (sample SAMEA2580201, study PRJEB22360) | human gut metagenome | biome: human gut; feature: human-associated habitat; material: faeces | place: Denmark | collected 2008/2010 | reverse complement strand
CTTCTGGTGCTTGCCGTGAGAGGGTTTTTATGTTCTGTGATTATCTATGGAATACATATTTTTTGTGCCAGAAATGGGGTTCATGCTCCGGTAGATTTAAATATTCTTTCGATTGGAACCGGAGCACTCCTTGGAATGCCCGGGATTATTGTGCTATATGCGGTAAGCATCTTTGTATAGTGTATTTTTTAAATTAATTCATAAAAAAGACTGGACAAAAGAGAAGAATAAATGTAAAATAATGGAAGAAAAGGGAGGAAGATACATGAGAGTATGGATTATGATTTATTTAACTATTGCGGTTTTTTATGATTGGAGAGATTTCAGAATCCCAAACAGGTTCAATGGGGCAGGGGCGGTGATCACTTTTCTTTTGGGACTTGTCAGCGGAATGAATATTATAGAGATAGCAGTCGGAGGAGTAATCCCCCTGATCATCTGCGGACTGTTGTTTTATATCGGATGTCTCGGAGGGGGAGATGTAAAACTACTGATGGTCTGTGGAATTTCTGTAGGATGGGAGATTTTCCATCTTCTGTTTTTATCATTTATTTGGAATGGTTTATATGCCATGGTTTTCTTATGGAGGCAGAAAAGTTTCCGTCGTCGATTGATTCGATTTTTTCATTATGTAACGGATTGTATATCTAACAAAAGAATATTGTCGTATGAGCCTTTGGGCGGAGTGTTCCCTGAGGAAGGAATGATACATTTTTCTCTGGGAGTCTGGCTTGCTTATGGGACATGCATCTTGGAGGAAATGTTATGAAAGATATTTATATTGGGATTTTCCATAAAGACCGTCAGTATGGAAAACGGTTGATGGAGTATTTAAATCATCAAAAGGAATTTCCTATGACGGCATGGTTTACATCAGACGAGGATGTCTTTTTCCACAAAGAAAAGGAAAGACAGTTTCAGTGCCTTGTTTTGGAGGAGGATATAGAATATGAGGGGAATGCCCCGGTTTGCAGGATTGGGCAGAGCACAGAAAATCAAAGCGGATATTATCAGAGCGGCAGAGATATCGCGGAGGGGATTTACGATTGTCTGAAGGTTAGAAGAGGAAAGGAGGAGAGTATTGTCGGAGTCTATTCGCCGTTGACCAGATATGAAATATCTCGATTTGCACAGCGTCTTGCAAGGAATCATGGATGGATCTATTTTGGAATGCAGCCATATTCCCATTTTGGCGAAGACAGAAATGGAGAGTTATTGCTATTCTACATAAAAGAACATAATGAATTCATTGCAGATTATTTTTTAAGTCATCAAAAACCGGTAGAAGATTGCCGGGGATATCCGGATGTGGGATGCTATCTGGATTTTCGGGAGTTGTCTTTGGAAGATTATCGATGGTTTTTTGATCGGCTGAGAAAGGAGCGGATTTCTGTGCTTTTTGATATCGGTGCTGCCTGTCCTCCGAGTCTTTGCTTTTTTGGATTGTTCGATAAGGTGTATATACCGTTATTGAAAGGAGACCGAAAATCTTTGGAGTATCAGCAATTTAAAAATCAGATGCAGCATCATGGAATCTGGTATCAGACTGTGTGGGAAGAGGTGATGATTACAACAGAAGATTCAGGAAAGGAATTTATGCCGTGACAAAAGAGATTTTAAAACAAAAAGTGATGGAACGATTAGATTTTTCCAAAGATATTACAGATGAACAATTAAAAGAAATTATTCAGGATGAGACAATGAAGTTTTCTCATAACCGGTCATTGCTTCTGGCGGATAAACTTCGGCTGAGTCAGGAAGTATTTTATGCTCTTCGCAAGCTGGATATATTACAGGATCTTTTAGAAGACGATTCGATAACAGAGATTATGATCAATGGGCATGAGAAGATTTTTGTGGAGCGTAAGGGAAAGTTATTCCGGTATCCCGGACAGTTTTCTGACAGTGGAAAGTTATATCAGGTGATACAACAGGTAGCGGCGGGTGCTAACCGCATAGTAAATGAACGCACTCCGATTGTAGATTCCAGGTTAGAGGACGGATCAAGAGTTAATATTATTCTGCCGCCGATTTCTATTGACGGAGCCGTTATGACCATTCGTAAGTTTGCCAAAGAACCGATGAGTCTGGAATGGCTGTATGAGAGGCATGCTTTTCAAAGGGAGATTGGGGAATATTTAAAAATTCTTGTAAAGGGAAGATACAATATTTTCATTTCCGGAGGAACCGGAAGCGGCAAAACGACACTGTTGAATGGTTTATCAAACTGTATTCCAAAAGATGAGAGAATTATTACCATTGAGGATTCAGCAGAATTAAAGCTTAACGGAATTGATAATCTGGTACGTCTGGAAATGCGGAGTGCTAATGCCGCAGGGGAGAATCAGATCGATATGAAGGATCTGATTAAAGCAGCGCTGCGATCCAGACCGGACCGTATCATTGTTGGGGAAGTGAGGGGAGAGGAAGCCCTGTCTATGCTCAATGCCATGAATACCGGACATGATGGAAGTATTTCCACCGGGCATGCCAATAGCTGTGGCGATATGTTAAAGCGAATAGAAACGATGGTGCTGATGGGTGTGGATATGCCGGTCGATGCAATCCGGGAACAGATGTCTTCTGCCATTGATGTAATTATCCATCTGGGAAGGACATCTGACGGCAGCAGAAAACTTATGGAAATTTCGGAGATTACCGGGATGAGTGGAAGACAAATTGCGCTGCATCCGCTTTTTTCGATGAATGAGGAGGATGTACTTAAGCCGGCAGGGACATTGATTCATCAGAAGAAATTAAAGGAGTATGGTCAGTATGAGGCATATCAGAGACTTATGGAACAAATTGAGAGTGGAGATCCGTCTTTGGAAATATGAAAAAAGAGATCTCATCTCAGGGATAATTTACGGATGTATGGTCTGCTGGCTTTTTTATGACAGACTATGGATTCTTCCCTGGATGCTGCCGTTGCTGATTCCCTGGATGCGTCATAGGCGAAAAAGGAGAAAACAGAGAGAAAAAGATCAGATCCGGAAAGAATTCAGAGAAATGATGGTATCGGTAGGAAACAGTCTGTCAGCGGGATATTCTCTTGAAAATGCGATGAAAACAGCCAGAGATGATCTTCGAATGTTTCAGGGAGAGGGGGTGTTGGAAAAAGAGCTGTATGTGTTGATTGTTTCTCTAAAAATGAATGAACCTGTGGATAAACTCTTGCTAAATATGGCGGAGAATGTGAATTTAGAGGAATTACGGCAGTTTGCCGAGATTGTGGCTATTGTGAAAAAAAGTGGAGGGAATCTGATAGAGATCATTGGAAAGACAGTAGATCATCTGAGTCAGGCGATGCAGCTGAAAGAAGAAATCCGAACAATGACAGCGGCGAAACAAATGGAAAAAAGAGTTATGACAGTGATGCCGTATGCAATATTGGTGTATGTGAGGATAGCGAATCCCGGATATTTTCAGGTATTGTATGAAAGCATTCCAGGAGAAATACTCTCAACAGTGGCATTGATTTGTCTCTGGGGTGCCGATATATGGTCAGAAAGGGTGATTGAAGTTGAAATTTAAATGGATTCAGAAAATTGTGGACAGGCTTCCGGAAGAAATAAAAAGGACAAGGGAAAAAGAGATTGGATGCAGTTTTTCAGGAACCAGAGAGGAGTTAAAAAAAAGAACTCAGGAGAGCCTCTATGCACAGGTAAGACTGGTTTTGATAGCTACGGTTATTTTTCTGATTCTTTTGACGGCATTGATTGTATTCTATTTGTCCAGAGACCGCCAGATTGTTATTACGAGAAACCAGAGAGGAGGAGATGAGAAGGAAGAGCAGATAAAGATCAGGACGAAGGAAGGGGAATCGGTCTATAATCTGCGTGTGCGCCCGGAAGGATATTCGTCAAAAGAAATTTCCAAGGCTTTGCAAAGAGCAGAAGAGTATATAAAAATGCATTTAAAAGGAGGGAATCGTTCTTTAAATTATGTAACTCAAAATCTTAAGATGCCTGAGGAGATTCCGGGTGAAAATATTACAGTTCAATGGGAGAGTGAAGATCCGGCAGTAGTCGATGGGAGCGGAAACGTATTTTCTCAAAATGTAAAACAGCCGATCATTGTTTCGATCAATGCCCGAATTGCATGTCAGGGGCAGGAAAAGATTATAAAACTTCCCGTTTGTGTAGTGCCGGATACTTCAAAGCAAACAGTTTCGGAAAAAACGAAGATTATAAAGAAGCTAAAAGAAATAGAAACGGCGAGTCTTACAAACGAACAGCTGGTGATTCCTGAATCTGTGGAAGGAGGAACGATCAGTCTGCCTGCCCGGGAAAGTCGGATACCGGCAATTATATTACTTGGCAGTTCTATGATTGTGTTTCTATGGTATCGGGAAAGTGAAAAATACCGAAGGGAAAGTATTCAGACACTGGAGGATTCTAAGCAGGAATATCCTAAAATTATTGCACAGATGATTTTGTTTTTGGGAGCGGGAATGAGCGTACCATCGGCACTGTCATTCGTAGCAGAGGGATATCGGAAAAAACAGGAGCGTGGCAATCAGAAAAAGTTGTTTGTCTACGAAGAAATTGAAAAAATCTGCCGACAGATTTCTTTTGGGGTTTCGCAGACAGAAGCCTTTGGGCAGATGGGGAAAGATCTGGCGCTTCCTGAATATCAAAAATTATCTGTTCTTTTAGTGCAGAGCATGACGCGGGGATCAAAGGATTTATTTATGCAGTTAAAGCAGGAGGAAGAGGGGGCATTTTTTCAGAGGAGAGAACAGGCAAGACGAAAGGGGGAGGAGGCAAGCACAAAATTATTGGCGCCAATGATGATAATGCTGGTGGTAATTTTGGCACTATTGATGTTTCCGGCATTATCTGCATTTTCATAACGGAGGTATGCAATGAGGAGATTATTAAAAGATGAGTCCGGTATGGGTGTTGTAGAAGTTATTTTGATTATTGTGGTGTTGATTGGATTAGTAATTATTTTTCAGACACAGATTAAGACGGTGGTGAACAATATTTTTAAGACAATTACATCAAAGACAGGACAGGTGAAATGATTCGGGATGAGCAGGGCAGTATGACAGCATTTCTTGCAATGTTGTTTCTGGTATTTCTTCTTCTGATCAGTATATGTGTGGAAGGTATTTATCTGTATGTAGGCCGTGGGAAAGCTGCGGGGGCTTGTATGTCTGGGCTTTCCCACACACGTGGGAATTATCAGAGAGAGCTGGGAGAGATGTATCATATATATGCTCTGGACCCGAGATACCGGGAAAAAATGGCGAAGGATTTTCAGGCAACGATAAAAGAGAGTCTGACGGAAAGTCGGGATTCTTTTAAATTTCAGGCAGGGGGCGCAGAGGTTTCAAATTTCATTCATATGACAGATCAGCAGGGTGAGGTTTTGAAATATCAAATTCGTCAGCTAATGAAGTATGAATCAGCTGTGGATATGCTGGCGTTCTGGAAATCAAAATTAAATGAAACAAAAAAATTAGGGGAGAATGTTTCAGGGGTTCAGAATCAGATGGAAAAGAGCGAAATGGAAGCAGAGCAGCAAAAGAAGGAAGGAAACAAAGAATCCGAAAGTAAGGAGAATGAATCAGAAACCGGAAGAAAAGATCCGAGAAAGGGTTTGATGTCGTTACTTAGGGAGGGATCGGTCTCTCTGATTATGGGCAGCAGGAAGGTATCGGACCAGAATATTTCGATTGTGTACGGGAAAGCGGATACATCAAAGGTAAAATCCTGGAATTTCATGAGTCGAAAAGAGACCGACCGGCAGATGGAAAAAGTAAAAAAGATTTCTTCGGGAACAGGACTCGCAACAGAGTTTCCATCGATTCTTTATAGTTTAAAATATTTTCATTGTCTGACAAATCAGGAGAAAAAAGAAGGGATTCAGTATGAAATTGAATATTTAATTTCAGGGAAGTCTTCAGAAAAGGAGTGTCTGGGATCAGTTTTTTGGAAAATGATCGGATTAAGATTTTTAACGAATTTATCCTATGTGTACCGGGACCCGGCAAAACAAAAGGAGGCTGCGGCTTTAGCTGCATCAATTCTTGGTATAACAGGAATAGCGCCATTGGTATCATTGGCAAAAAACTTACTTCTGGCAGCACTTGCTTATGGAGAATCAGTAGTAGATGTGCGTAATCTGGCAGAGGGAAAAGAAGTTCCGTTTTTGAAAGATGCAGCCACATGGCAGATGTCATTTTCCGGGCTGGCAGCACTGACATGTAAAACCAAACCGGTACAACAGGGAATGTCTTATGAGGATTATCTTATGCTGTTGCTGATCATGCAGAAAGATAAGAAGCAGAGGTATTTTCGAATGATGGATTTAATGGAGCAAAATATTCGAAGACAGGTTCCTGATTTCAGATTAAATCAATGTGCCGTATCTTATCGCATCTCTGTGAATCTTCGCCTTAATCATTTGTCTTTTGGAGGACTTGGGCTTCCTTTCGGCAATTCCACAGGCTGGAAGTTTCAAAGAACCATATCTTATTAAAGGAAAGGAGGCAGAGAAAGATGTTCTCTTGTCAAATACATTTCTCAATTACGAAGGCAAACCAAAATGATAGAAACCAGGCCGGAAATAAACTCAGGAGAGCATCTTTGTCTGCCTCTGAGAATGGGGCTATAACATTGGAGGCCAGTGTTATGACCCCTTTATTTTTAATGGTTATGCTTATGTTGACTACAGCCGGTGAAATTCTGATGATTCATGGACAGATCGCACATGGATTAGAGGAAGCAGTTCGGTCGGCGGCTGTTAATGAATATCGAGGAAGTAAGAGAAAAAACTCGGGGAAGATTGTATCAGAAGTTTCTTCAAAGACTGTATTTTTGTCTTCTGTAAATCGGAGATTTCTTGATCGATCCGGGTTAATGGGCGGCAGTAAGGCAGCAGCGGCAGCCATGCAGATGAAGAAAAACTCGAAAGAAGAGTATGTAGCAACCATAACCTATTCTATTAAAAAGAGTATGCCGTTTTTAGCTCCGTTTTCCGGTGTGTTTCAACAAAAAGTACGTCAAAAAGCAATGACGGGATATGTGCCGGATGGAGATGAACGGAAAGAGGGATTGGTTTATATAACACCTCATGAAAGCGTATATCATAAAGATTTGACATGTACGCATCTGGCATTGAATATTTCTGTGGATCAGGATGTTCAAAAGTATTTAGATGGGAAAACGGCATATAAAGAATGTAAAAAATGTACCCGATATGAAAGGGGAGATGTGACTTGTGTATATGTGCCGAAAGAAGGAGAGGCTTATCATACAGATCTTACTTGCAGCGGACTCAAGAGAACGGTAAAGCAGGCGGATCTAAGTACGTTAAAGGGAATGAAACCCTGCGAGAGGTGCGGGATGTAGGGGGATATATGACGGTAGAAGTCAGTGCAGTACTGCCGATTATTTTTATGATTCTCTGGCTGTTTTTGGGATATCTTTTTTACTTTATGAATTGTGGAATTGCACAGGGAATAATGGCAGAAGTGGTTCCAAAGGCGGCAGATGTAAAAATGAGGGGAGCAGATTATAAAACAGGGGAGGTTTCTTATGGGGCGATAAACCGGAAGCTGATAAATTCTGATTTGTTTTCAAAAAATGAAGAAGGGGATCAAAAAGCAGAAAAAGAAATTAGAGAGTTACTCTCAAGGCATTTGTTTTTGGGAAAAGTAGTATCGGTCTCTGTAAGTTCTTCTACAGGGAAAGTAAAAGCAGAAATAAAGACAAAACTTATGATTCCGGCAGCGGATTTTTTAAGTATTTTCGGATTTCGGATCTTTGAATATGAGGGGGAATATCAGACACAGGGTTTATCGGAAATTGAGAAGGTAAGGAGGTGGAGTGTAATTGAAAGAGCAGTGGATTAGAGAAGGATTCTCCACTTATTATACGGTGAAAAAAGAAAAGGATCTGACCTATGAAAAGGACATTCTCTTGCATCATCCTCTTTCCTGTCTCCTGCCATGTGAGTTTCGAATGGAAAATGAAGATGTATTTTATTATTACGAAACGGGAATTTATACTTTGTGGAAGGATGAGATAAATCAAAGGGACGGGAGAGAGTTCTTTTATCAAATGATTATGGCTTTTGAGCAGATGGAGTCGTATCTGTTGGACTTGGATCATATAAAGTTAACGTTTGACCTGGTGTTTTTAGGGGAAAACGGAAATCCTGTTTTTTGTTATCTTCCGGAATTTGAAAGAAATATTTTTGAACAGCTGCGAGATTTTCTGGAAACTTGTATTGATCGGGTTTCTCATGAAGAACGAAGAAAGGTTTGTTTTTATTATGAATTTCATAAGTACCTGGTTAGAGATAAGCCTAATATGGAACAGCTTAAAGAATATTTTATTCCAAAATCCGAAGAGGAGGCAGAGATTGAGGAAGAGGAAGAAGCAGCGGAATTTCAGGAGCAGTTGGAGAGAGAAGAAATTGTTTTCGCAGAGAAAATGAGAAAAAAGTATTATGCTATTTTAGTAATATTTTGCACAGCGGCCGTTGCAGCAGTAATTTTCGCAGGTTATTTTTTGAGAAAGATCTTTATCTACGGTTGGTATTATCCGGTTGTTTCAGGATTTTTAATTTCCACCGGATTATTTCTGGGGGCAGTGGCAGCAGGACTACGGTGGCGGAAAGAGAGGCAGAAGAGCGAGGAACCGGGATATAGCTGTGCTGAGAAAACAGATTTTAAAGAAGGAGAGGAAAAGACAGAATTACTGGATTGTCCTACGGTCTTGTTGGCGGAAGACATTCTTGGAACGTTGGTTCCTCAAAAGAGTGATTTGGAAGAGATTATCATTTTGCAAGATGGGTTTATTATTGGGAGTTCGAGTGAAGGAACAGACTATCAGCTGGAACAGATTGGAGTGAGCAGGAGGCATTTGATCTTTCGTTTGAGAAAGGGAGATGTTGTTTGCGAGGACATGGGTTCGACGAATGGAACAAGAGTCAATGGAAAGAAGATTGAAAGTACGGTTTTGAAGCATGGAGATAAGATTCAGATCGGATTAGAATTGTTTGAATTTATCCGACCATAGATTTTAAGGATTGTGGTATAATACCCTCATAATTGAAAATCAACGGAGGAGCTTATGTACCAGAAATTAGTTGAATTACTTCGAATTCATGGATATAGAAAAGCAGATACACAAATCGGCCCCTGCTATGTTAAATATATAGGGGAGCAGGAAAAGTGTGTCTGGATTACATTTGACAGGAATCCTGATGGGAGTTCAGTGACAGAAGAAGAATTTTTGCAGATGCAGCAAGTCCTAAAGAATCAGATGGGAAGAAATGTTCCGGTGTTGATTCTTGTACTGTCAGAGGAAGGACGGAACCTGTTTTTAGACGAGGAGAATCTGTTTGAAGAACTATATGAACCAGTTGCGATGATTTTAAGTCAGCAGCAGGATTTAAGAGAAGATGTCCCAATGTCAGAAAAGGAAAGAAATCTAAAACTTATTTCAAGGCTATATACGTATAAGATGACGGCACTGATTTTGCTTTTGAATGCAGCAGGATTCTTTTTAACAGAAATATATGGGGATGTTATTTATGATATTGGCGCATGCGATGTATATAGAGTAAAAGTATTACATGAGTTTTATCGTCTTCTTACGTCAAATTATTTGCATTTTGGATGGGATCATTTTTTTAATAATATGATAGCGCTTTTGCTTCTTGGTTCTACGCTTGAGAGAATAATGGGCAGTTTTCGATATTTGGTTTTATATACCGGAGCCGGCATCATCGGAAGCATCTTGTCGGCAGGCTATTATATAAAAGCCGGAGAATATGTTGTATCTGCCGGTGCTTCCGGTGCCATTTTCGGTATCATGGGGGCATTGGCTGCTCTGTTTCTGTTTTGTAGGAAACAGAGACAAAATCTGAACGGTTCCGGATTTTTTATTCTGATTGCAGGGAGTCTGTATCATGGAATGCAGAGCGGAACAACAGATAATGCCGCCCACATTGGCGGATGCATCGCCGGATTTATACTGGCAGTGCTTTTGTATGTTCTCTGGCAGGAAAGACAAGGGTAAAAGTTGTTCCCTGGTTTATGGCAGAGTCCATGTGGATTTTTACATGTAAGTCTCTGGCAATATTTTGCACAACAGATAATCCGATTCCATTGCCGCCGGGAGTAAAAGAAACTCCCTGATAAAAGACTCTGGTCTGTTGCTCTTTGGTCATACCGATACCGGTGTCAGAGAGGTTTAAGACAACATGCCCCTGTTCTTTGCTTAAGTGAATAGTAATATTTCTGGATCTTGTATTTCCCTGCTTTTTCTGGATGGCATGAACAGCATTGGCAATGAGATTATGAAAAATCTGAAGAAGCTTTGGCTTTGCTCCATAGACATAAAAAATGCCAGGTGAATCCGCCTGAACCAGAAATTGAATTCTTTCATTTTGCAGTCGGTGAGACCAGGAAGACTGAACTTCTCCGATCAATTCTATAAGATTCATTGGTTCCATAGCAGCAGATACCGTATCTGTGGGAGCCAGAAACTGATGGATCATGTCAAATAAAGAAGAAAAATCTTCTTTGACCTGTCCCCAGTGAGGATCTGTCTTTAAAATATCATTGGTGTTTTCTATGTACTGAAGCTGACCGTATATGAGCGTCAGTGAATTGTTTATCTCGTGTGAAAATGTAGAAAGTTCATATGGCTTTTTCATTTTCTGCTCCTGTTCTGTGTGTTAAATATTATTTCTTTTATCTATTATGAGGAAAATGTAAATCAACTGCAATAAGAATGATAGGATAAAGTTCGATGGTTTTTTACAACGTTTTTTCTATACATTTCCCCCTGACTTGTGTTACAATGATATGATGTTATAGGTATATTAAAGGGGATGATGTTCTCCGTTTGATGTACGCCGCTGCGAGATTGGCGGCGGCATTCATGAACATAGAAAGGGGCTTATGTCATGTCTTATATGGCTTTATATCGTAAGTTTCGACCGACAAATTTTGACGAAGTAAAAGGACAAGATCATATTGTCACCACATTGAAGAATCAGATGAGAACCGGACGAATCGGTCATGCCTATTTGTTTTGCGGGACCAGAGGAACCGGTAAGACAACGGTGGCAAAGATTCTTGCAAAGGCAGTGAATTGTGAACATCCGGTTGACGGAGAGCCTTGTGGAGAGTGTGAAGTCTGTAAGTCCATTGCCGATGGAAGCTCGATGAATGTCATCGAGATTGATGCAGCTTCGAATAACGGTGTTGATAATATCCGGGAGATTAAAGAACAGGTACAATATTCTCCTGCATCCGGAAAATATAAGGTGTATATTATTGATGAGGTGCATATGCTTTCGATCGGGGCATTTAATGCGCTGCTTAAGACACTGGAAGAGCCGCCGGAATATGTAATTTTTATTTTGGCGACAACGGAAGTTCATAAGATCCCGATTACAATTTTATCAAGATGTCAGAGATACGATTTTCATCGTATTACCGCAGATACGATCAAGAAACAGCTTTCAGATCTGATGGCGCAGGAACAAGTAGATGCCGAAGAAAAGGCATTGGAATATGTTGCGAGGATGGCTGACGGATCTATGCGTGACGCGCTAAGCCTTCTGGATCAGTGTATCGCATTTTATCTTGGGGAAAAACTGACTTATGATAATGTACTGGAAGTACTGGGGACTGTGGATATTCAGGTATACAGCGATTTGCTGGATATGATTCTTGTACAGGATGTTCTGGGAGTGATGGATCTCTTAGAAGATGTGGCGAAACAAGGCAGAGAATGGTCGCAGTTTATTACAGACTTTTTATGGTATTTGAGAAATCTTCTGCTGGCGGGCAAAGGGACGAAAGCAGAGGAAGCTTTGGAAGTATCTACAGACCAGTTGAAGCTTTTGCAGAAGAAGGCGCAGACAGTAGAAGAAACCCTGCTCATCCGATATATTCGAATCCTGTCAGAGCTGTTGGAGAGAATAAGATATGCCACATCAAAAAGGGTGCTGGTAGAAGTTGAGATGATGAAATTGTGCAGACCGCAGATGGAATCAGATCAGGATAGTCTCATTGACCGGGTACGTCAGTTGGAGCAGAAGTTGGAACAACTAGTTCAAAATGGAATTCAGGTACAGCAGCCGGCACAGAGAGAACCTTCCAGACAACCGGAAGAAAAGGTGTTGGATCAAGATCCGATGGAGCAGCTTTATGAAAAATTTCCACCGGCAAAAGTGGAAGAATTGACGGCGCTTGTCGAAAATTTTCGTGAAGTAAAGCGAAATTTGTCGGCGCAGATGAAGTGGTCGCTTCAGAAAGCGGTGTTGACAGTCAATGAGGAAGGAACCGCTTTGCGTCTGCTGTTTCCGAAAGAAATGAATGTGGAAAGCGGATACTTTCTGGAAAAGCCGGAACGGATTGAAATTTTGAAGCAGGAGCTGATGAGACAATCCGGAAGGGAAGTGGAATTGGAAGTCAGTGTGATGAATTCGGATCAGGAAGATCAGGATATGATCAATCTAGACTGCATTCATATGGAAGTGCAGATTGAGGATTGATAAAATTATATTAGAAACCTATAGTTTAAGAAATGATTCAGGAGGAAAAGAAGATGGCAAAAAGAGGCGGCGGATTTCCGGGAATGGGCGGAAATATGAACCAGCTGATGAAACAGGCACAGAAGATGCAGAAACAGATGGAGGACACAACAAAAGCATTAGAGGAAACCACCTATGAGGCGACAGCCGGGGGCGGTGTTGTGACGGTTGTAGTATCCGGAAAGAAAGAAGTTGTATCTGTTTCTCTGGAAGAAGAAGTCGTAGATCCGGATGATATCGAGATGTTAGAGGATTTAATTGTTGCGGCAACCAATGAAGCCCTTCGCAAGATGGAAGAAGATTCTCAGGCGAAGATGGGGAAAATTACCGGAGGATTAGGAGGAATGGGCGGCGGATTCCCATTCTAGGAAAGGTTTATGGAGTATTACAGCAATCAGATAACCCAGTTGATTGAAGAGCTGGGAAAGCTTCCGGGGATTGGGCCGAAGTCTGCCGGTCGTCTGGCATTTCATATTATTAATATGCCAAAGGATCAGGTAGAAAAGTTGTCGGATACAATTATCAGCGCAAAAAAGAATGTACATTATTGCAAAGAGTGCTGTACTTTAACAGATCAGGAAATCTGTCCGATCTGCGCCAGCAGTAAGCGGGATCATAGTACGATTATGGTAGTGGAAAATACAAGAGATTTGATTGCATATGAGAAGACCGGAAAATATGAAGGAGTCTATCATGTGCTCCATGGAGCCATTTCACCGATGCTTGGAATCGGTCCGGATGATATCCGGTTGAAGGAATTAATGGCAAGGCTTCAGGGTGATGTGAAAGAATTGATCATTGCGACTAATTCGAGTCTCGAAGGAGAAACTACAGCAATGTATATCAGCAAACTGGTGAAGCCCACCGGAATTAAGGTCAGTAAGATAGCCAGCGGAGTTCCGGTAGGCGGAGACCTTGAGTATATTGATGAAGTGACTTTGCTGCGTGCGCTGGAAGGAAGAACTGAAATATAGCAATGAAAAGGAAGATGCGAGAGACGCATCTTCCTTTTTTTCATACCATAGGAAAGTTCTCCGAACTTCCTATGGTATAAAAAACCGCTCCGCTGGTAAAAAAGAAAGAACCGACTAGCTAGGTCGGTTCTTTCTTTTAAAACAATAAGGAGAGGATTTTCATCCTCAAGAGGGGTAGGATTTGAAAGTATTAACTACTTTACGAAGATTATTATAACATAAAAAATGTGTCTAAAATGTGAACATTTTTAAAAAAATAAAATATTTTTTTGATTTTTAAATAAGAACGGGCAGGATTCGAGGCATTTTCTTGAAAATGCCTTATAAATAGGATAAAATACATCTAAACACCGGGGATAAGTCCTGGAAATTTATGAACTTAAAGAAAGGAAGATACTAGTTATGAAGAAAGATGATTGTGTTTTTTGTAAAATTATTAATGAGGAGATACCGTCCAATACTATTTATGAGAATTCAGAATTTAAAGTGATTATGGATATCGCACCGGCAACGAAAGGTCACGTGCTGATTTTGCCAAAAGAACATTTTAAAGATATTTATGAGATTGATGCAATTACTGCGGGAAAATTATTCCAACTTGCAACTGTCGTAGCAAGAGCATTGAAAGAAGTTCTTCATTGTGACGGGATGAATGTCCTTCAGAATAATGGACTGATTGCGGGACAGACTGTTTACCATTTTCATATGCATCTGATTCCACGATATGAAGGCGATACCGTGACTGTAAAATGGGAAGAAAACCAGATGGAAGATGTGGATATGGAACAGCTTCATCAGGATATCCGAAAAGCACTGTAGGAGAAGAACATGGCAAAGATTTCATGGAAGCCCGGAAATATGATTTATCCGCTTCCGGCGGTAATGGTTACCTGTCGGGATCAGGAAAACGATAATATTATTACGATTGCATGGACCGGAACGATCTGTACGAATCCGCCTATGACGTACATTTCAGTCCGGCCGGAGCGACATTCTTATGAAATGATCAAAAACAGCAGGGAATTTGTAATTAATCTGACAACAAAGGATCTTGCAAAAGCCACTGATTTTTGTGGCGTGCGCTCAGGAAGGGATCTTGATAAATTTAAAGAGACAGGACTCACCAAGGGGGAGGCGCAGATCGTCAATGCTCCGATTATCGAGGAAAGTCCTGTAAACATTGAATGTCGGGTTGAGGATATTGTACCCCTTGGATCTCATCATATGTTTACCGCAAAAGTCGTAAACATCATGGTAGATGACATATATATGGAAGAGAACGGACGATTTGCACTGGAGAAAACAAATCCTTTAATTTATTCCCATGGCGGTTATTTTGAGACAGGAAAGCAGTTAGGTACGTTTGGTTATTCGGTAAAAAAGAAAAAGAAGGGGAAGCGGCAAAATGGCAGAAAAAAAAGATAATTACACGTTGATAGGAATGCCCGGAGCCGGAAAGAGTACCATCGGAGTGCTTCTTGCCAAGGCTCTGGGATACGAATTTATTGATACGGATCTTGTAATTCAGCAGCGGGAAGGAAAACTTTTAAAAGAAATTATAACCCAGGAGGGGAATGACGGATTTAAAAAGATTGAAGAAGAGGTCAATGCTTCGATTGAGGCGAGCCAATCAGTAATTGCACCCGGAGGGAGTGCCATTTACAGCGAAAAGGCGATGCAGCATTTTAAAAAGATCGGAATGGTGATTTATTTAAAGCTTAGTTTTGAATCTGTCAAACACCGTCTTGGAAACCTTAAAGCGAGAGGTGTGGTCCTTGAGAAGGGGCAGACATTGTATGACCTGTATTGCGAGCGTGTGCCGATTTATGAAAAGTATGCAGATATTACGGTAGATCTTGACGATTTGTCGATTGGGGACTCTCTGGAAAAAGTATTGGAAAACCTATAATCTTATGTTATAATGTAATCTGTATGATTTTAAGTAATTATTGATGATTTCAAAAGAGAAAATAAGTTTTTTAATAATATAGATAAATTGAGGTGTATGATGGAACAATATGTCATTCGAGGTGGGAACCCATTGGTCGGTGAGGTAGTCATCGGCGGAGCAAAAAACGCAGCATTGCCGATTTTGGCAGCAGCAGTTATGACAGATGGAAAATGTATGATTGATAACATGCCGAATGTAAGAGATATTAACGTATTACTTCAGGCAATGGAAGGAATTGGAGCAGAGATTGATAGAACCGGAGCACATGAAGTCACCATCAGTGGAAAAGGAATTCATCCGGAATGTGATGTAGATAACGAGTTTATTCGAAAAATAAGAGCTTCTTATTATTTGATAGGGGCTTTGCTTGGAAAATATAAGAGAGCAAGAGTGGCACTGCCGGGCGGATGTGAGATTGGAAGCCGTCCGATTGACCAGCATATCAAAGGATTTAAGATGCTGGGAGCAGAGATTGAGATTGAGAACGGAATGATTAGTGCGACAGCTGAGGAACTTCATGGAAGTCATATTTATATGGATGTTGTCTCTGTAGGAGCGACAATCAATGTGATGATGGCAGCATCTCTGGCGAAAGGCAGCACGATTATTGAGAATGCGGCAAAAGAGCCTCACGTGGTGGATGTTGCAAACTTTTTGAACAGCATGGGAGCTAAGATCCGTGGGGCCGGAACAGATGTTATTAAGATCAAAGGAGTGGAGCGCTTCGGAGATTGCCAGTATTCCATTATTCCTGACCAGATTGAGGCAGGAACATTTATGACTGCAGCAGTTGCCACAAAGGGCGACATTACGATTAAGAATGTAATTCCGAAGCATTTGGAGGCAATCAGCGCAAAGCTTATGGAAATCGGAGCAGAAGTTGTGGAGTTTGATGATGCTGTCCGCGTGTCGGCGACAAAACGTCTGGAGTCTACAAATATTAAGACACTGCCATACCCTGGTTTTCCGACAGACATGCAGCCTCAGATGGCAGTTACACTGGCACTTTCAAATGGAACCAGTGTAATTTCCGAGAGCATTTTCGAGAACCGATTCCGATATGTAGATGAACTGACAAAGATGGGAGCAACCATTCAGGTAGACGGAAGAACTGCAATTATTACCGGCGTGGAGAGTTTTACAGGAGCTGATGTTCAGGCACCGGATCTAAGAGCCGGAGCAGCGTTGGTTATTGCGGGATTGTCTGCAAAAGGATATACAACGGTCAGTGAAATTGGATATATTTATCGTGGATATGAGGAATTTGAGAAGAAATTAAAACAGCTTGGCGGAGAAATCCAGCTGGTTAATGATGAAAAAGAAATTGCTAAATTTAAATTAAAAATAGGATAATACTAAGGAGAAGTGCCTGAATGAGACAGTACCTGAAAAATGAAGTATTCAAAGTTTCCAAATGGGTGGAATTGGTTTTGTCAGTGATTATTACGATTGCAGTGATTGCGGGAACACTTTATCTGTTAGAGGATTTATTTCAGCTGGTTATGAACCACCCGGAGTCTAAGGATATTTATCAGTTTGTCGGCGTGGCGTTTAATCTGGTAATTTGTATTGAGTTTATTAAAATGCTTTGCAAACATACACCGGATACTTTAATTGAGGTGTTGATGTTTGCCATTGCCCGCCAAATGATTGTAGAGCATACCAGTCCGGTAGAAAATCTTCTGGTGATTTCAGCGATTGCAATTCTGTTTGCCATTAAAAAGTTCTTGTTCGGGAAATTTGATGATGTAGATAAGACGATTTTTCTGCCGCATCAGAAGATTTCCAGTATCAATGAATTAGTTCATGTCAACATTCCGGAAAAAATTCCGGGACAGACAATCGGTGATTTAATGACTCAATGGGTTGAAGAACATAATGAACCGATTCAAGTGGGGCTTTGCTATTTCTTTTTAGGAGGTGCCCTGCGGATCAACAAAGTAAAATATGGGAAGATTTCGCAGATTGAAGTGATTCGGAGCAAACATGCACCGTTGATGCCGAGAGAATAAAAATGGCCCGGAGGTCTTCGGGCTTTTTTCAATTCAAAAGAATGGGTTCATTTCACGAATGTCCGCTTTAATTTCGGTACAAATATAAATTTAGCGAAAGATATATTAAAGATAGAAAGGATAGCAAAATGGATAAGTTACTATTTACATCAGAGTCCGTTACAGAAGGACATCCTGATAAAATCTGTGACCAGATTTCTGATGCGATTTTAGATGCGCTTTTAGAACAGGATCCTATGAGCCGAGTGGCATGTGAGACATGCACTACGACAGGAATTGTAATGGTGATGGGTGAGATTTCTACAAAGGCTTATGTAGATATTCAGAAAATTGTGCGCGATACAGTCAGAGAGATTGGTTACACCAGAGGAAAATACGGATTTGATGCGGATACCTGCGGAGTTATGACTGCGATTGATGAACAATCTGATGATATTGCCCTGGGTGTTGATAAGGCACTGGAGGCAAAAGAAAATCATATGACAGAGGATGAGATTGATGCCATTGGTGCAGGAGATCAGGGAATGATGTTTGGTTATGCGACGAACGAAACAGAAGAGTATATGCCGTATCCGATTTCTCTGGCACATAAACTGGCAAGACAGCTTACAAAGGTAAGAAAAGACGGAACCCTTCCTTATTTAAGACCTGATGGAAAGACTCAGGTAACTGTGGAGTATGATGAGAATGGAAAACCGAGCCGTCTGGATGCGATAGTGTTATCTACACAGCATGATCCTGATGTAACACAGGAACAGATCCATCAGGATATTCAGAAAGCGGTATTTAACGAAATTCTTCCCCAGGACATGGTAGATGAAAAAACAAAATTCTTTATTAATCCAACCGGAAGATTTGTTATTGGAGGCCCTCACGGAGATGCCGGATTAACCGGAAGAAAAATTATCGTAGACACTTATGGCGGATATGCGCGTCATGGCGGCGGAGCATTTTCCGGTAAAGACTGCACAAAAGTTGACCGTTCAGCAGCATATGCAGCCCGCTATGTTGCAAAAAATATTGTTGCGGCGGGACTGGCAGAAAAATGCGAAATTCAGCTTTCTTATGCGATTGGTGTGGCAGAGCCGACTTCTATTATGGTTGATACTTTCGGAACCGGAACGAAATCAAACCAGGAATTGGTAGATTTGATTCGGGAACATTTTGACCTGAGACCGGCAGGAATTATTAAAATGCTGGATCTGAGAAAACCGATTTATAAACAGACTGCAGCTTACGGTCATTTCGGAAGAAATGATCTGGATCTTCCATGGGAGAGACTGGATAAGGCAGAGCTGTTAAAGGAAAAATAGATTCAGAAGAAAATGAAACAGTATCGGCGGAGATTAACCGTCTCTTAAATAGACTTCCATATTACAAACACTTAGGAGGGAAACGAGTGAAAAATGAGTTAGTGATTGTCATCGATTTTGGCGGACAGTACAACCAGCTTGTGGCACGGCGCGTTCGTGAATGTAATGTATACTGCGAGATCTACTCTTACAAAATCGATATCGAAAAAATTAAAGCACTGAATCCGAAAGGAATTATTCTGACAGGAGGGCCAAATAGCTGCTATGAGGCGGACTCTCCAACTTATAGTAAGGAATTATTTGAACTTGGAATTCCGGTTCTTGGATTATGCTATGGTGCACAGTTAATGCAGCATATTCTTGGCGGAAAAGTTGAAAAGGCAGATGTCAGAGAGTATGGTAAGACAGAAGTTATCGTAGATCAGAAAAATTCTCCGATTTTTGCAGGAGTATCAGAGAAGACTATCTGTTGGATGAGCCATTTTGACTATATTTCAAAGATAGCACCGGGATTTGAAATTACATCCCATACTGCAGATTGTCCAGTGGCATCTGCGGAAAATGCGGCAGAAAAGCTTTATGCAATTCAATTCCACCCAGAGGTTCTTCATACGACAGAAGGTACTAAGATGCTTTCTAATTTCGTTATGAACGTATGTGGATGCAAGGGCGATTGGAGAATGGATTCCTTTGTAGAAGAATCAATTAAGACAATTCGCGAAAAGGTTGGAGACGGACGAGTTTTATGCGCTTTATCCGGTGGAGTGGATTCTTCTGTAGCAGCGGTTATGCTGTCTAAGGCCATTGGAAAACAGCTCACCTGTGTTTTTGTGGATCATGGTTTACTTCGAAAAAATGAAGGTGATGAGGTTGAGGCTGTTTTCGGACCAGAGGGAGAGTATGATCTGAACTTTATCCGTGTGAATGCTCAGCAGAGATATTATGATAAATTAAAAGGTGTGGAAGAGCCGGAAGCAAAGAGAAAGATTATCGGAGAAGAATTTATTCGTGTCTTTGAGGAAGAGGCTAAGAAAATCGGAACAGTGGAATTCCTGGTACAGGGAACTATTTATCCGGATGTAGTAGAAAGTGGACTTGGCGGAGAATCCGCAGTTATCAAATCTCATCATAATGTGGGAGGACTGCCGGAACATGTGGACTTCAAAGAAATCATTGAACCGCTTCGAGATCTGTTTAAAGATGAAGTACGAAAAGCGGGATTGGAAATGGGACTGCCGGAATATCTTGTATTTCGTCAGCCATTCCCGGGACCGGGATTAGGAATCCGAATTATCGGAGAAGTTACAGAAGAGAAGGTTAAAATTGTGCAGGAAGCAGATGCAATTTACAGAGAAGAAATTGCAAATGCAGGATTGGATCGCTCAATCGGACAGTACTTCGCAGGTCTTACTAATATGAGATCGGTTGGAGTTATGGGAGATGAGAGAACCTATGACTATGCAGTGGCACTGCGAGCCGTTAACACAATCGACTTTATGACCGCAGAAGCAGCGGAAATACCATATGAAGTGCTCAATAAAGTCATGAGCAGAATAATTAATGAAGTAAGAGGCGTTAATCGAGTCATGTACGATCTGACAAGTAAACCGCCTGGAACGATAGAGTTTGAATAATTCACACGATTTGACAAAGCCAGTATTTATGCGGGCTTCAAACAAATTTGCTTAGTATCTGACAACAAAATGGCAACATTTTGTGGTTATTCAGTGAATAAAAATTTTATTTCATAACGTATATAAAGAAACCTTACTGATTTTCAGAAGTTAAAAACTGAATATCGGTAAGGTTTTTCTATTTTCTTCTTTTATTATTCTTTTTTAGTCAATTCTTTTACGAGGTAATCACTCAATTCCTGAGATGGTACCTTGGCATGTTTCTGGTAAGTATCCAGTTCCGGGTACTTATATCTCCATTTATCATATTCTTCCTTGCTGATATCACCGTTTTCCAGCTTGTCAGCCTGTTCCATCCATGCACGAAGCATTTCATCGACAGAGGAGCCGGGAGTAGATATGGAACGGTCAAGGCAGAGATAAGGCTGCCCATCTACATTTTTCACCTTTAGACCATATATATCTTCCAGTGCAAATAGTGTATGCATCAGACCTATGTGAGTATCAATATCAGGCACTGTTAAAGCATGAGTATTGACATCGAAGATCTGAGACATTTGTTTTACAAGATCAATCTTAGGAACTCTGGCTTCAGATTCATACTGAGCCATGCGGACATCTGAGGTTTTTCCCATGAATCCCAGTTGTTCTCCGAGTTGCTTTTGAGTCATGCCCTTGCGGTTGCGAAAAAATTTGATACGTTGTCCGATTGCCATTTTTGTTTGCCTCCTTATAGTGGTCATTCATGTTGCCATAATTAATTGTGATAGGAAATAAAACAATTCTGTTTAGGTTCAGTATAGCATGAGCAATTTTGGATAGCAAGAAGAACTTAAACAAAAAAATTTAATATTCTCGTCAAACCACTTGACTTAAATTAAAATGTTTAGTATCATGCAAGCGTAACAACCTAAACAAATTACGTTAAGATAGAAAGGAGAGATGCGATGTGACGAACAGAACCTTTATGACAGTAGAAGAAGTTGCAGCAGAACTGGGTGTTTCCAAGTCTTATGCTTATAAGATTGTCAAACAGTTAAATGATGAATTACAGAAGCTAGGTTATCTTACTGTAGCTGGCAGAGTAAACACCAATTATTTTCGCAAAAAAGTATGTTACAGCGAAATGTAAGAGAAAGAGAGGAGAATTTGTATGAGTATTTACAAAGATAATGTCACTGGGAAGTGGCGAGTAGTTTATCGGTATACTGACTGGACAGGGAAAACGAAACAGACTTCAAAACGAGGATTTACTACGAAGCGAGAAGCGCAGATGTGGGAACACGAACAAATGTTAAAGCATGATGCAAAACTGGATATGACTTTCGCAAGTTTTTATGAAATCTATGTAGAAGATAAAAAGGAACGAATCCGGGATAACACATGGGGAACTAAGAATAATATTGCCAGAACAAAAATTCTTCCATACTTTGGGGAGAGAAAGATTGCAGAAATTGAACCAAAAGATGTGATTGCATGGCAGAATCATTTGCTTGCATTTAAGAGAGCGAATGGAAAAGGGTATTCTGCTTCATATCTGCGGAAAATCCACAGCCAGTTAAGTGCTATTTTCAATCATGCAGTTGATTTTTATCATTTGCCTTCTAATCCGGCACAGAAAGCTGGAAATATAGCAATAGAGGAATATAAGGAAATGTTGTTCTGGACGAAAGAAGAGTATTTGAAATTTGCAGATGTGATGATGGATAAACCAGTTTCTTACTACGCTTATGAAATGCTTTATTGGTGTGGTATCCGTGAAGGAGAGTTGCTTGCCCTGACACCAGCGGATTTTGATTTTACAACGCATACACTGCGAATTAATAAATCATATCAAAGATTAAACCGGGAAGATGTGATTACCCCGCCAAAGACATTTAAAAGTAACAGATTTATCAAGATGCCACAATTTATATGTGATGAGATGCAGGATTATATGGGAATGCTTTACGGTCTGAAGGAAGATGAAAGAATTTTCACAATTTCCAAATCTTATCTGCATCATGAAATGAACAGAGGATCAAAAGTGTCTGGGGTGAAGCGAATCCGTGTGCATGATTTGAGACATTCCCATGTATCGTTATTGATCAATATGGGATTTACGGTATTGGCAATCGCAGACCGAATGGGACATGAGAGCATTGATATCACTTACCGATATGCGCATCTGTTTCCAAGTGAGCAGACACAGATGGCAGAACAGTTGGATATTGAAAGGATGGAAAAATTAAATGGAGAAAAATCTGGACAGTAAAGGAAGATGGAGAAACAAAATCGTAGCATTCCGGGTATCACCGGAAGAAGCAGAGCAGATTGATGCATGTGTCCGATTGTCAGGACTTAGCAAGCAGGACTATATCACAAAACGATTAACTGATCGGGAAATTGTGGTACAGGGAAATCCAAGAGTGTATAAAGCATTGCGAAATCAGATGGTAGAGATTTATGAAGAATTGAAACATCTGGAAAAATGCAGTGAGGAAAACGAAGAGTTGCTGAGTACCCTGAGATTGGTCGCAGAGACATTGTATGGATTGAAAGGGGAAAATGAATGACAGCAAAAGAAAAAATGACTGTTCCGATTGCATCTGTTGGCGCAGATGTGGAACAGCCATCAAGTAATAAATTAACCAACCAAAGTATAGCAGATTTGCCCGGTAAGGGCAATCTGCAAGCCACAAATAATGCGGAAAATACAGCAAAATCAGCAAATAAAAAGAATCCAGATGATCTGGAAACAGTTTCTATGATGGAATTATACGACACCGCATATCCACCAAAACTGCCGATTATAGATGGACTTCTATATAACGGAACGTACCTGTTTGTTGGTTCGCCGAAAATTGGAAAATCATTCTTTATGGCACAGATCGGGTATCACATCAGTAAAGGACTTCCATTGTGGGGCTTTTCAGTCAGACAGGGAACGGTTCTGTATCTGGCATTGGAAGATGATTATGCAAGGTTGCAAAAGCGGTTATCACAGATGTTTGGAATGGAAGGCAGTGAGAATTTTTATTTCGCTACAAAATCAAAATCGCTCAATGACGGACTGGAAAGGCAGCTTGTAACATTTGTGACGGAGCATAAAGACGCAAGACTGATTATCATTGATACTCTTCAGAAAGTGCGTGAGGTTGGTGGCGATAAATTCAGTTACGCCAGTGATTATGAGATTGTAACGAAGCTGAAAGCGTTCAGTGATAAATATGGTATCTGCTTTCTGGTTGTGCATCATACAAGGAAAATGGAATCTTCAGATAGTTTTGATATGATTTCTGGCACGAATGGATTGCTTGGAGCTGCGGATGGAGCATTCGTCATGCAGAAAGAAAAACGGACAGATAATAAGGCAGTTCTGGAAGTGGCAGGGCGTGACCAGCAGGATCAGAAACTGTGGTTGAATTTTAATCGGGAGAGATGTGTCTGGGAACTTACCAAGACAGAAACAGAACTTTGGAAAGAACCAGAAGATCCAGTGTTGGAAAAAATCAAAGAACTTGTAACAGAAACTACGCCAGAGTGGGCAGGAACAGCAACAGAGCTTGTGGAAGTATTGCAGGTGGAAATGCAGCCGAACGCATTATCACGAAAATTAAATGTCAGCCTGGAACGATTGATTCTGGAATATGGAATCCAGTATAAAGCGGAACGAGGACATGATGGAAGAAAGATCAGATTAACTTTTGTCGGAAAACAAGCGTGACGATATGCGACGGTTGTGACGGTATTTTATATAGCGTGTCGGTAGTGAAAATATCGTCACTATCGTCACGACCGTCACGGAAAGGAGAAACATGGAAAGAAAATCACAGGTGCAGATACCAAAAGATTTATTACTGGCATTGTTCCAGTATCATCTTGCCGGGAATGAGGAATATCTGCCGGAGATAGAAAAAGCATTGATGGAAAAATTAGACAGTATGGTAAAACGTCAGTTATATACAACATTCAAAACAGCACCAACCGAGGAAGAACGGGAAAAGGCAAGACAAGAGTATTTGGATAAGTGTGGAATGCATGAGAACTTTCGTTGGTAAAGATTCTGCTTGATGACCTTATGACAGGAGCGTGCCACGCACCTGTAAATAGCAGACAAAGAGAAGGTTTGTAAGGTGTAGCCGGTAGTTGATTGGCGAAGAAAAAACTTTTCAAAAGGGGGCCCTGATTCAGGGCGTCCCTGCGGAAATGATAAATGAAGGGAGAATGACACCATGAGAGAAGGAAGATTAGGTTACAACAGTTATAACAAAAGATATGGATTATTGTCATCAGACTTATGGATTGATACGGGATTTCACTGTGGAGAATGTCTGGAAGTTCTAGTTGATGATCAGTGGGTAAAGACACGAATGGAAATGAATCTGGCGAGAGAATGGTATTTGGTTGGAACACCGTATTGCGGAGATCTGGAGTATGTACGGGCAAGGATACCGGAATAAAGCAGACAGGAAGAGTAATAGTCGGTTTGTTGTTAGTGAAAAAATAAGCCCGGATACGGGCAGAAAAAGAGGGCGGATACGCCCAAAATAAAAAACTAAAGACAAGTTATGGCATAAGCAAGTAGTATCTCACAAAGCCCTCGGCGTTTGAGAGCGAAATACACCCATCGCACAAATCAAAGATTTGTACTCAGGATATTTCGCCCTGCCGGGAGCTATTTGTGCCGGAAACGGCAGTTAGTTCGTAAACGGATGCCAATGCATCCACTCACAAATAATATGGCAGAAGTTACTTTGCCGAAGACAAGGAGGGAATGCCTATCGGAAGAAATTCATTTATTCAAATGACAAAACTAAGCAATGTAAAAGGCAGGATCACTTATATATCCAGTCATGCAAAACAGGAAAACCTCTATGCAGTTTATGAAACCACAGAACGGAAATTCTGGCGGGAACTTGCAAAATGTAATCAGGAAGAATTTGCAAAAAGTGGAACAGAAGGAAAATGTATTGAGGCAAGAGAACTGATCATTGCTTTGCCAGAGAGTTTTACAGAATATCAGCCGGATAGATTGCTGCAGCTTTTTACAAATCATTTTAAACAGAATTATGGAACAGAGTGTATTGCTGCTTTGCACCACAATAAAAGAAAGACCAATTATCACATTCATTTGATATTTGCAGAACGGAAACTACTGGATGAACCAATCATTAAGATTGCCAGCAGAAATATGTTTTATGATGAAAATGGAAAACATGTCCGAACCAAGAAAGAGATATTAGGAGAAGATGGCGAGATTCGGGAAGGCTGCAGTATTGTGAAGAAAGGAGAAGTCTATGAGAAGAAGCTGTTTACTGCGAAAGATGAACGCTTCAAGAGCAATTCATTTCTGGATGAGGTAAAGCATTCTTATACAGATTTAATCAATATTTATGTGCAGGACGATAAACAGACACTACAGGTATTTGAGCGTGGCAGTGTTTATCTTGCAACAAAGAAAATCGGAAAAAATAATCCGAAGGCACAGGAAATAGAAGCAGATAACCAAAAACGCCGGGAATGGAACAGAGCTGTTGATATGGCGTTGATTAGTGGAGTGCCGGAACCGAAGATAATGGAAGTGAAGCGGAAAGAAATCACGGAGCCAATCAGGGAATCAATTGCCCGGCGTGGAAACAGACCACGATTATTTTCCAGAGTTGTAACAGTGGCTGTTGATGCATTGGAGTTTTTAATAGCAAGTGTGCTGTTTAAGAAACCCAGGGAAGTGCCAAAACAGATAGAGCAAACGGAAACAGAACACCCAAAGCATGTTGCTGAAAATAGCACGGCAGCAGTCAAGACAACAAAAGAAGAAAAGGCAGAACCGGAACAACCTAAAATGACGAGGCTTGCATCAAAGTATCCGAAACTATTTAAAGTGAATAAAGAGCTGGAAGATCAAAACGGTGCAATTCAACAGAAACAAAAACAGCTTTCTGCAAAGAAGAAAGAACTGTCAGAGGTTAAGGGATGGTTTAAAGGAAGAAAGAAAAAAGAATTGCAGAAAGAAATTGTTGAACTGAAAAGCCAGATCAGAGATATGAAAGATTACCTTCCAAGGCTTGTGCAGAAGATCGGTTATAGAAGTGTACAGGAATTTTTAAAAGATTTTAAGGATTCTCAAACTGAGTATAGCCAGTATCGGACTGCAATAGAAAAATGGAAGAAGGAAACGGGCAAAGAGCCAGTAGCACATGGTATTAGAGCAAAGCTGGCAGAAAAGAAACAAGAAATACAGAATGAACAGAAAAATAAACAGCATACCCGTAGTCAGAACAAAGATCGGGGAGCAAGATAGGAGGACAATCATGGAGAAACACATTATGGGAGAAAACGGAATTAGTTACACTTTAGGAGAGGACGGTCTGTACTATCCAGATCTGTACCTCCCGGAAGAGACAGAGTATTCGATTGGAAAGTATGGAATGCTGAGAAAAGCTTACTTGAAAGAGCATCGGAAAGGATTATATCTGGAGTTGGTGCTTGCAGGAAAGTTAAATGAGCATCTGCATCAGATTGACGAGGAATGTAATCAGATGATGGACAAATTGATGGAGCAGATGAAAGAAAAGCAGGGAGTGACGGAAGAACTGAAGATGCAGGATCAGATGGAATGGGTTGGGAGAATGAATAATATCCGGGCTTGTGCGGAGGAGATTGTATTGAAGAAAATCGTATATAGATAAATGGAAAAGGTGGTTATAGTTGCCACCTTTTTTTACTGTAGGTGGAGCATGTTTGTAAAAATAGGATGGAGCAATTCTCACAATTATGATAAAATTTGAATAGAACTATGTCTGCGTTGGATATAATTCATGAGCTTATAAAGAATGTGAAGATTGGAATTATGAGAAATATGGAAAAGAAAAAAATGACGCAAGAAGACATTATGAAATTATTAGATTCTTGCTATGAAAAATGTTTAAATGGAATACCGATGGTCAGTCCCGGTGTTGAAGATATGGCAAATGATTATTTGTCAAAGCACGAGACAAAGGAAAAAGCTTGTAGGGATATGCTGAAAAATCAAATTGCCAAATGTACAACATCAGGAGTTGTAACAGGACTTGGTGGCTTTATAACAATGCCAGTTGCGATACCAGCGAATATTGGAAGTGTAATTTATGTACAAATGCGGATGATAGCTTGTACAGCATATATGGCTGATTATGATTTGAATAGTGATCAGACACAAACCTTTGTATATGCTTGTCTTGCAGGAGTTGCAGTGAATAGTTTGTTAAAACAGGCAGGAATCAAATTTGGCATAAAATTTGCAAATGGTGTTATAAAAAAGATACCGGGCAAGGTCTTGACGAAGATTAATCAGAAGGTTGGTTTCAGATTTATTACGAAATTTGGTTCAAAAGGAATTGTAAATCTTGGAAAGATGTTACCAGGAGTAGGTGCTATTGTAGGTGGCGGACTGGATTTAGTGGAAACGAAGGTTATCGCAGATCGTGCATACAAATGGTTTATGACAGGAGATTTTTCTGTAAAAGGTGAGAGTAACGACGATGTTATAGATATAGATGATAATGATTATAATACAACGGAAATAAAAGAATAGAACATATGTTTGGGAGACGTTGAGAAAGGGTCTGTGCTATAGTATAATAGCAAGAAATAGAAGGCTTGTAGGTAGGTGGAATATGCTAGAAAAAATTATAGAACTTACAAACGAATATATAGAGAGTATGCCGAAAAAAGAACGTAAAAAATACGGACAGTTTTTTACCAGCATGGAAACTGCCCGTTTTATGTCTGGATTATATAACTTCGATGAGAAAACAGGAAAAGTAAGTGTGCTTGATGCAGGGGCTGGTTCAGGCATATTATCATGTGCTTTTATTGAGCGAGTGGAAACAATAGATTCTATTCAGGAGATTGAACTTACCTGTTATGAGAACGATGAAAATGTATTGCCATTGTTGAAACGTAATCTGGAATATTGCAAAGAAGAGACAAAGAAAAAAATCACGGTCAATATAATTGAAGATAACTATATTCTGAGTCAGTATTTGGATTTTAATCATATGTTGGGAGGAAATGCGGAGCCTAAGAAATATGATTTTGTAATTGGAAATCCGCCGTATATGAAAATTCCGAAAGATGCGCCAGAAGCAACAGCGATGCCAGAGGTATGTTATGGTGCACCGAATTTATATTTCATTTTTGCGTCTATGGGATTATTTAATTTATATGAAAATGGAGAGATGGTTTACATCATTCCGAGATCATGGACATCAGGAGCGTATTTTAAACGTTTCCGGGAATATTTTCTGACAGAAGGGAAATTGAAACATATTCATCTTTTTGTCAGCAGAAATAAGGTTTTTGACAAAGAAAGTGTGTTGCAGGAAACAATTATTATTAAAGTAAAAAAGACAAGTGAAAAGCCAGAAACCGTTACGATTACATCATCGAAATCAAATAGTGATTTTGGGGAGCTGACATCATTAACAGTTCCGTATGATTTGGTTGTAGCAGGATCAGATTATTATGTTTATCTTGTGACAGATGAAAATGAAGTGGAAGTATTAAAGAAATTGCATAAATTTGATAAGACACTTCCGGCAATAGGAGTAAAAATGAAAACGGGATTGACCGTAGATTTCCGTAATCGTGATATTTTGAGGGATGAAGCGGAAGAAGGGGCAATACCTTTATTTTATTCACAGCATATAAAGCAAGGAAAGGTAGAATTTCCAATCCAGAAAGAACATGAATATGTGGTGACAGAACAAAAGGGATTAATGCAAGATAACAAGAACTATCTATTTGTAAAGCGATTTACAGCAAAGGAAGAACCACGAAGATTACAGTGTGGAGTATATTTAGCTAAAAGATTTCCGCAGTACCAAAAGATAAGTACACAGAATAAAATTAATTTTGTGGAGGGTGTATTAACGGAAATGTCAGAATGTCTGGTGTATGGGTTGTATGTATTATTTAATTCTACACTTTATGATGAATATTATCGTATTTTAAATGGGTCTACACAGGTTAATTCAACAGAGATAAATGCAATGCCTGTGCCAGAGTTAGAGGATATTCAGGAAATGGGCAGAAAAGTGCTTAAAAGTAAGGATTATTCGGAGGCAAATTGCAATTTGATATTGGAGGGATACTGTGGATAAGAAAATAGAGGAAACAAGAGAATTTCTGCAAACAATAGGTATGCCTAAAGCACAGCTGGCAGATATATGCTGCTATGTGATACTGGCTATGGCAGGAATAAAGCCGGATATGTCATGGAGTGAAGCAACAAATGAGTGGATTCGTATTCATGATATTATTCAGTTTGTTAACACATTTTACGGTATGAGCTATGCAGAAAACAGCAGAGAAACATTTAGAAAGCAGGCTCTGCACAGATTCAGGACAGCTGCTTTGATAGAGGATAATGGAAAAGCAACCAACAGTCCGAACTATCGCTACAGATTGACGGAAGAAACAATTAAAATACTGAGAACGATGGAAACACCAGCATGGAAAGAATCTATAAAGCGGTTTCTTTGTTATCATGAAAAGTTAATTGATTTGTATGCTTCTAAAAAGAAGATGACAATGATGCCAGTAAATATAAATGGTGAAAGCTTTAAATTTTCAGCAGGTAAGCATAATGAGCTGCAAAAAGCCATTATCGAGGAATTTGCACCGAGATTTGCACCAAATTCGGAGTGCTTGTACGTTGGCGATACAATAGAAAAAGATTTGGTAAAGAATGTAGAAAAATTAAAAGAACTGGGATTTGAAATTACGTTACATGACAAAATGCCGGATGTAGTGCTATATCGTGAGGATAAGAATTGGATCTATTTTGTGGAATCGGTAACATCGGTCGGTCCGATGGATCCAAAACGTATATTGGAAATTACAGAAATGACGAAAGATGTAACAGCAGGAAAAATATTTGTAACAGCATTTCTGGATTTCAAGACGTATAAGAAATTTGCGGAAGAGTTGGCTTGGGAGACGGAAGTTTGGATTGCTGAAATGCCGGAGCATATGATACATTTGAATGGTGATCGATTTATGGGACCGAGATGAAAGGATGAGGTGTGACATGTTTTATTCTCCATTGAGATATCCTGGTGGAAAGGGAAAACTTGAACCGTTTATGGAATTATTGATTAAGCAAACGGGGCATCAGGGAGGAGTTTATGTAGAACCTTTTGCTGGTGGTGCAGGAATTGCGTTAGAATTATTGGAAAAAGAAGTTGTAAATGACATTGTTATTAATGATTTAGACAAGGGGATTTATTCATTTTGGAAGGCAATTCTTACAGAAACAGATAGATTTATAACTGATATACGAAATGTAGAATTAACTATGGATGAATGGAACAGACAACGTCAGGTAATTGATAATTGTAATCGATATAGTTATGAACTTGGATTTGCAACTTTTTATTTGAATAGAACAAATAGATCAGGAATAATTAAGGGTGGTGTAATTGGAGGAATAGAGCAAGCTGGTAATTGGAGAATGGATGCGAGATTTAATAGGGAAATCTTAATTGAACGTATCAGCAAAATTGCAAAACGAAAAAAACATATTCATTTATATAATAAGGATGTAAATTCTTTTATACAAAATTATTTGCCCAAGTATCACGATAATGCATTTGTGTATTTTGATCCACCATATTTTGGTAAGGGAAAACAGTTATATTTGAATTTTTTCTCATATGATGATCATGTACGGATTGAGAGAATGATAGATAATCAAGTTAATTGTGATTGGGTTATTACATACGATGATGTTCAGGAAATTGCAGATATTTATCAGAATCATGTTTTAAAAAGATTTGATTTGAATTATAGTGCAGCCGTAAAGCGGAAAGCAAGTGAAATTATAATATTTAAACGTCAAGATATGATACCAACGAACGATCAGTTGGAACAGAATGGAATTTGTGTGAATTTACGATAGAGGAGAACAGAGATGTACAAACTATTAAAATTAAATGATTTCAGGCAATTTAAAAACATGGATATTTTATTAGGAAAGAGGCTAACTGTTTTAGCTGGTCGAAATTCAACAGGCAAATCTACAATTTTAGGTGTGTTGGCCAATAGTGGTGAATTGAAGAAAAAAGATGGAACAACTTATTCTGCTGGACAGTTCAGAGCAGAATTTAGTGAAATTTTTCATGGAAGTAAAAAATACGATGCCTCTGGTTCAGATAGGATACAAATAGACATAGTTGATGAAAATGACAATAAAATAGATTATAGAAAATTTAGAACTGCTTGGCAGAATGATAATGGGAGGGATAGGTTCAGAGTCATTCCATTAAAATTACTTGACGGTGGCAAAAAAACAGAAGCAAAGATGCAAATACCTGTACTATATTTAGGTTTATCTAGACTGTTCCCGATAGGAGAAGCAAATGAGGATAAAATCACTACAAATAAGATAAAGTTTATAGATGATGAACAGAAAAAGTGGTTTATTGAACAGTATGCTAAGATACTATCATTATATGATACAGTCACTGACGTTAGCAATTATTCGATTGGGGAAACAGACAAGAAAAAAGGTGTTGGTATAGAAACTGATAAATACGATTATCTCACAAATTCATCTGGACAGGATAATTTAGGTCAAATCTTAATGTCTATTCTTTCGTTTAAAAGATTGAAAAAACAAAGGGAAGAATGGACAGGTGGACTTTTGTTAATTGATGAAATTGATGCAACACTTCATCCGGCAGCACAAAAAAGATTGATTGATTTACTGGTAAAAGAAGCAAAGATAAATAATATACAAGTTGTAGTTACAACACATAGTTCTGACTTACTTAAGCATATTTGTAATAAGACTGCGTATAATAATGACAGTAAGAATAATGACGTTGAATTGTATTATTTTACAAATGCAAATAGACGTTTAGAAATGAAACGTAATCCAGAATATTCAACAATTGAAAATGATTTATTGGTAGAGTCTATGTTGCAAAATTCAAATAAAGTGAAAGTTTATTCAGAAGATGCAGAAAATAGGTGGTTTATAAGTAAGCTTGTGCCGGAGTATTTGCCGTATGTGGATATACTAAATGTTAAAATTGGCTGTGATCAGCTGTTGAGCTTATATACAGGCGATATATCTTATTTTGGAAATGTACTGATTGTACTTGATGGTGATGTACAAGAAAAAGACTTACAAACAATTCCAGAACAATTAAGGAAGCGCTTAAACAACATAATTACCTTGCCAGGAGATGTAAGACCAGAGGAAGTAATATATAAGTACATTTTGGATTTGGAACCAGAGCATCCATATTGGGAGAATGCAGCTAAAGTAGATATGAATTGGACTTATTTTAAAGAGAATGGGCCAGATTCGGCTAAATACAATCAAGAGAAGGAAAGAGAGAAATATAAAAAATGGTTTGTTGAACATCAGGCAATATTTGATTCAACGAAGTTATATGATTTTTGGGCGGTTGATAATAAAGAACTTGTAGAAGAATTTAAAAAGAATTTTGTCAATGCATATAATGCGGTTGCAAGTAGAATTTTTGCTATAACGATAAAAAGCGAATAATTTTTACTTTTACTGATGCTATAAAATGAAAAATGTAATAAATTGATTACTATCCGAAAGTATCGGAAAATGCCATAGCTTGGAGCATATTTTCAAAATAAGGATTGCGAAGCAATTTCAGAGCAGTTATAATGAAGTGGCAACAAATTGGCAACAGAAAATCAGCGAGCCAAAATAATATATGCAACAGA
>OBYP01000515.1_pt1 | contig 34149 bp, 30 predicted proteins | sample 1501461 | NCBI WGS metagenome assembly OBYP01 (sample SAMEA2580201, study PRJEB22360) | human gut metagenome | biome: human gut; feature: human-associated habitat; material: faeces | place: Denmark | collected 2008/2010 | reverse complement strand
ACAGTGGTAAATATCCTTGTTTTGGATTATTATAATTTATAGTTGAAATTTTCATAGCAAGTTAATTTTAACATAAAAGAGGACCTTTCGTTCATTTTGAACGAAAAGTCCTCTTTTTCCGTAGAGGCTGTTATTTCACAGCCCCTTGCCGGTGAAAGACCGGGTCTGCCCGAAGCCTTGGCGATCGCTTACAATCACGAAATGTGTCTTTTGGTGCTTCGGGAAATTGAGATATAAAGAAGAATCAGGCGGAGATAATCGAAAAAACGTGGTTGTTCTGAGATTTTACAGGCTGTTAACTTGCGTCAAGGATTTAGAAGTGTTACAATATCAAAGTCTATATAAAAATGGGGGATTTTTCCCAAGTCAATATAAATGCAGGAGAATAAGTTATGGGTTTATTTGATAAAGTATTTGGTTCTCATAGTGATAAAGAGATTAAGAGAATCAGCAAAATCGTAAATAAAATTGAGGCAATGGACGGCGATATGCAGAAATTGTCTGATGAAGAATTACGACATAAAACAGTAGAATTTAAAGAACGTCTGGCAGGGGGAGAGACATTAGATGATCTTCTTCCGGAAGCTTTTGCAGTTGTTCGTGAAGCCAGCAGTCGTGCCATTGGATTAAAACATTACCGGGTACAGCTGATCGGTGGCATTATTCTTCATCAGGGAAGAATTGCCGAGATGAGAACTGGTGAAGGAAAAACTCTGGTATCCACACTTCCGGCATATTTAAATGCGTTGGAAGGAAAAGGTGTTCATATTGTAACAGTCAATGATTATCTGGCAACTCGTGATGCCGAGTGGATGGGACAGGTACACAACTTCCTTGGAATTTCCGTTGGTGTTGTAACAAATGATATGGATAACGATGACAGACGTAAGGCTTATAACTGTGATATTACCTATATTACCAACAACGAGCTTGGATTTGATTATTTAAGAGACAACATGGTAATCGACAAAGAAGATCTGGTTCAGAGAGATCTTCACTATGCGATTGTCGATGAGGTGGATTCTGTACTCATTGATGAGGCAAGAACACCATTGATTATTTCAGGAGAAAGTGGAAAATCCACAGAACTCTATCGTGCCTGTGATATTTTGGCACGTCAGATGGAGAGAGGAAGTTCAGACGGAGAATTGTCAAAGATGGACATCCTGATGAATGAAGATATCAAGGAAGATGGAGACTTCCTTGTAAATGAAAAAGACAAACAGGTAATGCTGACGGCAGAGGGAGTTCAGAAGGTAGAACAGTTCTTCCATATTGAGAATCTGGCAGATCCGGAGAATCTTGCAATTCAGCATAATATCATTCTCGCACTGCGTGCACATAACCTGATGTTTAAGGATAAAGATTACGTTGTAAAGGATGATGAGGTTCTGATTGTCGATGAATTTACAGGACGTATTATGCCGGGAAGACGATATTCAGACGGTCTGCATCAGGCAATCGAGGCGAAAGAGAATGTAAAGGTTAAGAGAGAATCTAAGACACTGGCAACCATTACTTTCCAGAACTTCTTTAATAAATATGCAAAGAAAGCCGGTATGACCGGTACCGCACAGACAGAAGAGCAGGAGTTTCGTGAGATATACGGAATGGACGTTGTTGTAATTCCAACGAATAAGCCTGTTGTTCGTATTGATCATAACGACGCAATATATAAAACAAAGAAAGAAAAGATGAATGCGGTTGTTAACGATATTATAGAATCTCATGAGAAGGGACAGCCGGTTCTGGTAGGTACCATTACCATAGAGATGTCAGAGGAATTAAGTGCCATGCTTAAGAAACGTCGTATCAAGCATAATGTATTGAACGCAAAGTTTCATGAGAAAGAGGCAGAGATTGTTTCTCATGCCGGTGAGATTGGTGCAGTAACCATCGCTACGAATATGGCAGGGCGTGGTACGGATATCGTTTTGGAGGATGGTGTGTCAGACCTTGGCGGTCTTAAGATCATCGGTACAGAGCGTCATGAATCCAGACGTATTGATAATCAGCTCCGTGGTCGTGCGGGTCGTCAGGGAGATCCGGGAGAGTCAAAATTCTACCTGTCTCTGGAAGACGATTTGATGCGTTTGTTTGGATCGGAGAGAATGATTACAGTATATAATACTCTCGGAATTCCGGAAGGAGAAGAAATTCAGCATAAAACCATCAGTAAGACGATTGAGAGAGCCCAGAAGAAGATCGAGAACAACAACTTCGGAATCCGTAAGAATCTTCTGGATTATGACCGTGTAAATAATGATCAGAGAGAAGTTATTTATAAAGAGAGAAGAAGGGTTCTGGATGGAGACAATATGAAGGAATCTGTTCTGACTATGATGAGAGATACGGTAGCGGCACATGTTAATCAGCTGATTAGCGATGAACTGCCGGCAGAAGAGTGGGATTTGGATGCGTTGAATGCCGAATTACTTCCGATTGTGCCGTTAGAGCCGATTGTACTGACAGATGAGGAAAAAGCTTCAGGAAAAGTCGAAGATCTGATTACACGTCTTCAGGAAGAGACAGTGGAATTGTATGAATCCAGAGAAAAAGAATTTGAAGATTTTGATCTTCGTGAAATTGAACGTATCATTCTCTTAAAAGTTATTGACCGCAAGTGGATGGATCATATTGATGATATGGATCAGCTTCGTGAAGGAATCGGATTGCAGGCATATGGCCAGAGAGATCCGGTTGTTGAATACCGTATGGTCGGATTTGATATGTTTAATGATATGACAAAAGCGATTCAGGAGGAAACAACGGGGGCACTGTTCCATGTTCAGATTGAACAAAAGATTGAAAAGGAACAAGTTGCAAAAGTGACGGGAACGAACAAAGATGAAAGTACTGCAAAAGCACCATATGTAAGAAAAGGGGCGAAGATTGGAAGAAATGATCCATGCCCATGCGGAAGCGGAAAAAAATATAAGAACTGCTGCGGAAAGAATTAAGGAGTTTATCAGTGATTGAATTAGAACAATTAAAATATACTTTGAACTCTTTTCAGGAACCACTGGAGAATCTCAGTGGTTCTCTTGCATTAGAGGCAAAGCGTGAGAGAATTGCACAGTTAGAACTGAATATGGAAGAGCCGGGATTTTGGGATGATGTGGAAGCATCTCAAAATGTCATGAAAGAAGTGAAAGGGCTAAAGAGTATTGTAGAAGAATATGAGAGCCTGAAAACAAAATATGAAGATGTGGAAACGCTTCTTGATATGGCTGAGGAAGATGATGATGAAGAGTTAGTGGGAGAAGCTGCCGACATCATGGAACAATTTGAAAAGCAATATGAAGAGCTTCGGATTTCTACTCTGCTTACGGGTGAGTACGACAAAAATGATGCTGTTCTTACACTTCATGCAGGGGCAGGAGGAACAGAATCTTGTGACTGGGCAGGAATGCTGTATCGAATGTTTACTCGCTGGGCAAACAAAAAGGGATACAAAACAGAAGTTTTGGATTACTTAGATGGAGATGAAGCGGGAATTAAGTCTGTGACTGTGAGAATTTCCGGAACAAATGCCTTTGGATATCTTCGATCTGAGAAAGGTGTTCATCGTCTGGTTCGTATCTCTCCATTCAATGCTGCCGGAAAGCGCCAGACGTCTTTTGCATCTTGTGATATTATGCCGGAAATCGAGGATGATCTGGAAGTGGAAATCGCCGATGAGGATATTAGAATTGACACCTACCGTGCCAGTGGAGCCGGAGGACAGCACATTAATAAGACGGATTCGGCAATTCGTATCACTCATCTTCCGACAGGAATTGTGGTTCAGTGTCAAAATGAGAGATCTCAGCATAAGAATAAAGATCAGGCAATGAAAATGTTAAAAACGAAGCTGTATTTATTAAAGCAGCAGCAGCACTTGGAGAAGCTTTCAGATATCCGAGGAGATGTAGGGGATAATGGATGGGGAAATCAGATTCGATCCTATGTACTTCAGCCATATACGATGGTAAAAGACCACAGAACCAATTTCGAAAGTGGTAATCCGTCGGCTGTTCTGGATGGGGATTTGGATGGATTTATGAATGCATATCTCGCCTGGGAGAACCAGCCAAAAACCGAAGCTTAAGGAGAGGAAGACAGATGAGGGCAGAAAAGATTATTTTATCCGGCGCTGCCAGAGAAAATCAGGCAGGGAAACGTTTTCTTATGGATCGGAAGGTTCCTTCGGAAGATTTGCTGATAGATGACGGAGGATTGGATACGTACTCTACGGTTTATCGATGCAGCCGTGCATTTCCGGGGAAACGGTTTTTCATTTGTACACAGCAGAAATATTTTAAAAGGACTGGTTTCTTGATTTCAGAACTTAAGATGGATGGAGCCTGTGTAAAGATTGATGCGCACACTTATAAAAAGGAAATTTATGAAAGATTTCGTGATTTTTTTGCGGCAGATAAGGCATGGATCGAGTGCAAAATTACGAAGCCGGAGCCTCAATATAGCTTAAAGGAAATGCCGATTCAATAAGTTGTATGAATTTTTAAGCATTTTTTCTATTGCGTCTTGAAAACATCTGTGGTAGTATTCTGTAGAAAGACAAGTGTACACCTCAGAAGAACAAAAGGAAACGTCGATGAAAGAAACAAGCTATTATGTAATTAAAAAGAAAGCGGTGCCGGAGGTTCTGTTAAAGGTATTAGAGGTTCAGAAACTTCTTGATTCCAGAAAGGCACTGTCGATTCTGGAAGCCACAGAGATGGTGGGGATCAGCCGCAGCTCTTATTATAAATACAAAGATGATATTTTCCCGTTTTATGCAGGAAAAAAGGGAAGGAATATCACGTTTGTTATTGAAGTGAATGATCAGCCGGGGGTTATGGCGGCAATACTTCAGGTATTTGCGTTGTATAATGCTAATATTCTGACGATTCATCAGAGTATTCCGATCAATGGGAAAGGGCTGCTGACAGTCAGTGTAGATATCGAAGCAGGAGAAACGGATGTATCGGCGATGATACAGGATGTAGAAAAGATGCAGGATGTTTCTTATGTAAAGATCATAGCGATGGAATAGGAAAGATAATTTTGGAGGATAGTAATGAAATACGTAATCATTTTGGGAGACGGAATGGCAGATGAGCCAATTGACAGCATTGGAGGAAAGACACCGCTTCAGGCGGCAAAAAAACCGGTGATGGACGCAATGGCAAAGGTGTCAGAACAAGGAATTGCATACACGGTACCGGAGAATCTTCCGGCAGGAAGTGATGTGGCAAACTTATCAATGCTGGGTTACAATCCGCAGTTATATTATTCCGGACGATCTCCGTTGGAAGCATTAAGTATCGGTGTTGATATGAAAGATACAGACATTGCACTCCGCTGTAATGTCGTAACAGTATCAGAGGATGGAGAATACGAACAGAAAGAAATTATTGATCATAGTGCAGGAGAAATTACTTCAGAAGAAGCTGCTATTTTAATCGAAGCGGTGCGCAAAGAGCTGGAAGATGAAGAATATAAGTTTTATCCGGGGGTCAGCTACCGTCATCTTACCATTTGGGATAACGGACAGGTTGTAGATCTTGTGCCGCCACATGATATTCTGGGGAAAAAGATCGGAGAATATCTTCCGAAAGAAGAAAAGTTAAAAGAGATGATGAAAAAGAGTTTTGATATTTTAAATCATCATCCAATCAATGAGGCGAGAGCTGAGAAAGGCTTAAATAAAGCCAATAGTATCTGGTTTTGGGGTGCAGGAACCAAACCGGCTCTGGATGATTTTAAGGAAAAAACCGGAATGGCAGGAGCGATGGTGTCTGCTGTAGACTTACTGAAGGGGATTGCTGTAGGAGCAAATATGAGAAATCTGGATGTCGAGGGAGCAAATGGCGGATTAGATACCAATTACCGCGGAAAAGCTATGGCGGCTTTAGAAGCTTTACTTGAAAAAAATGATGATTTCGCGTATATTCATGTAGAGGCACCCGATGAGATGGGACATCAGGGAAATTTAGAGCATAAAATTAAGGCGATTGAGAATTTAGATGAACAGGTTGTAAAAGTAGTAAAAGAAGAACTGGAAAAGTCCGGTGAGGATTTCCGAATTCTGATTGGACCGGATCACCCGACACCGATTGCAATTCGTACACATTCTAAAGACCCGATACCGTTTATGATTTATGACAGTACGAAAGAGTACAGCGGACAGGAAGAGTACAGTGAGGCAGCAGCGGGAAGCACAGGGCTTGTAGTAGAACATGCCTATGATTTGATGAAACGTTTATTACAAAATTAGGAGAAAATATGTAGGAGGCATAAGGATGCTAGTAGTAAAAAAATTTGGCGGAACTTCTGTAGGAGATAAAGACCGTATCTTAAATGTAGCAAAAAGATGTATTGAGGATTACCGAAAAGGAAATGATGTAGTAGTTGTTTTATCTGCTATGGGAAAGATGACAGATGAACTGATTGCGAAAGCGAAAGAGATTAATCCGAACCCAACCAGACGAGAGATGGATATGCTTTTAACAACCGGTGAGCAGACATCTGTATCTTTGATGGCAATGGCAATGGATTATCTGGGTGTTCCGGCAGTGTCTTTAAATGCATTTCAGGTAGCTATGCATACAACTTCTGCATACAGTAATGCCAGAATTAAGAGAATTGATACGGATCGAATTATCAATGAACTGGAACAGAGAAAAATTGTGATTGTCACAGGATTCCAGGGAATTGACCGTTTTGATAATTATACAACATTGGGACGCGGAGGTTCTGATACTACAGCCGTTGCGTTGGCAGCAGCTCTTCACGCTGATGCGTGCGAGATTTATACAGACGTTGACGGTGTTTACACAGCAGATCCTAGAAAGGTTCCGAAAGCTAAGAAGCTGTCTGAGATTACTTACGATGAAATGCTTGAGATGGCAACTCTCGGTGCGGGAGTTCTGCACAACCGTTCTGTAGAACTTGCCAAGAAACATGGAGTATCTCTTGTTGTAAGATCTAGCCTTACAACAGAAGAAGGAACCGTTGTGAAAGAGAATGTTAAAAAGCAAACTGCGGAAATCAGCGGTGTTGCCGGAGATGACGATGCAGCAAGAATTGCTGTTCTTGGAATCAGAGATGTTCCAGGTATGGCGTTTAAGATCTTCAATGTTCTTGCTAAGAAAAATGTCAATGTAGATATGATTCTTCAGTCTGTAGGACGTAACGACAAAAAGGATATTTCTTTCACTGTGAAAGAAGAAGATCTGGATATTGCAGTCAGCGCTTTGGAAGAATATCTTCCGGATCGATATTATGAAGGAATTAATACAAGCAGCGAGATAGCAAAAGTATCCATCATTGGTGCGGGACTTCGCAACAATTATGGTATGGCAGCACGTATGTTTAAAGCTTTGTATAAAGCAAATGTAAATATCAGAATGATTTCTACCTCTGAGATTCGAGTAACAGTTCTTGTAAATAGAAAAGATATGGAAAAGGCTATGATTGCCGCCCATGATGAATTTGACATCTAAAGAGGCAAGCGAAAGGATGAAAAAAAGATGTGATGAATGCTTGCATTCAAGAGCATCTTTTTTTCATCCTTTGATATTAGAATGTGTTATCCAGGGAAAGGAGCAGCAGATGAAAAGACAAGATTATATTTCATGGGACCAGTATTTCATGGGGATTGCCATGTTATCTGCCCAGAGAAGCAAGGACGACCATACTCAGGTAGGTGCATGTCTTGTGAACGATCACAATAAAATTTTATCAGTGGGATATAATGGAATGCCGATCGGATGTGATGATGACGATATGCCGTGGGAACGTGAAGGGGAACCTCTTGATACAAAATACTTTTATGTCTGTCATGCGGAACTGAATGCCATTTTGAATTACGGAGGAGGATCTCTTTATGGGGCAAGAGTTTATGTGACGCTTTTTCCATGTAATGAGTGTGCCAAAGCAATTATTCAAAGCGGAATGAAAGAAGTAATTTATATGCAGGATAAATATGCAGACAGTGATGCTACTCTGGCATCCAAAAGGATGTTTGATATGGCGGGAGTAACATATCGGCAGTTTGTGCCGGAAGGCCACAAAATTGAACTGGATCTCTAAGAAAGAGGGGGAGTTATGGATATAAGTGAAATTTTACAGAAGGAATTGGGAATTCGCAGAGAGCAGGTGGAGACAACCATAAAACTCATCGATGAAGGGAATACCATTCCGTTTATTGCAAGATATCGAAAAGAAATGACAGGGGCTCTGGATGATGAAACTCTGCGTAATTTCCATGAACGTCTTTTGTATCTGAGAAATCTGGAAGATCGAAAAAAGACGGTGAAAAATAGTATTGAGGAACAGGGGAAATTAACAAAAGAATTAGCAAAACAGATTGAGGAGGCTGATACTTTGGTGGCGGTGGAGGATTTATATCGTCCATACAAGCAGAAGAAGCGCACCAGAGCGATGATCGCCAGAGAAAAGGGATTAGAACCTCTTGCAAATCTGATTCTTATCCAGACAGTACAAAGACCTGTAGAGCAAGAGGCAGAGGCGTTCGTTTGTGAAGAAAAAGGAGTTCATACGATCGAAGAAGCCTTGAAGGGAGCCCAGGATATTTTAGCAGAGCATATTTCTGACGATGCAAAATATCGTGCATGGATTCGAAAGGCAACCTGGGATTATGGAAAGATTACTTCCACTGCAAAAAAGGCGGGAGAAGAATCTGTCTTTGAAATGTACTACGATTTTGAAGAACCCATCAAGAAGGTTGCAGGATACCGGATTCTTGCCATAAACCGGGGAGAAAAAGAAGGAATTCTTCAGGTGAAAATCGAGCCGGATCAGGCTAGAATTGCTGCATATCTGACGAAACAGATTATTACGAAGAAAAATGAATTTACGACAAAAATACTTCTTTCTGCGATTGAGGACAGTTATAAACGGCTGATTGCTCCGTCCATTGAGAGAGACATTCGAAGTGAACTGACGGATACGGCAGCTTTAGAGGCTATTAAAGTTTTTGGAAAAAATCTGACACAGCTTTTAATGCAGCCGCCGATTGCAGGACAGGTTGTTCTCGGATGGGACCCGGCATTTCGTACGGGTTGTAAGCTTGCCGTTGTAGATGCAACCGGAAAAGTATTAGACACCGTTGTCGTTTATCCGACAGCACCGCAAAATAAAGTGGAGGAAGCAAAACAGATTGTCAAAAATCTTATAAAAAAATATGGGATTACTTTGATTTCGATTGGAAACGGGACGGCTTCCCGGGAGTCTGAACAGATTGTAGTAGAGATATTAAAAGAGGTCAAAGAACCGGTTCAGTATGTGATTACCAATGAAGCAGGAGCATCCGTTTATTCTGCCAGCAAACTGGCAACGGAAGAATTTCCTAATTTTGATGTTGGACAGAGGAGTGCGGCATCCATTGCGAGACGAGTGCAGGATCCTTTGGCAGAGTTGGTAAAAATAGATCCAAAATCCATTGGAGTCGGTCAATATCAGCACGATATGAATCAGAAACAGCTTTCCGATGCACTGGGAGGAGTTGTAGAGGCGGCAGTCAACAAAGTCGGTGTTGATTTGAATACGGCATCTGCATCACTCCTGGAGTATGTTTCCGGAGTTTCTAAGACGGTAGCAAAAAATATTGTGGCATATCGGGAAGAAAACGGATCTTTTCGGAATTTAAAACAACTTCTTAAAGTGTCTAAGCTCGGCCCTAAGGCATTTGAACAGTGTGCGGGATTTTTGCGGGTATCCGGAGGAGATCAGCCTTTGGATGCGACCGGGGTTCATCCTGAAACTTATCAGGAGACGGAGCGCTTATTAAGAAAACTGGGCTACGCAGCCAAAGAACTATCAAAAGAAGGGTTCCAGGGAATTAGTCAAAAGATTTCGGATTACCGTCAGCTCTCCGATGATCTTGGAATTGGAGAGATCACATTGAAAGATATTGTAAAAGAGCTTGAGAAACCGGGAAGAGATCCGCGAGAAGATCTTCCAAAACCAATTCTTCGGACAGATGTTCTGGAAATGGAAGATTTAAAACCCGGAATGAAGCTAAAAGGCACGGTTCGGAATGTCATAGATTTCGGTGCTTTTGTAGATATTGGAGTCCATCAGGATGGTTTGGTTCATATTTCCCAGATGGCAGACCGATATATTAAGCATCCACTGGAAGTAGTCAGTGTCGGTGATGTTGTGGATGTAACGGTTTTAAGCGTTGATCTTAAAAAGAAACGGATTCAATTATCTATGAAGAATTAAATATACCATCCGCCGGAACAGGTAAGAATCTGTCCGGTCATATAATCAGGAGCTGCAGCGGTGTGATAGATCATCTCTGCGGCTTCTTTTGGACTTGCGATATAATCAGCAGGAATCTCTTCCCGGATCATAGCAAGTTCATCGTCGTCAAAATCCTTGTTCATATCCGTATCAATCATTCCGAAGGCAACTGCATTGACCTGGATATTGCTCAGAGCGGTTTCTTTTGCCAGAGCTTTCGTAAACGCATTGACGGCGCCTTTTGTGGCGGAGTACAAAGCTTCACAGGAAGCACCGGAAGAACCCCAGATTGAAGAAATATTGATAATTTTTCCTGCGTGATTTCGAATCATATGTGGAAGGATATATTTACATGCGGCAAATACCGAGATGAGATTGGTATGAAGAATCCGATCCCAATCCTGAAGCGTCGAGTCAGTAAAAAGTCCGGTCACGGAGATGGAAGCATTGTTGACGAGACAATCAACAGACCCGAAAGTTTCAATGGATGTTTCTGCCATATGACGCACAAATTCAGGGTCACCAATGTCGCCTAAAAAGGATAGGACGGAGACTCCCGTTTTTAAAAGATCCTGTTCAAGTTCCTGAAGTTGTTTTGGATGGCGGAATCCATGGATGACTACATTCCATCCGTGTCTGGCAAAAATCAGAGCAGTCTCCCTGCCAATTCCACGGGAACTTCCTGTAATAAGAGCAGTTTTCATAAAATACCTCGTTTGTATGATAGATTTTTAACTTAAGAAAAGTTTAAGTAGTTTTACATACAATTATAACACAGGGTTATGTTGAAATAAATCGAATAATTTGGTATACTGAACGAAGTTATAAAGGGAAGGAGCAGGAAAATGGCAAGCGAAAAAAAACAAAAATTAGGGGCAAAAGCCATAATTGCGAGAGTGATTGCAGTGATTCTGGTGACAGCCATCGGAGGATCTGTAAGTTTTTTTGGCTTTAAAACCTATTTTGCAAATAAGTTAAAGAAAGATAAGAAAGCGGAAATTGCGAAGCAATTAAAAGAAGAAAGTAAAGAAAGAGTAGATGTGGGAATGACCCAGGTCGGCAATTCTATTGTTATCCGCATTTACCATAACAAAAATCAGGAGATGATATTTGTACCGTTAAGAGCAGATCTTGTACTCACGTTAAACGATGAAGGCAAGAAAGCAGTTGCAGATGTTCTGGGAGTCGAGGCTGATACTGCAACGGTTTCAGATGTAGTAAAATCCATGAAAGAGGATGGAAAACTGATCAAGGAGCAGGTTGAGAAAACCCTTGGAATCTCCATTAACTCTTATGAAACTGTATCTCAGGAAAAGTTTGTGAAGTTAGTTAATGATATTGGTGATATCAAGGTAGATTTGGAACAGGCTATTTCTTATACGGATGCCACGGAGCAGAGCATTACTTTGGATGCCGGAGAGAATGTTTTAAATGGCAATGCGGTTTATGCTATTTTAAATGATACAGGAATGTTTGAAGATAAAAATGATCAGGCGGAGATGACAGGAGAGATCTGTGTTGCACTTGCTGCGGAATTGAATTCAAAAACATTATCTGATTATCGGGAATTTGCGAAGGATTATTATGATGCGGTAAGTTCTGGTACAGAATACAAAGATGTTTCTTCCTACTTAAAGAGAATGCATGAGATTAAAAAAGATAATCTGAATTTTAAAGTGCTGGATGGAACAGACAGCGAAGGAACCTTCCAATTAGATGCAACGGAAGCAAAGAGAGTCTTTGATGAGATTTTATCAGAAGAAGGTGATTTGGAGTCTGCTCTGAATACGACAGAGGAAAGTGAAGACACTACCGAAACAGCCAATTCATCAAAAGATATTTCAATCGAGATTCAGAATTCTACGAAGATCTCAGGGCTTGCAGGTCAGTGGAGAGACAAGCTGTTCGGTGATGGCTATACGGTAGGATCGATTAAGACCAACCGTCAGGGTGTTTTGACTCATACAAAGATTATCATTGCCGAAAAGGGAATGGGTCAGGATTTAAAGAGTTATTTTAAGAATCCGGTTTATGAAGTCGGCACCGTTGACAGTGGCGCACAAATTTGTATTATTATCGGAACGGAAGATGATTTTTAAATAGAAAACATATTTGCGATAGAATAAAAGTTTCAAACTTTTCCATACTAAAGAAAAGGAGTATGGGAGAGTGCTTAAATGAAACGTTATGGGAAAATTGCAATCGGAACATTTTGTATGGCCACCAATACAGTTTTTATGCCTTTGGGAATTGTAACCGGAGGATTCAGCGGATTGGGCATCATCCTATGGGAGATGTTTCATATTCCACTGTGGGTGACAAATGTGGTATTGAATGTTCCGGTTTTTTTTGGAGCTTATTACTGTAAGAAAAAAACTTTTTTTTGGAATACGCTTTTTGGGGCGGCAGCGCTTTCTGTATTTTTGGCAATTTTGCCGAAATTCTCTTTCTTTCCAAAAGACTTTTATGTTAATTTAATTTTGGGTAGCCTTTTGATGGGTATTGGACTGGGCATTATACTAAAGGATGGAAATTCGACCGGAGGTACGGATTTGATAGCGGTGCTGTTAAAGATCCGGTTTCCGCATATGAGCATAGCAGTACTTCTGGGAATTTTGGATGGATTGATCGTATTTACCGGAATCTTTGTTTTCGGAATTGAGAAAGTCTGTTATGCACTTCTTTGTATTTATGGAATTGCAAAGATTACAGATGTTGTGGCAGAGGGGCCAGGGAGTTCAAGAATGGTGTGGGTAATCAGCAAACGTCAGGAGGAGATTTCAAAGGGAATTCTTTATGATCGTGGAAGAGGCGTTACGAAAATTTTAGCGGAAGGAGCTTATAGCAGAAGGCAGATGCCGATGCTGCTGTGCATTGTCTCAAGGAAAGAAGTTTCTGAGATTAAGGAAATTGTGAGAAAATATGATCCCAATGCTTTTGTCATTATATCTGATGCAAGGGAGACAATCGGGGAAGGTTTTGTAGAATTTCCACAATGATATGTAAAAATAGCTAAATTTTTCTTTTTATTTTGGTGAAAATGCTGTATAGTAAAAGAAAGGATCGAACGGTATATATGAAAGGTTGATGGGGAATGATTTCAAATCAGATTTTACAGGAGACAATTAGTGGGATGAAAGATGTGACGGGAATCGATCTTTGCATTTTAGATCTATCTGGTCATGTGGTAGTAACAACGATAGAAGATATGGAAAACCTGACGGAGCAGGCACAGGAATTTGCAGATTCAATGGCAGAAAGTCAGGTAGTGGATGAATTCCAGTATTTTAAGATTTTTGATGAACAGAGGCTGGAGTATATTCTGCTGGTGAATGACATGGGTGAAAATGCATACACCATTGGGAAACTTGCAGTGATGCAGATTCAGAATCTGCTGACTGCTTATAAGGAGCGTTTGGACAAAGAGAATTTTGTGAAGAATCTGCTTAGAGACAATTTGCTGTTGGTGGATATCTATAATCGTTCTAAAAAATTACATATTGAAGTAGAGCAGCGCAGAGTTGCTTTCTTAATTCAGGCAGCATATGAAAAAGAACAGAATCTTCTGGAGGCAATGAGAGAAGTAGAGACAACAGAGGATAGCGATTTTATAACGGCAGTCGATGAAAAAAGCATTGTTTTTGTAACACCTGTTCTCCCGGAGGATACACAAATTCAGTTTATTCTCCATGCAAAGGAGATTCAAAAAGGACTAAAACAGTACGGGATCAAAGACATAAAAATTGCAATAGGCAATGTAGCCGAGACCATTAAGGATGTATCACGTTCTTATAAAGAAGCCCAGATTGCAATGGATGTCAGCAAAATTTTTTACGAAGACTCCACGGTGATTGCCTACAATCAACTGGGGATCGGCAGGCTGATTTATCAGTTGCCTCTGCCATTATGTAAGATGTTTATTCGGGAAGTTTTTGGAGATTACTCACCAGATTCGATTGACCCGGAGACTTTAGCAACGATTGACAAATTTTTTGAGAATAATCTGAATGTTTCAGAAACTTCCAGACAGTTATTTATTCACAGAAATACTCTGGTGTATCGTCTGGATAAGATTCAAAAAAATACGAATTTGGATCTTCGAAATTTTGAAGATGCGATTGCATTTAAAATTGCATTGATGGTTGTAAAGTATATGAAGCATATGGATACAATGGATTAGGGTTATGATTACATTAAATAACGTAACGAAAGAGTATAAAAAAGGAAATGTTGGTCTGGATCAGGTTTCACTTCATATCGATAAAGGCGAGTTTGTTTTTATTGTTGGGAAAAGTGGTTCCGGGAAGACGACATTAATGAAGCTTCTTCAGAAGGAATTGGAGACTACCAGTGGGGAGATTGTTGTGAACGGACAGGATTATCGGCATCTGAATCGAAGGAAGCTTCCGAAGTTTCGACGTCAGATGGGAATGGTGTTTCAGGATTTCCGTCTTTTAAAAGATCGTACGATTTTTGAGAATGTTGCCTTTGCACAGAAGGTTGTTGAGGCACCCAATCGTTCCATTAAGCGTCAGGTTGTGACGATGTTGGATCTTGTTGGATTAAAGGATCGTATGAATGCGCTGCCAAGTGAGTTGTCCGGTGGAGAACAGCAGCGTGTAGCGATTGCAAGGGCATTGGTGAATCATCCGGTACTTTTGCTGGCGGATGAGCCCACAGGAAATCTGGATCCGGTGACGGCGAGAGAGATTATGGAGTTGCTTTCAGATATTAATAAGAGCGGGACAACTGTTTTGGTAGTAACACATAATCGCGAGCTGGTTAATGAGATGGGCAAACGTGTCATATTGTTGGATGAAGGACATATCGAACAGGATGAAATAAGAGGATCTTATGATATTTAGAAGGTTTATATATGGAGTCAGAGAGGGGACAAAGAATATTTTCCGAAATAAGATGTTTTCTCTGGCGTCGTTAGGGACGATCATCGCCTGTGTTTTTTTGCTTGGAGTTTTCTTGGCGGTGATTTTAAATGTCCGGTCTACTGTAAAACAAATGGAGAGTTCTGTGGGGATTTCCGTATTTTTTGAATCGGGAGTTTCGGGAGAGCGAAAAAAGCAGATCGGAAAAGAAATTCGAAAGAAGGAAGACGTTGCTACTATGCGGTATGTAACGGCAGAAGAGGCATGGGATACTTATAAAGAAGATGTATTTAAGGGAAATGAGGAACTTCTGGAGGGATTTGAGGGAAAGAATCCTTTAGGGGAATCGGATTCCTATGAAATTACGTTAAAAGAGGTAAAATCTTATAAAGAAGTGACAAGTCAGCTCCAAAAGATTGATGGTGTCAGAAAAGTCCGCTATTCAGAAGGAGCAGCAGAGGGCATGACAAAGATGAATGTGATGGGCACGTATTTGGCAGCAGCAATTATTCTTATTTTGATGGGTGTATCAGTCTTTCTTGTCAGTAATACTGTATCAGTGGGAGTGGCGGTTCGAGAGGAAGAAATTGCTATTATGAAACTGATTGGCGCATCCAATGGATTTGTGAAGGCACCGTTTCGGGCGGAAGGAATTATGATTGGTCTTCTCGGATCCATGATTCCGGTAGCTGTTATTTGTATCGGATATGAGGGGATTATCACCTGGCTGAATGATAAGTTCCATGTGGTAACAGTATTTATGAAGTTTGTACCGATCCGTGAGGTTGTGATGTACTTGCTTCCGTTATCTTTGCTTGTAGGGTTGGTGATTGGGCTTTTGGGAAGTTCCATTACAATGCGCAAGTATCTAAAGGTCTAGAGGAGAAAGTACCATGAAGAAAAAATATTTTATGGCAGTGCTGTGCATCCTGACTGTGATGAGCGTGGTAAGTGTAAGCTTTTTGGGGACAGTGTCTGCAAAGAATCAAAAGCAGAAAGTTAAAGACGAAAATAAAAAGCTGGAAACAATGACCAAAAAGATGGCGGATGAAGTCAGAGATCTGGATGAAAAAATGCAAAAACGGAATGAGACTTATGAGAAATATAAGGAAGAATTGTCTTCTGTACAAGAAGAACTGAAACAGACAAAAGAGCAGCTGAAAGAAGCCAAAGATTCAAAACAAAAGCAATATGAGATTATGAGTAAGCGTATTAAGTTTTTGTATGAAAATGGGAATATGGTCTATCTGGAAGCGATTTTTGAGGCAAAGAATTTTCAGGAATTTCTAACTCGCGCAGAATATGTATCGAAGATTTCAAAATATGACAGCAGTATGTTTTCAAAATTGCAGAAAACCGAGAATAAGATTCGGGCAGAAGAGAAGAATTTAAAAGAGGAGTATACAACTGTTGCCAAGTTGACGAAAGATGCTAAGAGTGAGAAGGAAAAACTGGATCAGGCAGTGTCGGAGAAGAAAGCTAAGATGGCTGAATATCAGAAAAAACTGGCTTCCAATAAGCAGCTTTTGGCTCAATATGAGGAAGAGGAACACCGTCAGGAAGAGTTGGACAGTGCGGCAGGTCAGGATCAATCTTCGGGAGATTCTTCCGGAGGCGGGGAGTCTTCTTCATCGAATGCCGGAGGAACAGGAAGTCTGACCTGGCCAGTTCCGTCTCTTCACAGTATATCATCCGGTTATGGATATCGTATTCATCCTGTAACCGGAGAACGTAAACTTCACGCAGGAATAGATATTCCCTGTTCTACGGGAACATCCATAGTTGCAGCGGATGGAGGAACAGTGACAGTAGCGGGATATAGCTCTTATAATGGAAATTATTTAAAGATCAGTCACGGTAATGGAATTGAGACAATGTATCTTCATTGTTCGAAACTGCTTGTCTCCTCAGGTTCCAGAGTCCGAAAGGGGCAGACCATTGCAAGGTCAGGAGCGACAGGCATGGTCAGTGGAGCGCACCTTCATTTTGTTGTAAAGAAAAACGGACAATATGTTAATCCAATGAATTATTTATAAAATAAAGACCGGGAGGAATTTTTTCATGAAGAAGTTTTCAAAAATACTAGTTGGAGTTTTAGTCGTCATATGTCTTGTAGAGGGCTTTTTCTTATTCCGGGCATACGGATTTTCTGATGATACGCTTTCTATGGCACGCAAGGTCAGCCGAATTGAGCAAATCATTGATAAATATTATAAAGGCTCTGTAGATCAGAAGGAATTGGAAGATTACACATATCGGGGATTGGTAGCCGGTTTGGGGGATCAGTATTCCGCATATTATTCGGAGGAAGATTTTGCAGAACTGGAAGAATCAACCAGCGGAGTATATTATGGTGTCGGGATTTATCTGACTCAGGATGTAAAAACAGGGGTGATCACTGTTGTTAAGACGATCAAAGGGAGTTCTGCCGATGGGAAAGGAATGAAAAAAGGGGATATACTGACACAAGTAGATGATCACAAGGTGAAAATTACAGAGAGTTTGGATGAGATTGTAAAAAAGATTAAGGGAGAAGAAGGAACCAAAGTATCGCTGACGTTCCGGAGAGGTTCTGATTCTAAGACTTATAAGCTCACAAGAAGATCTGTAGAGAATCCTACGGTAGAAACGAAGATGTTGAAAAATAATATTGGCTATTTGTCGATTTTAGAATTTGATGAAATTACGGTTACTCAGTTTGAAACAGGTCTTGCGAAACTTAAGAAACAGGGAGCCGAGTCACTGATTATTGATTTGAGAGATAATCCGGGAGGACTGTTAAAGAGTGTGACTCAGATTGCTGAAAAAATTCTTCCGAAAGGAACCATTGTTTATACAGAGGATAAAGATGGAAATAAAAAATACTACAAGGACGAAGATAATCAGCAGCTTCATATGCCACTATGTATTCTGACCAATGAAAACAGTGCCAGTGCATCAGAGATTCTCGCAGGAGCAGTGAAAGACCGCAATGCAGGAACTTTGGTGGGAGAGAAAACTTTTGGAAAAGGAATTGTTCAGGGATTTTTTGATGTGGGAGATGGCTCTTACGTGAAACTTACCTACTCTTCCTATTATACACCGGCGGGGCATAACATTCATAAGAAGGGAATTAAGCCGGATGTAACGGTAAAAGATAATACAAAGACAAAAGCAGATGAACAGCTTCAGAAAGCAGTAGAGATTTTAGAAAAAAAATAAAATAAGTTATAAGATGAAGCATGGAATAAAAGTTTGGATATTCCGTGCTTTATTTATAATAGCGATGAGCCAAAGTCCGGGGTTGTACATGAGTATCTTTCGCAATGTAAAACGATTACCATGCATGCGGCAGTCAGAAATGTTAAAACTAGAATTTATCTAAAGCACAGAACAAACATTCGAATTTTTCTGTACTTTATTTTTATATTCTGATATAATAATGAAAGAGAATGAAAATAATAGATTCATAAGAGGAAAAAGCATATGGATTATTTTGAATTAGTATCAGAATATAAACCAACCGGCGACCAGCCTCAGGCGATTGAGCAGTTGGTCAAAGGTTTTAAAGATGGCAATCAGTTTGAGACACTGCTTGGTGTTACCGGATCAGGTAAGACGTTTACTATGGCGAATGTTATACAGCAGCTGAATAAGCCTACGTTAATACTTGCTCATAATAAGACGCTGGCGGCACAGTTATACAGTGAATTTAAGGCGTTTTTTCCGCATAACGCAGTGGAGTATTTTGTGTCCTACTATGATTATTATCAACCGGAAGCCTATGTTCCTTCAACAGATACTTATATCGAGAAGGATTCTTCCGTCAATGATGAGATTGACAAACTGCGCCACAGTGCTACGGCGGCATTGATTGAGCGAAAGGATGTCATTGTAGTATCCAGTGTTTCCTGTATTTATGGAATTGGTAGTAAAGAAAGTTATACGGAGATGATGATCTCCTTAAGACCGGGAATGATCAAAGACCGGGATGAAGTAATAGACGATTTAATTAATATTCAATATGTAAGAAATGAACTGGATTTCAAGCGGGGAACCTTCCGTGTAAAAGGAGATGTGCTGGAAATTCTTCCGGTATCTACATTTGAGGACGCTGTCCGCATTGAATTTTTCGGAGATGAGATTGACAGGATTGTAGAATTCGATATTTTAACGGGAGAAGTGAAGAGAAGTATTAACTTTATCGCTATTTTTCCGGCTTCCCATTATGTTGTGCCTCAGGAACAGATTGAAAAAGCGATTAAGGGAATCAAAGAAGAACTGGCACAGCAGGTTTCTTATTTTAAGGACAATGATCAGTTGATTGAAGCACAGAGAATCGCAGAGCGGACAAACTTTGATATAGAGATGCTGAGAGAAACAGGATTTTGTTCCGGAATTGAAAACTATTCCAGACATCTGTCAGGACTTGCACCGGGAGAACCGCCGAATACCCTGGTTGACTTTTTCGGGGATGATTTTTTAATGATTATTGACGAGTCACATATCACAGTACCGCAGATTGGCGGTATGTATTCCGGAGATCAGTCCAGAAAATCAACATTGGTGGATTTCGGATTTCGTCTTCCATCTGCGAAAGATAACCGACCATTGGAATTTGGTGAGTTTGAACAAAAGATCGATCAGATGATGTTTGTTTCAGCAACACCGGGAAAATATGAAGCTGAGCATGAATTGTTAAGAGCCGAGCAGATCATTCGCCCGACAGGTCTTTTGGACCCTGCCATTGATGTCCGTCCGGTGGCGGGCCAGATTGACGATCTGTTATCGGAGATTCAGAAAGAAACACAGCAGGGGCACAAGGTTCTTGTGACAACGTTAACGAAACGTATGGCAGAAGAACTCACGGACTATATGAGAGAAGTCGGGGTACGGGTAAAGTATCTGCATTCAGATATTGATACGTTAGAGCGTATTGAGATTGTCCGGGATCTGCGTATGGATGTATTCGATGTATTGGTTGGAATTAATCTACTAAGAGAAGGCCTGGATATTCCGGAAATTACTCTTGTGGCGATTCTGGATGCAGACAAGGAAGGATTTCTCCGCTCAGAAACTTCTCTGGTACAGACGATTGGTCGTGCGGCAAGGAACAGTGAAGGTCACGTTATTATGTATGCAGATACTATGACAGATTCTATGAGTGCGGCGATCACAGAAACTAACCGAAGACGGGAGATTCAGGATCGATACAATCAGGAACATGGAATTATTCCAAAGACCATACAAAAAGATGTTCGTGATCTGATTAAAATTTCAGATGATAATGAAGAGAAGTCAGAGGGTTATGAAAAAGATATTGAGTCCATGACGAAAAAAGAGTTGAAAGAGATTATCGAAAGACTTACAAAGAAGATGAATCAGGCAGCAGCTGAATTAAATTTTGAACTTGCTGCCAAGTTAAGAGATGAATTAAAAGAATTTAAAATAGCATACAGAGACTATGATAACTAGGAGAAGAAATGAAAAAAGAAACGATTCGCATCAAAGGAGCGAAGGAAAATAATTTAAAAAACATTGACTTGGAGATTCCAAGAAATCAGTTTGTTGTTTTGACAGGGTTAAGCGGCTCAGGAAAGTCTTCTCTGGCATTTGATACTATCTATGCAGAAGGACAGCGTCGTTATATGGAATCTTTGTCATCTTATGCAAGGCAGTTTCTCGGTCAGATGGAAAAACCGGACGTAGACAGTATTGAAGGTCTGTCTCCGGCGATTTCTATCGACCAGAAATCTACAAATCGAAATCCGAGATCAACGGTTGGAACAGTTACAGAAATCTATGATTATTTTCGATTGTTATATGCAAGAATCGGAATCCCGCACTGTCCAAAATGCGGGAAACCCATTAGCAAGCAGACCGTAGATCAGATGGTAGATCGCCTGATGGAATTAGAAGAAGGGGCAAGGATTCAGGTTTTAGCACCGATCGTCAGAGGACGAAAGGGAGAGCATGCAAAGATCTTTCAGAATGCAAAGAGAAGTGGTTATGTCCGTGTCCGTGTAGATGGGAATACTTATGATCTGTCAGAAGAGATTCCGATGGAAAAAAATAAGAAGCATAGTATTGAGATTGTGGTAGACCGTCTGGTCATCAAACAGGGAATTGAAAAACGTCTGACAGACTCTATTGAGACCACACTGGATTTGGCCGACGGGCTAATGATGGTAGATGTAATCGGAGGTGAGACATTAAATTTCAGCCAGAGTTTTTCCTGTCCGGACTGCGGAGTCAGTATTGATGAAATTGAGCCGAGAAGTTTTTCGTTTAATAATCCTTTTGGTGCATGTCCGGTATGTCATGGACTTGGTTATAAGATGGAATTTGATGTAGACCTGATGATTCCCGACCAGAAATTAAGCATTGATGAGGGTGCCATACAGGTGCTTGGGTGGCAGTCCTGTACAGATAAGAAAAGTTATACAAGGGCAATTTTAGATGCTCTTGCAAAGGAATATCAATTTGATCTGTCCACACCGTTTCGGGATTATCCAGAGAAGATTAAGGATATTCTTCTGTACGGAACGGATGGAAAGGAAGTGAAAGTACACTATCGAGGACAGAGAGGAGAAGGCATTTACGATGTGGCTTTCGAAGGAATCATTCGAAATGTAGGAAGAAGATATCGGGAATCTTCTCAGTCAATGAAGGCTGAATACGAGACTTATATGACGATTACACCGTGTGAAGAGTGCCACGGACAGAGACTAAAAGCAGAATCCCTTGCAGTAACAGTTGTAGGAAAAAATATTGCCGAGATGTGCGAGATGTCGGTAGGCGCTATGGTTGAATTTTTGGAAACTATGGAACTTACAGATCGTCAGAAACTGATCGGTGAGCAGGTATTAAAAGAGATCAAAGCAAGAATCGGATTTTTAAATGATGTAGGTCTGGATTATCTGACCTTATCGAGAGCAACCGGAACTCTTTCCGGAGGAGAGGCTCAGAGAATCCGCCTGGCGACACAGATCGGTTCAGGGCTTGTAGGTGTTGCTTACATTTTGGATGAGCCGAGTATCGGATTACACCAGCGAGATAATGATAAGCTGATTCGAACCTTAAAGAATTTAAGGGATCTGGGCAATTCTCTTATTGTAGTAGAGCATGATGAAGACACGATGCTGGCGGCAGATCATATTGTGGATATCGGACCGATGGCAGGAGAACACGGTGGAGAAGTCGTTGCTCAGGGAACCGCCAGACAGATTATGAAAAATAAGAATTCTATTACCGGTGCGTACTTAAGCGGAAGAATTCAGATTCCGGTTCCAAAGGAGAGAAGAAAGCCGAGCGGATATATGAAAGTTCTCGGAGCACAGGAAAATAATCTAAAGAATATTGATGTGGAAATACCGCTGGGAGTGTTTACCTGTGTTACCGGTGTGTCAGGATCCGGAAAAAGTTCTCTGGTAAACCAGATTTTATATAAAAGGCTGGCAAAGGAATTAAATCGTGCAAAGACAAAGCCGGGAATTCACAAAGACATTGAAGGATTTGATCAGTTAGACAAGATTATTGCCATTGATCAGTCACCGATTGGAAGAACTCCAAGATCGAATCCGGCAACTTACACGGGAGTTTTTGATCAGATTCGGGAATTGTTTGCCATGACAAAAGATGCAAAGGCAAAGGGATACAACAAAGGAAGATTTAGTTTCAATAAAAAAGGCGGTCGCTGTGAGGCCTGTGCCGGAGACGGAATTATCAAAATTGAGATGCATTTTCTTCCGGATGTTTATGTTCCATGTGAGGTCTGCGGAGGAAAACGTTATAACCGTGAGACTCTGGAAGTGAAGTACAAGGGAAAGAGCATATATGATGTTTTGGACATGACTGTGGAAGAAGCATGTGATTTCTTTTCCAATCTGCCGTCCATCAGCCGTAAAATGGAAACCTTAAGAGATGTGGGACTTGGGTATATCCGTTTGGGACAGCCTTCAACGGAATTATCAGGAGGTGAGGCACAGAGGATTAAGCTTGCCTCAGAATTAAGTAAACGGAGTACAGGGAAAACAGTTTATATTTTGGATGAACCCACAACAGGACTGCATTTTGCAGATGTTCATAAATTGGTAGATATTTTAGGAAAATTAACCGAAGGAGGAAATACAGTCATCGTCATCGAACATAATCTGGAAGTAATTAAAACTGCGGATTATATCATAGATATGGGACCGGAAGGCGGAGATAAAGGAGGAACTGTAGTGACACAGGGAACTCCGGAAGAGATTATAAAAGTAAAAGAATCTTATACAGGACAGTATTTAGAAAAATATTTGCAGGATGCTGCTCTTCGAAACCAGTAAAAGCGGAATTGCAGATTGGATGGACACAAGTGGTCATCAGATAGATCTTCTTGTGTCCCCAAAATCTGTTTTAGACATATTGCATAAAAGATGGCGACTAAAATTGGATGAAATGTTGAAAAGTAAAAAGAAGATTGCTTTTTACGGAAGAGGATGTTAGAATATAAGCAGAAATGGGATAGTGATTGTGAACGCAAGCTAAACCTATATGCAGAAATATATTTGAAAGTAGGGCTTTCAGATCTTATTTGTGTATATAGGTTTTTTGTTGTTCAAAATTCCGTTTGCGTACAGATTCCACAGGAGGAAAGAGATGAGGATAAATAAAGTTCTGAATAATAATGTTGCAGTTGTTTTAAGAGAAGATGGACAGGAACAGATTGTAATGGGACGGGGAATCTGCTTTAAAAAGAGAGCTGGAGATGAGATTGACGAGGGGATGATCGACAAGGAATTTTATCTGGCGGAATCCGAGACACATAATAAGTTTCGGGATCTGGTACAAGATATTCCAATGGAGCATATTTCTGTTGGAGAAGAGATTATCGCAAGAGCAAAGGAAGAATTGGAAAGCTCTCTAAACGATATGGTGTATATCTCACTAATTGATCATATACATACTTCCATTGTACGGTTTCTGGATGGAATTACCGTAAAAAATGCGTTGCTGTGGGATATTCGCAGATTTTATAAAAGAGAATTTAAGATTGGACTTTGGGCGCTGGACAGGATTGAGAAGGAATTTAAAATTCGACTTCCGGAAGATGAAGCAGGATTTATTGCGCTGCATTTATCCAATGCTCAAATGGATGAACAAACGATGTATAACATGTATGAGATTACTAAAATCATGCAGGAAGTAACAAACATCGTAAAATATTATTTTCATGTGACATTTGATGAAGATGATGTTTATTACTATAGGTTTATTACACACTTGAAATTTTTCGCAAAGCGACTGACAGAACATCGGCTTTATGAAGAAGGTGACAGCGACGATTTGTGGGAAGTTATCAGAAATAAATATAAGAAATCTTTTCAATGTGTGGAAAAAATCACACAGTTTATTGAAAAGAAGTATCAATATCAATTATCAAAAGAAGAACAGATTTATTTGACCATTCATATTGAGCGTGTCATTCGAAAAACAAAAAAAGAAGAATAAATATAATCGTATCAAACAGTTGTATGCCTGGATGGTGACATTAAGTTGGCCAAACCTTCATAAAATAAAATTTTTTTCATGGAGGAGAAACATATGGGTAAGTATCAAGAACTGGCAAAAGAAATTGTCAAAAATGTAGGAGGCAAAGACAATGTGATTAGTCTGGTCCACTGTATTACAAGGCTGCGCTTTAAGTTAAGAGATGAAAGCAAAGCGAACGATGAGGTCCTGAAAAATATGGACGGAGTCGTGACAGTGATGAAAAGTGGAGGACAATATCAGGTCGTCATCGGAAATCATGTGCCGGATGTCTATGCAGATGTCCTGCCGCTTGTAGGATTGGAAGGAGGAAGCTCAGAAATTGTTGAGGATGAACCTTCCGGCAATCTATTTAATCGGGCAGTGGATGTGATTTCAGGAATTTTTCAGCCGATACTTGGAATTATGGCGGCTTGCGGTATGGTTAAGGGGCTGAATGCTTTGTTTGTAGCAATCGGTTTATACAGTGACACATGTGGAGGATATCTGGTATTAAATGCCATTGGTGATGGATTGTTCAATTTCTTGCCGCTGTTCCTCGGCTATACGGCAGCAAAAAAATTCAATTTAAAACCGATGATTGGCTTGGTTGTCGGAGCAATTATGTGCTACCCAACGATTCAAAACAGTGCGTTATCTGCCGGGGGCAATGCTTTATATACCTTGTTTGCAGGAACCATGTTTGAATCCAAGGTTTATACAACATTTTTCGGTATTCCGATGATTGCAATGGATTATACAGGAACGGTAATACCGGTGATCTTTGTCGTATATTTTGCATCAAAATGCGAAAAGCTTTTTAATAAATTTATCCCGGATTTAGTAAAATTCTTTTTCGTACCAATGTTGACATTGTTAGTGGCAATTCCGGCGGGACTTCTGGTTATTGGTCCGGTAGCAACCTTTAGTTCTGCATTAATTGCAGAAGTCGTTATGACAATTCGAGGATTCAGTCCTATGATTGCAGGTGCAGTTGTCGGATTAACCTGGCAGATATTAGTAATTTTTGGACTTCATTGGGGATTCATTCCGGTTTACATTAACAACATTATGACCAACGGATATGATAACGTTATGATGCCGTTTTTTGCATGTACGTTTGCAACATCTGCTGTTGTTCTGGCGATCTTCTTAAAAACAAAGGATAAATCTTTAAAAGAAATGGCACTTCCAAACTTTATTTCCGGAATCTTTGGAGTGACAGAACCAGCAATTTATGGTATTTTGCTGCCACTGAAAAAGCCATTTATCATTAGTTGTATTGTCGGAGGAATCGGAGGCGGTTTTTACGGAGCCTTTAATTTCCGAAAATTTATGATGGGTGGAATGGGAATCTTTGAACTTCCTGCAATGATTGAACCGGATGGATCAGTCGGAAATCTTATCGTAGCATTGGCAGGGATTGCCATTACTATGGTAATTGCATTTATCGCAACGATGGTGCTTTACAAAGATAAAGAAGAGCCGGAAAAGATAGAGAAGGAAGAAAAGACTGCAGAGGAAAGACCGAGTGTAAGCAGAGAGAAAATCTTAAAAAATGTAAAATTGTTAAGTCCGATCAAGGGAAAAGTAATCGAATTGGAAAATGTCAAAGACGATGCTTTTGCATCAGGAATTTTAGGAAAAGGCGCAGCTGTTTTGCCGGAGGAAGGAAAAGTTTATGCACCGGCAGATGGAGAAATCTCTGCATTATTTCCTACACTCCATGCCATCGGAATGACTACAGACAGCGGAGCCCAGCTTTTGATTCATATCGGGTTGGATACAGTTCAGTTAGAAGGAGAAGGATTCGAGGCATTTGTGAAACAGGGAGATCATGTAAAGCAAGGAGATCTTTTAGTATCATTTGATCAGGAATTTATCGAAGGAAAAGGATATTGCCTGGAAACACCGATTCTGGTAACAAATGTGGAAGACTTTTTGGATGTGGTACAGATGGGAAGTGGACAGATTCATGCAGGGGATGAACTGCTGGAACTTGTAAAATAGGAGAGTAATATGGGATTTGCAAAAGATTTTTTATGGGGCGGAGCGACAGCCGCTAATCAGTGTGAAGGCGGAATTTTTGAAGGCGGACGCGGACTTGCCAATGTGGACGTATGTCCGTCAGGTCCGGATCGGAGTGCGGTTATTACAGGACATAAAAAAATGTTTGAAATGGATGATGAACATCAGTACCCGGCTCGTGAAGCAATTGATATGTATCATCATTTTAAAGAAGATATTAAATTGTTTGGTGAGATGGGATTTAAGGTTTATCGACTCAGTATTGCGTGGACCAGAATTTTTCCGAATGGAGATGAAGATCAGCCTAATGAAGAGGGTTTAAGATTTTACAAAGAGATATTTTCAGAGTGTAGAAAATACGGAATCAAACCTTTGGTAACAATCTCACATTTTGATTGCCCGATACATCTGATCCGACAGTACGGAGGATGGAAGAATCGCAAAATGATTGATTTTTATCTCAGATTATGTGAAGTGTTGTTTTCGTATTATAAAGATGATGTCACCTACTGGCTGACTTTTAACGAGATTAATATGATTCTTCATGCACCGTTTATGGGAGCGGGAATTTATTTCGAAGAGGGAGAAAATGAAGAACAGATCAAATATCAGGCGGCACATCATGAACTGGTTGCCAGTGCATTGGCAACGAAGATGGCACATGAAATAAATCCTCAGAATCAGGTTGGCTGTATGTTTGCAGCGGGAAGTGCATATCCAAGGACCTGCAAACCGGAAGATGTCTGGGAGGCGCTGATTACCGATCAGGAAAATTACTTTTTTGTAGATGTGCAGGCACGGGGATATTACCCTTCTTACGCGATAAAACGATTGACCAAACAAGGTGTTTTCCCGAAAATGGAAGAGGGAGATTCTGATATTTTGAAAACATATCCGGTAGATTTTATTTCTTTTTCCTATTATAACAGCCGGTGTATTGCCGCGCCGGGAGAGGAGCAGGAAGAGGCAGAAGGAAACTTGTTTAAATCAGTAAAGAATCCATATTTGCAGTTTAGTCAATGGGGATGGCCGATTGATCCACTGGGATTTAGAATTACTTTAAATGAAGTCTATGATAGATATCAGAAACCGATGTTTGTTGTGGAAAATGGCCTTGGCGCAGTTGATGAAGTGGAAAAGGATCAAACGATTCAGGATGATATGCGAATTCAGTATTTAAGAGAACATATTCAGGCAATGAAAGATGCGGTGGAAGAAGATGGAGTAGACTTAATGGGATATACGTCCTGGGCTCCGATCGACTTAATTAGCGCAGGAACAGGTGAAATGAAGAAACGATATGGTTTTATTTATGTGGATAAGCAGGAAGATGGAAGCGGAACGATGGAACGCCGCAGAAAAAAATCTTTTTACTGGTATCAACAGGTGATTCAATCAAACGGAGAGATTTTATAGTACAAAACAATTAGAAAGACATCCATCGACAGCTTGAAAAGAAGGCTGTCAGGTGGATGTCTTTTCATATTTAAGATTCCATCTGTTTTCCGAGAAAGTCGGCACCGATCTTTGTGATCATTAAATCTTCATCTGTAAGTGGCCCTTCATTGGATAAGATGCACATCAAACCGATGGCATCGCCCTCGGCAATGATTGTCGAGAAAGCGATTTCAACAAATTCTTCCGGAAAATCAGAAATTAATGGAACGAATTCAGAGTCTTTTCTTCCGGCAATAAATTGTTTTCTGTCATGCAGAGCCTCCTCAGCTTTTTCGTGCAGTATCTTACCAATGAGCTTTTTCCCGTTTGGCCCCGAGGCAGCAATTACAGAATCCTGATCACAAATACATACGGTGTGTGGAAGCGATGCGGCGATTGCATCGGTGTACTGTTTGGCAACAACACCCATTTCTCCGATGGGTGAATATTTTTTTAAGATGATACTGCCATCTCGTTCTGTAAAAATTTCCAAAGGGTCACTTTCCCGGATATGCATTGTTTTTCGAATTTCTTTTGGAATAACAATCCGACCCAGGTCATCGATTCTTCTTACAATACCTGTAGCTCTCATTCTTATGATCCTCCATCATATTATTTTCGTGTATGAGCATAGTATTTGTAAAAACATTGGTTTTATACCCCAGATTATGCTATAATATCTCATTAATAGAGAAAAGGAGAATGATTATGAAATTTCATACACAATTAACAGCAAAAGATATTTTTAAGTTTTCTTTAGCATACACATATCTTGGAATTCCGGGAATTTTACCGGCATTGATTGTACTCACAGGAATCTATCTTCTTGTTACAGGTTTAATTCAGGGAAATGCATCTGCCAATGTGTTATTTGGAATTGTTGTGATTGTTTTATTTGTGGTTGTAAATCCTGTGATGCTTTACATTAAGGCAAAAAAGCAGGCAATAGAGAACCCTGTTTATAAGATAAAAACGTATTATACGATACAGGAAGACGGAATTTTTGTGGAAGTTGGGGAAGAAAATGCACTGATTGAATGGAATCGGGTTTTAAAGATAAAGCATTTCATGGGATTAAATGTTTTATATACCGGACCGAAGCAGGCATTTGTATTTCCGGATGAAGCTCTTGGTGATGAACGGGATAAAATTACAGGGATTATGAAAGAGAAGATCCAGAATGCACGGACACAAAAGAAAACGCCAAATCCTTCTAATATTTCAAAGTATACAAGTAAAGAGGATGATACAGAGAATCAGAAAGAAGCGTAAGAGGAGTAATAAGATGGTGATTCAAAGTTTTAGCGCCGAGGATACTTTCAGGCAGGGAAAGGAAATCGGGCAAAAAGTGAAACCTGGTCAGGTCATTTGTTTATATGGAGATCTCGGTGTGGGAAAAACGGTGTTTACAAAGGGACTTGCGGAAGGCCTTGATATACATGAACCGATTCAGAGTCCTACATTTACCATTGTGAGGGAGTATGAAGAGGGAAGAATTCCTCTGTATCATTTTGATGTATATCGTATTGGCGATATTGAAGAAATGGACGAAATCGGTTATGAAGATTACGTTTATGGAGATGGGGTATGTCTCATTGAATGGGCGAATCTTATTGACGAAATTCTGCCAGAGCACTATCAGAAAATTACGATTCGAAAGAATTTGGAGAAGGGCTTTGATTATCGTGAAATTGAGATGGAGGAGTTGTAGATGAAACTATTGGTATTAGACAGTTCGGGCTTGGTAGCTTCCGTAGCACTGGTGGAAGATGATCGATTGATTGCAGAGTATACGACTGGAAATAAATTGACACATTCTCAGACCTTGCTTCCGATGCTGGATGAAGTGATAAAACGCACATCGTTTAAAATAGAAGATATTGATGCCGTTGCTGTTGCTATGGGACCTGGATCTTTTACAGGTCTTCGCATTGGAGCGGCGACTGCGAAGGGCTTAGGGCTTGCATTAGGGAAACCGATTATTCCGGTTCCGACAGTGAATGGACTTGCTTATCAGTTTTTTGGAGCGGCAAATATTATTTGTCCGATGATGGATGCCAGAAGGAAACAGGTTTATACAGGATTCTATCGTTTTGAAGGCTCTGATATGAGAGTTCTGAAGGAACAGTGTGCCCAAAGTGTGGAAGATACGCTGCTTCAGTTAAAAGAGTATGGGGAGCCGGTGATTTTCCTGGGAGACGGAGTACCGGTGTACCGTGCAGAAATTGAAGAGATGATGGAAGATCTGGCAATTTTTGCACCGGCACATGCAAATCGTCAGAGAGCAGGAGCGGTGGGTGCATTGGCATCTGTTTATTTTAAGAATGGCAGATATGTGGATGCGGATGAGTTTGTACCGGAATATTTGAGAAAATCGCAGGCAGAGCGGGAAAGAGAAGAAAAAATCCATGGACAAGTCTAAGGCAACTGCCAGAGAATGGCATGTACACACAGCATTGCCGGAAGATTTGCCAATGATTGCAGAGATTGAAAAACTTTCATTTCATAAGCCATGGAGTCTTTTGAGCATTGAGTCATTTTACAGAAAGAAGACAAGTAATATCTTTGTGTGGAGAGATCGAAACCGAATCAGCGGGTACATTATGGCGGAGCATGTTTTGGAACAGGCAGAGATTCAGAGAATTGCCATTGTTCCGTTTATTCGTAAAATGGGAATTGGAACCCTTTTATATCAGGAGTTTCGAAAGAGATATCAGGAGATGGGGGTAGAAACCATTTATCTTGAAGTTCGGAAATCTAATAAAGCTGCAAGAAATTTTTATAAAAAATGCGGATTTGAAGAATATGGACAGAGAGCAAAATACTACACGGATCCGATAGAGGATGCTGTTTTAATGTTTTGGGATGACCCTAATCCGGGCCAATCATTACCAGTGGATTTTGCTGAGTCTGCTCCTTATAATGAGAATTGTAAGGAGGAGAATAAGATGAAATGTAATATATGTGGCAGTCAGTTGACTGAAAAAACAGATTTTATCGAAATTAAAAAAGAGTGGGGATATTTTTCGGAGAAAGATACGGAAGTTCATGAATTTAAGATTTGTGAAGAGTGTTATGATCGTATTCGAAAAAACTTTAAGATCCCACCGAGGGTAACTGAAAAAAATGAAGTATTATCATAAAGGATGATTTATGTTAGATGTATGTTTGTTAGGGACAGGGGGCATGATGCCCCTCCCATATCGAAAGTTAACGGCGTGTATGACAAGATTTAACGGTCATAATCTTTTGATTGACTGTGGGGAGGGTACTCAGGTCGGAATTAAAGAGCGGGGATGGAGTGTAAAACCTCTGGATGCCATTTGTTTTACACATTTCCATGCAGATCATATTAGCGGGCTTCCTGGTCTTTTGCTGACTCTGGGAAATGCAGAGCGGACGGAGCCTCTTTTGATTATTGGGCCAAGAGGTGTAGAAAGGGTAGTGAATTCGCTGCGGATTATAGCTCCGGAACTTCCATTCCCTATAGAATTTTACGAATTGACTGAGAAAGAACATACCATTGAAATGAATGGGTATCAATTGGAGGCGTTCCAGGTAAAACATAATGTACTCTGCTATGGATACAGTGTGGTAGTTCCCCGTGCAGGTAAATTTGACCCGGAGAAAGCAAGGGCAAATAATATCCCGATGAAATATTGGAATCGTTTGCAGAAGGGGGAAACTCTTGTGGATGAATCCGGGAGAACTTTAACGAGTGATTTGATTCTCGGAGAGGCGAGACAGGGGATTAAACTGACTTACTGCACGGATACCAGACCTGTGCCGGCAATCTCAGCCCATGCCGCAGGAGCAGATCTTTTTATTTGTGAAGGGATGTATGGGGAAGATGGCAAGGAGAAAAAGGCAAGGGAATATAAACATATGACTTTTTATGAAGCTGCCCGTCTGGCAAAAGAGGCGGAAGTAAAGAAACTTTGGCTGACCCATTATAGTCCGTCTTTGGTTCGTCCGGAAGAATTTATGGGAAAAGTGCGTAAAATTTTTCCGGAAGCTGTGGCAGGTAAGGATGGCAAGACTATAACTTTGGATTTTCAGGAGGAATAGGAGTATTCGATGAACGATAGGATTAAAATTTTAGCAATCGAGTCTTCCTGCGATGAGACGGCAGCAGCAGTCGTTGAGAATGGAAGAATCGTGAGATCAAACGTTATCTCATCTCAGATTGAACTGCATAAATTGTATGGAGGCGTAGTTCCTGAGATTGCATCAAGAAAACATGTGGAAAAGATTAATTTTGTAGTAAAACAGGCTTTGAAAGATGCCGGTGAAACACTGGACACTATTGATGCGGTTGCAGTTACCTATGGACCGGGTCTGGTTGGTGCGCTTTTGGTTGGGGTTGCCGAGGCGAAGGCGATTGCCTTTGCGAAACAAAAGCCATTGGTAGGGGTGCACCATATTGAAGGGCATATTTGTGCTAACTACATTGAACATCAGGATCTGGAACCGCCTTTTTTATGTCTGGTAGTTTCAGGCGGTCATACCCATTTGGTTGATGTGAAAGATTATGGAAAATATGAGATTATTGGATGCACCAGAGATGATGCGGCAGGAGAAGCTTTTGATAAAGTAGCGCGTGCGATCGGATTGGGCTATCCGGGAGGCCCTAAAATTGAAGCTCTGGCGAAAGAGGGCGATAAGAATGCGATTCCATTCCCGAGAGCCAAAGTCAATGATTCTAAATTGGACTTTAGTTTTAGTGGATTGAAATCGGCAGTTTTAAATTACCTGAATCATTGTGAAATGAAGGGGGAAACTATTAACAGGGCAGATGTGGCTGCATCTTTTCAGGAGGCGGTTGTAGATGTCCTCAGTTCTCATGCTGTAGAAGCGGCATGTGAGCTTGGTTATCGCAAACTGGCAATAGCTGGTGGTGTAGCTTCTAATGGAGCTTTTCGTGATAAAATGAAAGATCGTTGTCAGGAGGCGGGAATTGAGTTCTATCATCCATCTCCGATTTTCTGTACGGATAATGCGGCGATGATTGGCGTTTGTGGATATTATGATTATATCAACGGAGTCAGAAGCGGATGGGAATTAAATGCGGTGCCAGGATTGAAAATCGGCACCAGACAGGAGTAAGCTATGACAGAGAAGATTGTAGCTATTGTTCTTGCGGCCGGAGAAGGAAAAAGAATGGGAAGCGGTATTCCGAAGCAATATATGCTGATCAAATCAAGACCATTGGTGTACTATGCCCTGAAGGCATTCGAAGAGAGTCCGGTAGATGAGGTGATTCTGGTAACGGGAGAAGATGAGATTGATTATTGTAAGAAATATATTGTAGAGCGTTATCATTTTGACAAGGTGACAAAGATTATTTCAGGAGGGTGTGAACGTTATGCATCAGTTCACTGCGGACTTCAGGCGATTGACCAGGCTGATTATGTGCTGATTCATGACGGAGCACGACCGATGATTAATGTTTCACTGGTTCGCAAATGTATCCGTTATGTGAGAGAGTACCGGGCTTGTGTTGTGGGTATGCCGTCAAAAGATACAATAAAGGTAGTAAATGAGGAGCAGTATGCAATTCGAACCCCGGAAAGGAAGATGCTTTGGCAGGTTCAGACTCCTCAGTGTTTTGAATTTGAATTAGTGAAAAATGCCTATGAAAAATTAATAGAAAGCGGAGATATCACGGCAACAGATGATGCGATGGTTGTTGAGACTTATGCAAAAGTGCCTGTTAAATTATTTGAAGGAGGTTATGATAATATTAAAATTACGACACCGGAGGATATGAGAATTGCGGGAAGTCTTGTGAAAGCGCGTAAAGTTTTAAGGGTACTTCATACGATTCATGATAAGATAATCTATGTTCAGATGAAGCTTTATCAGAGGCATTATAAGACAAAAAAAGTAGAAAAATAAAAAATAAAAAAAGTTCAAAAAAAGTGTTGACAAATATGTTCTGGCTTGGTATTATATACAAGTCGTTGCGAGAGACGACAGCAAACAACAGAATATATTACCTGGAGAGGTATCGAAGTGGTCATAACGAGGCGGTCTTGAAAACCGTTTGTCCGCA
>OBYP01000514.1_pt1 | contig 34275 bp, 37 predicted proteins | sample 1501461 | NCBI WGS metagenome assembly OBYP01 (sample SAMEA2580201, study PRJEB22360) | human gut metagenome | biome: human gut; feature: human-associated habitat; material: faeces | place: Denmark | collected 2008/2010 | reverse complement strand
TGGTGTTTTTTCTGTTTCCAGAATTTTTTTGGAACCTTCGCCAAAATTTGAAAAAGATTTGATCTGGCAATGGTTTTTCATTAAAAAATCGGTTACAATGAAGTTATCATTGTATTTAATTAAGAAGGAGTTTTCAATGTCTGGAAATCACAAATTTGAATCAAACAAAAAATACTTTAACATTTCCGTTTATGCCATTGTTGTTATTTTAATCGGATGCGTTCTTTTTCGCTTCATTACACAATGGGCAACAACCAGCAAGTTTATTACACAATTATGGGGAATCCTTTTTCCCTTCTTTTTGGGTTTTTTAATTGCTTACATTATGAATCCGGTTGTATCATTTTTCCAACGCCATCTGACCAGCCGTCTTTTTAAAAACGGTTCTCCGAAACTACAGCGTGGAATTTCTATTCTCATTAGTTATCTTGTGTTTGTAGGATTTCTGATTATCTGTCTTCAGTTTATTATTCCTCAATTATATGAAAGCTTGCAGGAGCTTTCACAGATGATTCCCGAAATTTATAAATCTGTTTCCGGCATGTTTAATGAATACCGGGAAAGCAGTGAAGACTTTCTGCCGCGACAGATCGCAGAGATTATCGAGACCGAAACTCTCCCTAATTTATTAGAAGCAAGCAACAAAGTCCTTACCAATATTGTTCCGATGCTCTATGAGGCATCTCTTTCCCTTGCAAGATGGCTGTTTAATTTGTTTATTGCTTTTGTAGTTTCTGTTTACATGACCGTTGATAAAGCATTGTTAAAAAAAGCCGGCAAAAGACTTATCCTTGCTATCTTCAATGAAAATTCCTCTTATCGGGCTCTTCGTACTTTAAAAGACTGTCACGAGATTTTTTCCGGATTTATTATCGGAAAATCTATTGATTCTCTGATTATCGGTATCCTTTGTTTCATTTTAATGTCTATATTGAAACTCCCATATGCCGTCCTGATCAGCGTAATCGTAGGAGTCACCAACATGATCCCTTATTTCGGGCCATTTATCGGTGCTGTTCCGGGTGCCTTTATTCTTTTTATTGTCAATCCGATGAAATGTCTGATTTTTGTTATTATGGTATTTTTGCTCCAGCAATTTGACGGTCTGATTCTCGGTCCGAAAATTCTCGGAGATTCCACGGGAGTGCGCCCGCTGCTAATCCTTTTCTCCATCACTGTGGGCGGTGCCTATTTCGGTCCCCTTGGAATGTTCTTAGGCGTTCCGTTTTTCGCCACAGTTCAATTTCTTATTCAGAATTGGATTGACTACCGTTTATACAAAAAAAATATTACTGTAGAACAAGAAGAAGCCTGACTCTCGTCTCGGCTTCTTCTTTTACAGTTTCTTTAATAAATGCAAACTTGCTGTTATTGATTTTCAATTTTTTCCGCCAGATCGTTTAAATAAACCCACCGGTCCATTTTCTCTTCCAGTTTTGCCTCTGCCTCATCCTTCTTTACAGTAAGCTCTGAAAGTTTTAATGAATTCGTTGCATTTTGCATAATTTCATTTTCAAGATGATCAATCCGATCTTCCAGCTGTGCGATTTCATCATCAATCGTCTCAAATTCCTTCTGTTCCCGAAATGTAAATTTTAACTTTTTCTGATGTTCTTTTTGAAATTTCTTTCCTTTATTTCCCTCTTTGGGTTTTTCCACATTTGTCGTTACTTTTGTCTTTTCCAGATAATCTGTATATCCGCCTTCGTACTGTGTAAGTTTCCCATTTTCTTCAAAAGCGAAAATTCGCTGAACGATTCGATCTAAGAAATAGCGGTCGTGAGATACTGTTATAACAATTCCCTGAAAGGTATCCAAATAATCTTCAAGGATCGTCAGTGTTGCAATATCCAAATCATTGGTCGGCTCATCCAGAATCAGCACATTTGGCGCCTCCATTAATACTTTCAGTAAGTACAGGCGTCTCTGCTCTCCTCCGGACAATTTACTAAGAGGCGTATACTGCAATTCCGGCGGAAATAAAAATCGTTCCAGCATCTGTGACGCACTGGCTTTGCCTCTTGCCGTATCAATATATTCTGCCACATTTTTAATATAATCAATGACACGGATATCTCCTGTCATTTCTTCATTTTCCTGAGCAAAATAACCGATCTTTACGGTATCGCCGATTACAATTTCTCCCTGATCGGGTTGTAAAATTCCCATAATCATTTTCATCAGAGTGGATTTTCCGCATCCATTGGGACCAATAAACCCGATACGGTCATCTCTTAAAACAATATAGGAAAAATCAGAAATCAGCTGACGCTCTCCAAATCCTTTGGAAATGTTGGACAATTCAATCGTTTTCTTTCCCAGACGGCTGCTGACAGAATCAATCTCAACATTTTGCTGTTTTGACGGCGCCTTGGCATTTTTTAAAGCTTCAAATCGCTCCGTTCTCGCTCTCTGTCTCGTTCCTCTTGCCTTGATTCCCTGTTTCATCCACTCCATTTCTACTCTAAGAAGACTTTGGCGTTTTCTCTCTGTTGCCTGCCCCATCTCTTCTCTCTGAACCTTTTTCTCCACAAAGCCGGAATAATTCGTTTCATACTCATACAGTTTCCCGCCATCAATCTCTACAATCTTGTTTGTCACCCGATCCAGAAAATAACGGTCATGGGTTACCATAATCAAAACCCCTCGAAAGGAATTTAAGAAATCTTCCAGCCACAAAACCATATCATTATCTAAATGGTTGGTAGGCTCGTCCAGAATCAGAACCTCTGACGGATCTACCAAAGTTCTCGCAAGCGCGATTCTCTTTTTCTGCCCTCCGGACAGATGCTGTGTCTCCTGCTCAAAATCCCAGACCCCAAGCTTCGTAAGAATCGTCTTTGCCTCACTCTCTGTCTTCCAGTCCTGATGTTCCTTTCCGTCCATCACATAGGACAGAATCATCTGTTTCTTTGGAAATTCCGGATTCTGTGGAAGATAAGATATACGGATTCCATTACCGCATATTATTTCCCCCTGATCTGTTTCTTCCAGTCCTGCAATAATCTTTAATAACGTAGTTTTTCCGGTTCCGTTAACTCCGATCACTCCGATTTTATCTCCCTGATGAATTCCCAGAGATACATCATCAAAAAGAGTCTTTTCACCATACATTTTACTAATGTGTTCTATATTTAAAATATTCATCTGCTCCTCCCGCTGTTTCAAAAAAGAAAAGGTACAAATCCAGTCTGAATCTGCACCTTTCTGTTCGTTTATTTTGCCTGATCAATCAATCTCTCGAGTTCTTCTTTCGGAACTGCTCCGATTACTTTTCCTTTTACCTCTCCGTCTTTAAAAACTAAAAAGGTCGGTACCGACATAACACTGTATCTGGCTGCAATCTCACTGTCCTGATCAATATCAAGCTTTCCTACTTTCACCGTTTTACTGTATTGAGATGCGATTTCCTCTACTACCGGTCCCATCATCTGACAAGGTCCGCACCATGTTGCAAACATATCAACCAGCACCGGAACATCGCTATTTAACACTTCTTCCTGAAAATTGTCCTTGGTAAATTTATATTCCATGATTTTTTTCTCCTATTCTTGGCTGCAAAGACACTTTTTTGCCTCTTCCAGAGAAGCAAAAAATCTGCAAATCCACCGGTAAATGCACGGATGTACATATAAAAATAAATGGATCTTTCTTTGACATTTTCCTGGTTTCATGATTATATTACCACTTTTTCTTTATTTTATGCAATCCTTTTCTATTTCATTCCGATAAGCGCAAAGCCGGCAGATTGGATTCCCTTTTGCTGAAAATTTCTCTTCATATTCTGTCATCACATTTCCTTCCATATACTCACTGTGATGAAGGTCATAAGTATAATTCTCCAAAATCCATCCGGCCTCTTTTACCTGTTCCAGAGAGAAATCAAACAGTTCTCTGTTATCAGTCTTAAATATTACACGACCATCGGCAGCAAGGATCTGATTGTAACGCTCCAAAAATCTGGTTGATGTGAGTCGTCTCTTGGCATGTCGATCCTTTGGCCACGGATCTGAGAAGTTTAAATAAATTCCTGCCACTTCTTCCTTATCAAACACATCCTCGATATTCTCAGCATCCATCCGGATCAATCGCAGATTATCTTGTTCAAAGTCATCTAATTTTTCTACCGCACGAACAAGAACACTGGAATACTTTTCAATTCCAATGTAATTCATCTGTGGATTCTGTTTTGCCATCTCTACAATAAATTTACCCTTTCCCATACCTACTTCAATATAAATGGGATGATTATTTCCAAATTCCTCTGCCCAATTTCCTTTTAAACGATCGGCATTCTGTACAGAAAGAGGACTTTCAATAATTGTCTCTCTTGCTCCCGGCACATTTCTCAAACGCATTTTATCTGTAAAACTCCTTTATTCTTGTTTTTTCTCTAATCTTTGTTGATTATATCACAGACCATGGGTATAATAAAGAAAAAGAAATGGAGGAAAACGCCTATGGAAATCGAGCGGAAGTTTATTGTCCACGATCCGCCTGAGAATCTGGATACTTATCCACACTCTGAAATCGAACAGGGTTATTTATGTATGGACCCTGTAATTCGTATCCGCCGCATGAACCGACAATATTTTCTTACTTTTAAAAGCAGGGGACTGCTGTCCCGGACAGAATCTGAATTCCCACTGGATAAGAAAGCTTACGATCATCTTCTCCCTAAGATTGACGGAATTTTAATTCAGAAAACCCGCTATAAGATTCCCACCGATCATGGTTATGTGATTGAGTTAGACGTTTTCCACGGAGAACATGAAGGTCTTACCATGGCAGAAGTGGAATTTCCAAGCGAAGAAGCCGCATTGGAATATGAAGGCCCGCCGTGGTTTGATGATGAAGTGACATTTGACTCCAGATATCAGAATAATAATCTTGCAAATCGCTAACTAAAAAGATGGCTTTAACAGCCATCTTTTTTCTTATTTTATTAATTTTTCACGAACCAGAGCTCTTCTCAGTGCCAACTCTGCCCGTTCCTGATCAATCTGGGAATCCTTGACTGACAGGCGCTTTTTTGCCCGCTCTTTTGCTATTTTTACGCGGTCTGCATCAATATCCTGTGGCCATTCCGCCACTTCTGCAAGGATTGTCATCGTTTCTTTCGTGATTTCCAAAAATCCTTTCATCAATGCGGCCTGTTTTTTGGTCCCACCCGCCTCTGTAATCGTCAAAATTCCAGGGGCTACAATCATTGTCATCGGGATATGCTCCGGATAAACTCCGATTTCACCTTCCGTGGTCACCAGCTCTACCATCACCGCATCTCCCTGATAAAAGAAACGCTCCGGTGTGATCACTTCCAATCTCATTGTTTTTTCTGCCATGATCATCACCTGCTTTTTGCTTCTGCGCGCTCTACAACTTCCTCGATGCTTCCTGCATTTAAGAACATTCCTTCCGGAATGTCATCATGTTTACCTTCTAAAATCTCTTTGAATCCCTGAATTGTATCGCTCAAAGGCACATACTGTCCCGGCTTACCGGTAAACTGTTCTGCCACGAAAAACGGCTGAGATAAAAATCTCTGAATCTTTCTGGCACGGTCTACGATAAGTTTTTCATCCTCTGACAATTCATCCATACCAAGAATTGCTATGATATCCTGCAATTCTTTATATCTCTGAAGAATCTCCTGAACTCCGCGGGCTACCTTATAATGTTCTTCACCTACGATTTTCGGATCCAGAATTCTGGATGTAGATTCCAGTGGATCAACTGCCGGATAAATCCCCATTTCTGTAATAGCTCGGGAAAGTACTGTTGTCGCATCCAAGTGAGCAAACGTTGTCGCAGGCGCCGGGTCTGTCAGGTCATCCGCAGGCACATAAACAGCCTGAACAGATGTGATAGATCCATTTTTTGTGGATGTAATTCTCTCCTGAAGCGCTCCCATCTCTGTTTGCAGAGTCGGCTGATAACCAACGGCACTCGGAACACGTCCGAGAAGCGCAGATACCTCAGAACCCGCCTGGGTAAAACGGAAAATATTATCAATAAATAACAATACGTCCTTACCACCACGATCACGAAAATCTTCTGCAATCGTAAGACCTGTAAGCCCTACACGCATACGTGCTCCCGGCGGTTCATTCATCTGTCCGAAAACCATTGCCGTCTTGTCAATAACTCCGGATTCGCTCATCTCTGTATATAAATCATTTCCTTCACGAGTACGCTCTCCAACTCCGGTAAATACAGAATATCCACCATGTTCTGTTGCGATATTTCGAATTAATTCCTGAATCAGAACAGTCTTTCCAACTCCGGCACCACCGAACAGACCGATTTTTCCACCTTTTTGATATGGACAGAGCAAGTCAACAACCTTAATTCCGGTTTCTAATACTTCTGTCTCTGTGGATTGTTCAGAAAATTCCGGCGCTTTTCTGTGAATTGGTAATCGCTGTGCACCTTCCGGTGCAGGTTTATTGTCAATAGGATCTCCGAGTACATTAAAAATACGTCCTAATGTAACCTCTCCCACAGGAACCGAAATCGGTCCTCCCGTGGCAACGGCGTCCATTCCACGAACAAGTCCGTCGGTAGGTCCCATCGCGATACATCTTACGGTATCATCTCCCAGGTGCTGGGCAACTTCTACAACCAGTTTATCCCCATCTTTGGTCTGAATATCGATTGCGTCATTGATCTCCGGCAGACTGCCGTCCTCAAACTTAATATCCAGAACCGCACCGATCACCTGAGTGATTTTCCCTGTACGATTATCTGCCATTTTATTTCCTCCTACTTCTTATTTCAGTGCCTCTGCCCCCGAAATAATCTCTGTTAATTCTTGCGTGATTGCTCCCTGTCTGGCTCGATTATAAGCAAGTTCCAGGGTAGAAATCATATCCTGCGCATTGTTGGTTGCAGAGTCCATCGCCTGCATTCTTGCTCCATTTTCACTGGCTGCCGATGTCACAAGTGCTCCGTAAATCATGCTGCAAATATATTGGGGAATCAGCATAGAAAGCGCTTCCTCCGGTTTTGGCTCAAAATTCATCAAAAGCTTTTCTTCTTCTGAATCCACATCCATCTGCTCTTTTACCGACTCCACCGGAAGCAATTTTACCATCTTAGGTTCATGGACTACAGTATTTTTAAATTCTGTATATGCCAGATAGATTTCCCCGACTTCTTCATTTTCAAAAGCTTTTAATACCTTTTCTCCGAGAATTCTGGCATCATCATAAACCGGATCATTGATAATCTCCGAATCATCAGAGACTATTTCATAACCTCTGTGGCTTAAAATATCCATCGCCTTGTGTCCCACGCCATAAATACAGAGATCTTCCTTTTTCATTCCACTGTCACGGATCAGTTTTACAATATTGTTATTATATCCTCCTGCCAGACCTCGGTTAGAAGATATGGCAATGACAGCTTTTTTGGATGAATGGTTCGCTCTCAAATATGGATGATCAATATCTCCTGCTTTTGCAAGAATTGATGTCACAGTATCATACATCTTATGAAAATAGGCTTTGGATTCGTCGGCTCTTTGCTTGGCACGCTGCAATTTTACGGTAGATACCAGCTTCATCGCCTTTGTAATCTGTCCCGTACTTTCAATGCTGTCTTTTCGTCGTTTAATATCAATTATAGATGCCATGACGATTCACCTTACTTTCTAAAGGAACTTTTGCACTCACCGATTGCCTGGATCAGCTCCTGTTCCGTCTTGTCGTCCATCACCTTTTTCTCTGCGATTGTTTCAAAAATTTCCGGATACTTAGTCTCAATCAACTCAAACAGCTCTGACTGGAAGTCAAGAATCTGATCAACTGCCAGATCCAAAAGATATTTCTTAACAGCAGCATAGATGATCACAACCTGTTTTTCAACTGCAAGCGGCTGATACTGCGGCTGTTTCAAGACTTCTCTGATTCTCTCTCCCTGATCCAAACGTTCCTTTGTATCGGCATCAAGTTCTGATCCAAACTGTGCAAATGCAGCCAGTTCGCGGTACTGTGCCAAATCGGTTCGAATTGGTCCCGCAATGGTCTTCATTGCTTTGATCTGTGCAGATCCTCCAACCCTGGATACAGAAAGACCTGCATTAATTGCCGGGCGGAATCCCGCATTAAACATCTCTGTTTCCAGATAAATCTGTCCATCTGTAATAGAAATAACATTGGTCGGAATATATGCAGATACATCTCCTGCCTGTGTCTCAATAATCGGAAGTGCTGTTAAAGATCCTCCTCCAAGCTCATCAGACAGCCTTGCTGCACGCTCTAATAATCTGGAATGAAGATAGAATACGTCTCCCGGATAAGCCTCTCGTCCCGGCGGTCTTCGAAGCAGCAGGGAAAGTGTCCGGTATGCGGTTGCATGTTTACTCAAATCATCATATACAACCAGAACATCTTCTCCTCTCTCCATCCATTCTTCACCGATAGCACATCCTGCATATGGTGCAATATACTGAAGCGGCGCCAGCTCACTGGCTGTAGATGCCACAATCGTTGTATAGTCCATGGCACCGAACTCATCCAACGTCTTTACAATATTTGCGACTGTCGATGCTTTCTGCCCGATGGCTACATAAATACAATGAACACCCTGTCCCTTCTGATTAATAATAGTATCAATGGCGATCGCCGTCTTTCCTGTCTGGCGGTCTCCAATAATCAGCTCACGCTGTCCTCTTCCGATCGGCACCATAGCGTCAATCGCTTTAATTCCGGTCTGGATCGGAGTATCTACAGATTTTCTTGAAATAACTCCGGACGCAACTCTTTCTATTGGACGATATTTTTCGGTCTCGATAGGACCCTTATCATCAATCGGCTGTCCGAGAGAGTTCACCACTCGCCCTGTCATGGCATCTCCTACCGGAACTTCCACCACTCGTCCTGTTGTCTTGACAATATCGCCTTCGTTAATATTTTTCCGGTCACCGAGCAAAACTGCACCGACGTTATCTTCCTCAAGGTTTAACACCATGCCGAACACATCTCCCGGAAATTCCAGGAGTTCACCCTGCATAGCCTTTTTGAGTCCGTGGATTCTGGCAATTCCGTCTGCAACCTGTATTACCGTTCCAATATCAGAGGTTTCAAGCTTTGTTGAATATTGTTTGATCTGTTCTTTGATAACAGAACTGATCTCTTCTGGTCTTAAATTCATGGGGCTTATCTTCCTCCTGTTCTATAATTGAATTTGTGACAGATGTTTTCCCATGGCAGATAATCTTGTGGAAATGGAATTATCTACAATTCGATCATCCATTCTTAAAATCAAACCGCCAATGATGGTTTCATCTACCTCATAAGTAGTCTCCAGCACCTCATATTCGGAGGACTCGAGCACCTTTTGTTGAATTTTTTCTTTTTGTTCTTTCTTTAACGGCACCGCTGAAGTCACATGGAGTTCTCCGATTCCAAGAAGTTTTTTTATCTTTCCGGCCACATAGCCAAAAATCTCTTCCAACTCTTTACAGCGCCCTTTTTTAATAATAATCATCAGAAAACCAATGAGATCTTCACAGACACGCCCCTGAAAAATCTTCTCAACAGTGTTCATCTTTTCCTCTTTGGTAACCTGAGGATGACAAAGAAAGCTTATAAGCTCCGGATCAGAGCAGAAAATGCTCTGTACTGCCTGCACTTCATCCAAAGCTTTTTGAAGATCCGTTTCCTCTGCCTTCACTGAAACATAAGCGTCTCCATAGATCTTGCTTACTCTTGAATCCATGTCTTATCACCCATTTCCTGCAGGGTCTGCTCAACAAACGCATTCTGATCTTTGGCATCCATCTGATGAGAAATAAATTTTCCCGCCATTGCAACTGCCATACTGACCATCTCCTGCTTCATCTGATCTTTTACCCTGATTTTTTGAAGCTCTGCCTCATGGTGCGCACTGGAAATAATCCTGGCGGCTTCTTCTTTTGCCTCCGCCACCATAGCCTCTTCCCGTTTCAACGCCTTTTTTCTGGCCTGTGCCAGAATTGCATCTGCTTCTTTCTCAACATTTTTTAATTTTTGATCGTATTCAGCCTTTAACTTTGCAGCCTGTTCCTGATCGGAAGCTGCCTGATCAAGCTCTTTTGCAATTCTGTTCTTACGATCCTCCAACATCTTACGAACCGGTTCAAACAGAATGTAGGAGAGCAGTGCAAACATAATAAACACTGCAATCCCCTGCATAATCACGTCAAAGCCAAGCTGAATATCCAATCCAAATATTCTTCCGTCCACGCCTTGGCCTCCCTTCGGCTTCCTCTCTTAAAGTTTTGCAAACAGCGGGTTTGCATATAACAGAATCAGACCGATAACCAATCCGTAAAGACCTGTTGTCTCTGCAACAGCCTGCCCAAGCAACATCGTAGATGTGATATCACCTTTTGCTCCCGGGTTACGTCCTACTGCTGCTGCACCCTGTCCTGCTGCATATCCCTGTCCAACACCCGGTCCGATACCGGCAATCAATGCCAATCCTGCTCCTATTGCAGAACATCCTAAAACAAATGCCTCACTTGAAATATTCATAATATCTTCCTCCTGAATTATAAAACACAATATGTTATGAAAAGTTCCTTAAATCTGTTTCCTATGCTTCCCTTTTATCGGTAATAAATGTCATCGTCAGCATCGCAAACACAAATGTCTGAATTGCTCCTGAGAACAAATCAAAATAAATATGCAAAAACGCCGGAATTCCCAGCTTCGCAAGCAGCGGCAGCAATCCATACCACAATGCCATCATAATCGTTCCTGCCATAATATTTCCAAACAGACGCAAGGACATCGACAACGGTGTTGCGAATTCCCCGATGACATTGATTGGAAATAAAATCGGAATCGGCTTAAATAAGTCTGTAAATACCTGAAGCTTGCTTGTTTTGAATGCACTGTACTGAATCAAAACAAACGTTATCAGCGCAAGTGCAAGCGTGGTTCCGTAATCTGCTGTCGGCGGGCGCAGCCCAAACAGCCCGGAAGTATTTGCAAAAAAGATGAACACCATAATGGTTCCGATGTAATTTACAAAAGGTCTCCAGTGCCTTCCCATGTTTCCTTGGACCAGATGATCCAAAGCTTCTACAATCATTTCCACAAAATTTTGCAGTCCTTTCGGTTTCTCGCTCCCATGAAGAACCGCATGTCTGGCAATCAACGCCAAAATCAGAATAAATACCATAACGATGAGCGTTGTCACATGCGTTGTTGTGATCCACACCTCATGCCCGAAAAACTTCAGCGGTATCAATCCATGCACCATGAAATCCACATCGTTCCCGGATGCGGCCAGTATCATCGGCGCCTTATAACATTCCATGGCATAACCTCCTCTCTATGATTTTTTTAAGATTCTGCTGGTAATGCAGTTGTGAATCGGCTTCTGAAGAAATGCAGAAAACTTACTGCTCAGTACGCCAATCAATGTTGCAATAAACGCTGCAAAACTTAGCTTTATCATAACAAATAAAATGATCAGCAATGCAAAATATCGGATCAGTGCAAATTTTACCATATAACGGCTGGCATGATTCGAATTCATCTCTACCGCTTTCTTAATATTGACAAACATCATAGATATGGTCAAGATCCCAAGAAAAGTTCCAAAAACCGCTCCTGCCAGATACCAAAAACTTCCCTTTGTAATTATCATACCCAAAATTGCAGATATCACTCCACATAGAAGAATTCCGATTACCAAATCCAAATACGTCTCATCCAGCTGTCTTAATTTTTCTCTCATCTCATTCCTCCGGGTCATCATTCTTCGTCATATGCTTTACCAGTGTATAGACACCTCTGATTCCACCTAAAATTCCTAAAATCAAGAATGGAAGAACCAGATTTGTGGAAAATGTTTTATCTATCCACAATCCAAGAAACATGCATAAAAAAGTTGAAGTCAGCATCGTTATCCCAATCTGAGTAATCAGAGACAACATCCGAACTATCGGACCGTACTTATGCATCCTAACATCCTCCGTCCTTACAAAATCTTTACGCCTATTATATCATTATTTCCGGATAACCACCACTGAATTTTGCTTTTTATCATTATTTTCATAAAAGAAACAGATCGAGAATCTATCTTAAGACTCTCGACCTGTTTCGTGCGTAGTATTCCACAGCATTTAACTAGGCTTTCCCAACGCTTCCGCAGACTTTTATTTTACCCATTACATAGCGTTTTACTTCATCTCTTCCTGACGCACTGTATTTTTTCGGATCAATAACTGTGGGCTGATCAGACAACGTCTGATTCACACCCTTTGTAAATGCAATCCGAAGATCTGTGGCATAATTTACTTTGCAAATCCCCCGTTTGATACATTCTCTGACTGCTTCATCTGCAACCCCGCTGGTCCCGTGCAGCACCAGAGGAATATCCACAGCTTCCCGAATTTTTCTTAACACGTCATACTGAAGCTTCGGTTCACCTTTATATATTCCGTGTGCCGTTCCGATACCTACCGCAAGAGAATCAATTCCTGTTCTTTCTACAAATTCTTTTGCTTCCTGCGGATCTGTGTAAGGATTATTTTCACCGCCATCTAAATCATCTTCTTTTCCGCCGACCTTTCCAAGTTCTGCTTCCACAGGAACTTTTGCCGGGCGGCAGACATCTGCTACTGCCTTACTGACCGCAATATTGTTTTCAAACGATTCATGAGAACCATCAATCATAATCGAAGTATAGCCGACTCGAAATGCCTGCATTGCCAATTCAAAACTGTTTCCATGATCCAAATGCATCACCACCGGAACAGAAACTCTCTCGGCTGCTGCTTTTACATTCGCCAGATAGTAATCCAATCCTGCGTATTTTACTGTCGATGGCGTGGTCTGCATAATCACCGGTGACTGTAATTCCTCAGCGGCCTCTACGACTGCCTGTACCATTTCCATATTTTCTACATTAAACGCACCAACAGCATATCCCCCTGCCTGTGCCTTCATTAAGATCTCTTTTGATGTTACCAACATGGCTTTGTCCTTTCCTCGTTTTATAACTTGATAATTTCAACCTTTTTTCTGATTTCTTCTATCTTTTCTGCCTCAAAATTTCCTGTATATGGTGAAAGTGCATTGGCGGATGCGACAGCAACCGCATACTCTAAGGCTTCTTCCGGCTCCATTTTTCGTTCAAAAGCTGCCGCAAAAGCTCCTACCATGGAATCTCCGCACCCTACGGTGTTCACAACTTCCATCTTCGGAGGTTTTCCCTGATAAATTCCTTTTTCGCAGACCAGCAATGCGCCGTCACCTCCAAGTGAAATCACAACATATGGAATTCCTTTTTGATAAATTTTTTTCGCATAATCTATGACTTCTCTGCGATGATGGATTTGTGTGTGAAAAAGCAACTCAATCTCATCTTGATTTGGTTTTACCATCGTAGGCAAGGCTTTCACACCATGCTCCAAACACTCTCCACTGGTGTCCAAAATCACTTGCTTTCCCTGTTCCTTTATAATATGAATCATCTTTTGATAAACATCTTTGCTCATTCCAACCGGAACACTCCCTGAAATCGTCACGACGTCACTTTCTTTGATCATCTCCGGAAAGCTTTTTAAAAAAGATCTTTCCTCCGATTCTGTGACTTCACAACCTTCCTCCAGATATTCCGTAGAACCATATCCCGGATCCAAAATATTAATGCAGCTTCTTGTTTCTCCGCCAATGTGTTCAAACTCATAAGGAATGCCATCCTCATGAAGCAGCGCTTCTAAATATTTTCCATTATATCCGCCTACAAGACCGGTGGCTTTTACCTTTGACCCACAGATTCTTGCGGCTCTTGCCACATTTAGTCCTTTTCCTCCGGCACTGTTGCAGGTTTTCGCCACACGCATCACCGTACCATTTTCAATTTTCTGTGTCATATAATAAGCCTTGTCAATGGAAGCATTTAATGTTACTGTTGTAATCACGTTTTATCCTCCCATTTTACAGTCTTTTGAAATATGCCGCCCCTGCAGCAGCGTCTTGCGTTAATCCCTCGATATCCGTTCCATCTTTCATGGTTCTCCAGAGAGAAACACTTTTGGCACTTGCAGAAGTATCCAAAACAAACGGTTCCATAACTAGCGGTCCATCATAACCGATTTCATGAATTGTCTTTGCAATAGCTTCCCAATCAATGTTCGTCCTTTTCTCTCCATTTGGAATTTTGCGATTACTTTCCCCAATATGCAAATATCCTAAATATCCTTTTTCATGCGCTGTACGAATTGCATCCGGAATATAATCTTCCTCAATATTCATATGAAATGTATCCAGCAACAATTTGCAAAAATTATTGTTAATGGCCTCACAGATGGCAATGCCTTCTGCCGCCGTATTGGCTGTATACTGTTCAAAACGATTTACAATCTCCAGACAAAGTATCACTCCGACTTTCTCGGCATGCTTTGCTACTTTTTTCAATCCGGAAATTGCATTGGCAGTCCGTATTCTCTTGATTTCTGCAATATTGTCTCCATCCGGTCGTGTATTCCACAATCCATACGGAATCCCTGAGAAATATTTTGCACCCATTTCTACACAAAGATCCAGCATGTGACACAAATGTTTCACACCGGCCTCCTGAGACTTTTTGTCGGGACTGGAAACATCTCTTTCCGGTCTCAGTCCGGTTCCGTTAATTGTAGTCGTCAATCCTGCATCCTCGATATATTTCCGAAGTTTTCTTCGCTCTTCTTCTGTTAGTGAAACAAAATCCCCTGCCTTTAGTTCAATGGTATCCATCTTTGCCTTTTTTGTAAGATCTACCATCTGGTAAATATCCAGTTTAGGCGTCGTTCCACTCCAATAAGCTGTTTGTAATCCAATATGATTCCGCATAATACTCTCTCCTTCTATATATCTTCCTTTTTATTCCAGACTTGCATGGCGGTGTGCCATATCATCATTGCTTCCTTCCTGTTCCCGGCTCATCTCCAAAATTACCGTATCAAAAACAATCAGGAGCATCTGTTCAAATAAACTTCCCAGCGGCTGTATGCTCGCTTCTGAACTGGAAAATTTTGTTGCAGATTCAATCACAATATCCGGTGTCTGAATCCTGCCCAATCTGGATTCCGGGTCGGATGAAATCACAACCAGATCCACTCCCTGTCTGACTGCTGATTCCGCTGTCATTACAACGCTTCCTGTTTCTCCGGAAGCAGAGGCTACAATCAAAAGATCTCCTTTTCCCACCGATGGAGTCGTTGTTTCTCCAACAACATAAGACTCCAATCCAATCTGCATCAAACGCATCGCCAAAGCTTTCAGCATTAAGCCGGAGCGACCGGTTCCATAGACAAAAATTCTTTTGTGAGCTTTGATTTGCCGGATCATATCTGTAATTTTCTGTTCTTCTATTGCTTTTACGGAAGTTTCCAATTCCTTTATAATTGTCAGAGCCTGCATTTTCTATCTCCCTTCGATCTTATATAGTTATCGTTCATCCTTTACTGCTTCTATTAAGCGATGGTCCTTCCTCCATCCAGCAAAATAGTCTGCCCCTGAATATAAGAATTTTCGGGATCCGCAAGAAAGACTGCAAGATTCGCAACATCCTGAACTGTTCCGAAGCGGCGGACCGGAATTTTTTCCAATACCGCATCCAACGCCTCCTGTGTCGGATAATTTACTCTCATCATTTCTCCTGTGTCAATAAGCCTTGGTGCAATGGCATTGACATTCACACCTTTCGGACCAAGTTCTTTCGCAAGACCTCGGATTAAACCTTCCCCTCCGGCTTTCGATGCAGGATAGGACACGCCTCCGCCGGTTCCGCTTAATGCTGATCCGGAACTTACATAGACAATCGAACCCTGATTGGTAAGAAAGTCATTGTAAAATGCCTTTACTGTTGTAAAAAGACCTGTCAGATTGATGCTCAGTGTTTTATTCCATTCATCCATCGTAATATCCGCAACCTTGTTTTTGAAAGCAACGCCTGCATTTAATACAAGAGTGTCAATTCTTCCAAACACTTCAAATACCTTTTCTCTTACAGCCAGCATTGCCTGTGCATCGGAAACATCTGCCTGCACAAATAAGGATTTTGAATATTCTTTTGTAAACTCGTCCGCTGTTTTCTGTCCAGTCTCTGCATTGTAATCAACAATTACCGTATTGGCACCCTGCTGCGCAAACTGAAGAGCAATCTGCTTTCCGATTCCATGTCCGGCTCCTGTTACCAGTACTACTTTTTCATCAAATTTTCCCATTTTCTTATCTCCTCTATAATTCCGCTCTTAACAAAGCAATCTTCTCTGTAATATTTTCTTTAAATACGTATCCGCCGGACACAAACACATTGGCTCCTGCCTTTTTACATGCCGCAATATTCGTATTGTCAATTCCGCCATCCACTTCAAGATCAATCGAGCGGTTTCCAATCATCTCTCGAACATTTTTAATTTTCTCCAAAAGATCTTCATGGAATCCCGGTCCTGCTTCTCCCGGATGAATGGTCATCAATAAGATCATGTCGATTTTATCTAAAACATATTTCAGAGACTCTTCACAGGTTGCGGGACTTAATACAACACCGGCCTTTAACCCGCGGCTCTTAATTCTTTCAATACAGCTGTAAAGTCTCACTGTGGATTCCTGATGAATGGTAATAATATCTGCTCCCGCATCCATCACCGCATCCAAAATCCTTTCCGGTTTTTCCACCATCAAATGTACATCCAGCGGCAATTTCGTTATCCCCTTCAACATCCGGACATGATCTGGTCCGAATGCCATCTTCTCTACAAAATGTCCATCCATAACATCAACATGAAGCATTTCCACATTATTTTTCTCTAATATTTGTAATTCTTTCCTTAATTCCCCAATATCAGCCCCAAAAACAGATGGTGCGAGTTTCATTTCCCTCATACACTTACCTCTTTTCTTCTCTATCCTTTTATATTTGGTATCTATGCTTCACTGTCAATTAAGATCTTGCCTTTTACAGCCCCCGGAGTTTTAAACATCTCAAAACCCTCTGCGATTTTAGAAAGAGGGAGTTTCTTATCAATCAATGCATCTTCCCCTTTTAACTGTCCCGTAGCAAAATAATGTGCTACACAGTCCCACTCATGTCCCGGAAACGGAGCAGAGTAAGATAGCCATGATCCGGTCAGAGTAAATTCTTTACGATTTATGTTCTCCCATTCTTCTACAGAAAAGACAAGCTCCTTGGTCGGCTTTCCGATGTAACAAATTCCCGCTTTGTTTGCTGCCAGTTCAAATGCCATTTTCATGGTAATTGTACTTCCCGCTGTCTCGTAAATATAGTCATATCCCTTTCCATCTGTCAATTCCATTGCTTTTTGCATAAAACCTTCTTTCAAGGTATTCACGCCATCCGCCGCGCCCATCTTCTTTGCCAGTTCAATTTTATCGTCATCAATATCAAACACGATTGTCTTTGCCGCCCCAAAAATATTTGCCCACTGCATCACCAGAAGTCCGATGGTTCCTCCTCCCAGAATGGCTACTGTTTTTCCGCCTTCATAAGGCAGACATTCCAGACCATGAAGCGCCACTGCGGCCGGCTCAAACAGCGCCCCCTGCTCAAAGGATACGCTGTTTTCAAAAGGAACGACATTTTGCTCCGGAACACAAATATATTCTGCAAAACTCCCTGACTGTCTGGTTCCGATAAAACTGTAATTTTTACAAAGTGCGTAGTTGCCCTTCATGCAGTCTTCGCATTTCATGCATGGAATCAGGGGTGCGCCGGCAACGCGCTGTCCTTTCCTGACCTTCGTCACTCCCTCCCCCACCATTTCCACAGTACCGGAGAACTCATGTCCAAGGATAATTGGGTAAAAATGCGCTCCGTCACCATTGACTCTTGGTACATCTGAGCCACATATTCCGGAATATTTCACTTTCACCAGAACTTCTCCTGCTTTTGGAATCGGAGTCTGCACTTCCTCATATTGTATCGTTTCTTTCCCTTGTAAAACTGCTGCCTTCATCTGTGAACACCCAATCCTTTCTTTCCTCTGTTTTACTCTTCTGCAATTTTTTTCAATAATTCTGCAACTTTCTTTTTGGTTCCTTCCTTGTTGATTCCGGAAACCAGTCCGAAAACACTTAAATGCGGTTTTTCCAAAGGATTTCGATAGTTCGCAGTGGTAAATACCACATCCACGTCTTTTTGCTTTAAAGGAACTTCTGAGATCGTTCCTTTCATCAGTCTGATTTTTACTCCCGCACTCTCTGCAACTGCTTTAATCTCTTCCTGTGCGATCGTTGATGTTGCCACGCCGCTTCCGCATGCTACCAATACTTTTACTTCCTTTGCCATTTTTTTTCTCCTTTTCTTTTCTCCAAACAAAATGAAACCTTATCAGGTGGCACAGGACATTTGCCTGTGCCACAAAGATATATTTTTACCCCAACTGTTCCTCCAGATAAGCAATTGTTTCTTCCTCTGAAAGATTTCTGCATTTCAACAAAATCTCTGCATCATTCAAGAATTCCATCATTTTCTGAAGCACACCCAAGTGTTCATTTGGGTCTTTAATTGCTAAGTTAAAAATCATATCCGTTTGTACTTCTTCTGTATCGTCATCCAGTCTTCGAAAGGTAACCGGATCGTCCAATTTCAAAAAGCATATGGCATTTTGCACAATACCATCTGATTTTGCATGAGGAATTGCTGTCGGAATCTCTGTGGGAAGACCTGTAGGGAAATCTTTTTCACGTTCCACGCAGCACTCTGCAAATTCTTTCCCGACAACACCGGCTTCATACAGAGCTTTTCCGCATAATCGGATTGCCTCTTCACTATTTGCGGCTCTCCCTCGAATCACCAAATATTTTGTTTTCATGCAATACCTCCTTTTTATCCGATCATCATCATAATTTTATGAATAAATGATACAAGCAAGTTCCCCGGATTCCATCCAAAATGAGATGCTGTTACCGTTCCTTCAAAATTTACATTTGTGACAGCCATCATTTGTGTTGCCTCCGGAATAAACATATTGGCAAAGAATAGGGTAAGATACATTAAAACTACCATACCAATCAGAGATCTTACCAAATTCCCTTTGCTAGCCAGAACAACCATTGGTGTCAGATAACAAATCTCTGCCAGAAGACTTAACGGGAAAAATCTCATTCCCGGCACAAGAAATACCAGAAGAATTGTAACCGGAATCATAATCGCAGTACATGTAATACATGCCGGATCTCCCAGTCCCAATGCAATATCCATACCAATGTAAATATCCGCATCATCTCCGACTTTCTTATGCATATAATCGTTTGCTGACTGTCCTAAAGGAGAAAGTCCTTCCATCATAATGGATACCATTCTTGGGATTAATACCATTGCCGCCGCAATTCCCATCGCCATCGTAAGAATTTCTGACGGAGCCTGTTTTGTAAGCAATCCTAGGAACACTCCCGCAAAAATTCCAATCACAGCAGGATCTCCAAAAATCCCCAGCTTCTCTCCCAGCTTACTCATATCAACATCTAATTTATTCAACCCCGGAATTTTATCAACGATTTTATTCAGCAGCCAGGCAATCGGATAAGCCCATGCCACAAAGCAAAGACACGTACATGTGGTTCCTTCCAGACCGAAGAATTCTTCCCATGATTTTGCCACCCACTGTCCGCAAAACAGAACAACAATACCGCATGCCAACGCTACAAAGAACCCGACCACAGCATTTCCTGATAACGCATAGGCAAGAGCTCCGGGCACAAGAAAGTGCATGAAATTCCAAATATCAACATTAAGAACTTTTGTAATTTTTAACCGAACCAGAAGCAGGTTAATTAAAATAATCGCCGGAATAACCAATACTGCAAAAGGTGTTGTCCATGATGCAGCTCCCAATGCCGCAAATCCAATTTCCAATGTATCATAACCGGAACCCAGTTTTTCATAATATTGCATTGCAGGTGTTACGGATTCAATAAGCAAATTGACGGCTAAAACAAGTCCCTGAAAACCAATTCCCACCAGCAAACCTGCTTTAATTGCCCTGCCGATTTTCATTCCGAAAAAGATGCCCAAAATTGCAATAACAAACGGCAGTAAAACACTGGCTCCCATGTTTACAAACCCCTGAAAAAATTTCAATAAAATTTCCATATTTACCTCAACTTTCTGCTTTGATTTTATCTTTACTCTGCGAGATCACTGACTAGTCTTATGTATCTCCTCTTTACATCTCTTATGGTAGCATACGAACTTTACAAAAAACAGTGAAAGGTCTTTCTTGTTTTGGGAAATGATTTTGTTTAATTGAATCTGTTTCTGCAAAAGGAAATAAAATAAATCAGTCAAATTTATTTCCCTAATCGGAAATAGATTTGACTGATCTTTCTATTTTCTAAACAATGCTGTATTCATATTTTGTAATAATTTTTGCAATCTCTTCAGCACTTTTTGCTTCTCGAAGAAGCACCTTGTAATCCTCATTTTTTAGCATATTCACCAGATGAAAAAATGCCTTTAAATAGCTTTTATGATCCACAACACTCAGACAGCATACAAACTCAATGGGATCCAGTTCTTCAATTCCAAACGGCACCGGATTCTTCAAACGGATCAGCGACATTCCCAGACGAATTCCGCCCTCTTCTACCTTTGCATGAGGCATCGCAAAGCCTTGAGACAATACCACATAAGGTCCGTGTTCCAGAATACTGTTGATCATAGCATCGACATATCTTTGTTCAATATATCCCTTTTCCTCCAGAATCTCTCCTGACTTTCTCACTGCCTCCTGCCAATCTTCACATTCCACATCCACCTGAATGTTTTCCTCCCTCAGAAGATGATGCAGATACGGAGATATAATATTGGCATCATTTTCCACCGACTGCTTAAAATAATTGCGAATCACACCTCGAAGTTCTTTCATCACAATCTTTGCCTGCTCCTGCGGCGTTACCATTTCATAAACAATCGGATCAATCTTATCAATCAATCCCCTTGCATTTAAATGTTCCTCTTCTGTTCCGTCCAAAAGATTTTTACTGTTTCTCAATGCCTCTACCCGATTTCCGACTCGAATGTAGTCTGTATCGTTAAACGCAGCAGACACCACGATATACTCCAGCGCACAGCTTTCCAACGGCACTGTGGAAATGACGAAATCCGCGGAATCCGGTTTCAGATTCATCGCCTGATGAGCCGAGATCACATCGACAATCTGAAATTGAAAATGATTTTTTAATTTCTCCAACAACAACATTGAAGTTCCGATTCCTGCATGACAGGCAACAATCACACGAAAGGGAATCTCTTTGTTTCTTTTTCTTTCCAATGCCGCACATACATGAATGGCAATATATTTAATCTCTATATCTGTTAATTTTCGATTCGTAAATTTATAAATAACCGGCATCTGATCCACAACAACATCCAGCACCTCCTGATTATCCTCCAGTACCTCCTCTATGAAATCTGCCTCCTGATATTCCATGGGCGGAGCCGAAAAGATCGATTCCAAATGGTTCGATAAATTTTCAAAAAAATCATAATCCATATTCAGATTCACTCCAAGTTCTCCGGAAACACCGGAAATATATTCTCTTGTCACCATTTGAATCACTACCGTGTTTTTATGAAAGGACTCCCTTTTTATGTAGCGCATCCGATCTAAAAAACCACTGAGACTTCTGATATCATCTTCACTGATTGTGATGTTGCAGTATTGGGATATATATTTCAGAATATCCAGCGCAAACATATAATTTTCACTGTCCTTATCTGTTTGTGACTCTAAAAATTCGCCCTGCTGATTGCGGTTTATCATAATTCTTAAAAATAAAATAATTTCCCGGAAGGACTGATCTGATAAATGCTTTTTATATCTTTCCTCCTGTTCCGATAAGATCTTCTGTATGATATTCTGGTCTCCGGCCTGTACATTGACATATTCTGCCACCACACTCTTCTGATTTTCATATGTGCAGACAGACGGGCTTAAGAGGCGAAACAGAAATTTTCTCTTATCACTTTCTGCTCCCTCAATTAACAGTCCTTTGTTTGCATGGGAAGAGACGTCTAAATTCCCCTGACGGATAAATTCTTTAATCTTCTTTAAATCATTGATTATTGTCGCTCTGCTGACCAACAGACAATCCGCAATGGTTGCCAACGTGATATATCCTGTGGAATTTACAATCATAGCCGCCGCAATTTGTTTTCGTTCTTCTTTTGACAATTTGTAAGTATTTAAATTGCCTTCAATCAATACCGAAAGGGATTTCTCGAAATTTTCCGGTATTTTTATTTTCCCTCCACTTTTTATTACAATTTCTTTTTTCCTGTTCTCCTTTAAGACTCCGTTAATCTCCTTTAAATCATTCCGAATCGTTTTCTGAGAAACCTGAAAATATTCTGCAAACCCTGAAACTGTAATTTCATCCTTCTCTTTACTTAACAACTGTACAATTTTTGTACTGCGTTGGTTCATTTTAAAATACCTCCGATTTCTCTTTGCTCAGCGAAAATATCTGATTGTATTCCAGTATATAATTAAAAAATTCCTCCGCTGCTTCTCCTAACACCCGATTCTTCCGCATTGCAAGATAAGTGGATCTTTTCAGCTTCATCTTCGGCATATTCAAAAAACGGACTCCTTCTTCCAGCGGAGTATCATTTTTTGCAATAAATGCCCAGCCCAGCCCACAGGATACAAAATTCTGCATTTCCTCTGAAGATGTACGATATCGAATATCCGGATAAATTTCGTAATCCCGGAAGAAGCCTAAAATTTTTCGATCCATAGAAGACCCTTCTGTATAAGAAATTCCCGGTTCCATCAGCAGATCTTCCGGTTCCACATGATCTAATTCAAGCAGAGGATCATTGGCTCCTGCAATCAAGCCCACCGGATGTTCCATCAACGGAATCATCTGAATCGATTCGTCCTTCCCATCACTCTCGGAACAAAAGCCAAAATCTATTTTTTCCTCTTTCAAATCTCTGAGAATTCCTGCAGTAGACACAGAATAAGCTTCAATATTAATTTTTCGTTCCCGGTGCCTTTCAAAAAAGCTTTGAATCAAATTGGGAATATAACCCTGGGGCAACGGTCTTGTATAAGCGAACTTAATGTTTCCTTTGTATCGCATATAAATATGGTGTACTGAACGTTCTGCCTTTTGTGATGTTTCAACTACTTCCTCTGCATAGGGCAAAAATTCTTTCCCTTCCTTTGTCAACATCAGTACCCTTCCCTTTTTCTCAAAAAGGGAAAATCCCAGCTCATCTTCCAGCTTCCGAATTGCCTGCGAAAGACTGGGCTGCGCAATCAAAAGCTCCTTTGCTGCCTGCGTCAAATGCCCCCTTTCCGCTACCCGTACAAAATATGTTAACTGTAATAATGTCATAACGCCTCCTATTCATAGGCAAAACCTTTGTTTTGCCCCTATAAATAATATTATACATTATGTTCTTTTTCTTGTACACTACAAATATCAGCTGATATCACATAAAAATCATAAATTGAAAGGAATCGAAATATGCCCGAAAAAAATGATGACCCAAAGAAAGAAATTGTGTTTTACGGAAAACTCTTAGACCAGAAGGGTCTTGTCAATACATTGGAAGGAAATCTCTCGATTTTGGATCGCCAATCCCAGACAATGTATCTTACTCCCTCCGGAACCAGAAAACTGTTTTTAACGGAAGAAACTATTGCTGTTGTAAGAAACGGAAAACAGATCGAAGGAAACAAAAAAGCCTCCAGTGAAATTCTGCTTCATCAGGCAGCGCTAAAAGCCCGTCCGGACTGCAATGCCGCTGCACATATTCATGCTCCGTATTTGACAGCCTATGCTTATTGCGGTAAGGATATTAAACTTCAATGTTCCACTACCTTCTCTCTCGTTTTTGAAGAAATTCCCTGTTTACCGTACGGTATGCCCGGAACCATTCATATTGCCGATGGCATTGAAGAAGCCATCAAAGAGCATGATTTAATTCTGCTCGGTAATCATGGTTGTATCGCTGTTGGAAAGACTTTAGAAGACGCCATTAAAATCATTGAAGCGGCAGAAGAGGTTCTGAAAATTTATCATTTGACCCAAAATATCGGAGACGTAAAAAACATCCCGGAGACAGATCTGGAAGATTTATATAAAAATCATCCCGGAAGCAGAAGGAATCGTTTTCAAAAAGAAAGGGGTATCGTATTATGAAAGCAGCACTTATGTATGGTCCAAATGACATTCGGGTCGAAGAAATTGACAAACCGAAATGCCCGGAAGGGGGCTTCCTTTTAAGGGTGATGGCTGTCGGTCTGTGTGGTTCTGATATCCGCAATCTCACTACAGACTCCAGATCCGGAAAATATCCTCATATTTATGGTCACGAAATTACCGGAATTGTTGAAGAAATTTCAGAAACCTGTACACAATATAAGATCGGGGACCGCCTTTATATTTATCCGGCAGACCACTGTATGGAATGTGAACCGTGCAGAACCGGACACAGTGAAATGTGTGAAAATCCCGGTGACAATTTAAATCACCCCGGGGGCTTTGCAGAGTACTATGCCGTTGTTCCCCGACAAATCCAAAGAGATTCCATTTATCGAATTCCGGACTCAATTCCTTTCGATCGGGCTTCCCTCGGAGAACCATTATCTTCCGTATATGCCTGCCAGGAAAATATTCATCTGGGGTTCGGAGATACCGTTGTGATTATCGGCGCCGGTCCCATCGGGTGCTTTCACGCAAAGCTGGCAAAATTACGGGGCGCAAAGCAAGTCATTATGATTGAAATCAATGATAAGCGTCTGGAAATGACAAAACAATTTGGAGTCGACTATACAATCAACAGTACAGACACTGATCCTGTACAGGCAGTCATGGAACTGACAAACGGCAAAGGGGCTGATAAGGTAATCTCTGCAAACCCATCTACAAAGGCACAGTCTCAATCTATTTTCATGGCAAAAAAAACCGGTATCATCGTATTTTTCGGCGGTGTTGCCAAAGGCGCCCTGACAGAACTGGATACCAATTACATTCACTATAACGGACTTTGGATTTACGGACATTTCGGGGCAAACAGCATGCAGGTTCAAAAAGCTTTTGAACTGGCAATTTCCGATGAATTTGAAGCTGACAAATTCATTACCCATGTGCTTCCCTTAGATCAGATTCATCAGGCAATTCAACTGACAAAATCCGGGGAAGCCATCAAAGTCGTTCTTCATCCAAATACCGAAGAACAGACACAAATTCATTTCGACTCCCGCATCTCTCAAGATTGAGGACACAGACCGGATATAAAGCCCGTAAAAATTATTGCCGGCGCGCAAACTGCAGAGGGTGTCTCAAAACTATAAATTTAAAAATTCATAGTTTTGGGACACCTTTATCATGTACGTCCTCCCGCAGAATATTGTTCTTTTATGCTTCATATCCCAATTCTTTTGATATCTTCGATGCTGTTTGTTTTAATTCCGCCAACACAAATTCCTTTTTTTGATCATTCATCCGAAACGTTGGAATGCTGGCGCTGACTGCAGCAACAATCTGTCCCGTATAATTGCGTATTGGCCGCGCTAAACAGTACATCCCAATCCAATATTCCTCATTGTTTACACCATAGCCCTGATTTCGTACAATTTCAGTCTCATGAATTAATTCACTGACTGTCGTAATCGTATGGGGCGTATAGGTGGGAAGCTTTTCTTTTTCATCAAACAGAGCATAGATCTCTTCTGAAGAGTATTCACTGATCATCACTTTTCCAAGGGCAGTTGCATGAATGGACTCATATTCTCCGGGTCCGATATAAGTATTCATCCCACGGTTGGTATGCTCCATCTTAGAAATAATAATCGTCTCTTTCCCTTTAATCGTTCCATAATCAATCGTTTCGTTTACCTTTTTTCCAAGTTCTAAAAGATGCGTCCGATCAATATTAAACAGTTGATTTTGCGCCGGCACAGCCTGTCCTGTTTTATATAGCTCCCAGCCCAGACGATATCGGTTAGTCTCTGAACTTTTTTCAATATATCCATAATATTGCAGTGTATCCAGCAGACGATGCACTGTACTTTTCCCGAGTCCCAATGCCTCGCTTAATTCACTGATGCCTGCTCCCAGATTTCCCGTGTTTTTGGCAAGATAATTTAGCAGCTCTAATGCTTTCATCAACGTCTGTACCGGATATTTTGGTTCCTGCGGCATTTCTATCTCCTCCTTTCTTTCTCATGTTTGACAAATTCCATGACATCCTATGCTTATATTATAGCATTTCTTCTGTTTCACATGTATCTTTATTTCCACGATAAAAGATACCCGGCTTCCAATGGAAAATCCGGGTATCATATTAAAGACTTAAATCTGACAACAATTTAACGTTCAAATTCAGGGTCCTGACATCCTCTCTGGAATTCTTTTTTTACAACCAGGGTTCCTGTCGCACGCCCGCATAAAATCGGCTCCGGTAAAACATCTGCTGCAGATTCCGCTAATTCAGGATCTCTTGGAAGTGTAATATATTTGTAAGCTTCAAATTTACAAGTTAAAGAAGTATTACCGGCTTTCTCAATCCATCCTGTGTATTCCATAAAATCTCCGGAATAAACAGGAGCAGTGAATTCCACATCTTTATAACCTACAAATAAGCTCTCATCTCCATGAAGACGAATTGCCAATTCTGTACCTACATCTCCCCAAAAATCTAAAATATGAGATCCATTCACCAGATCTCCTGCATAATGAGCTTCTCCCGCAGACATCCGAACTCTTAATGTAACTTTGTTTCCGATCATAGTATTATCCTCCTTGATCCTTCTAATTTGTTGTTCTGTTATACAGAATTACTTTCTACATGGTTGCTTTGTACTGTGATCGTATCACCGCATTGTATTTTTGTCAATACATTTTTGGTATTTTTTTCTGTTTAGCATTACTGTGTTCTATTATATGGAATTTGAAATTTCTTATAATTCTCTGTTTTTTAAAAACCTTCCACCGGATGGAAGGTTTTCTTTCGGTATTTTTTATAATTTTTAAGAATAAATCATACTATTTATCGTCATATTACCCATATTTTGTTGATAATTTATCAAACTTTTTCCATTAATCGGAATTTATTACAACATATAACTGGTAGCATGTTTTCCTTTTTTCTTTTAATTCATGCTATTTTCAGAAAATTACTCCTTTACATTCCATTGCGTGTATCCCTTAGAATACAATTATAGTCAATCGTGAAAAAACAAAGAAAGGAGTTTCATATGAGTGTAATTATGGCAAATGCACTGGGTACTGGTATTTTCTGCGGAATCTGGCAGGGACTTGGAACTGTTCTTGGTTTAGTTACCTGGATGGGATTCGTCGGCTGCACCTCCTATTTTTCTGCCGGAGGTGGGAAAATAGGATTTATTAAATCCGTCTGCAGCAATTATGTTGGTCTTCTGTGGGGAATGTGTATTATTCTTTCCGGAAATATCAATGGAAGCCTCTTATTTAGCGCTGTGGTTACCGGATTCTTTTCCTGGGTAATCTGCTATCAGTCCAAGATTGATCTTTTGTCACTGGTTCCAAACACTTTCATGGGTGGCTTTTCTGCCTTTGCAAGTGGCGGAAACTGGAAAATGCTTTGCATCTGCCTTATTTTAGGAAATATTCTCGGCGTATGTTGTGACTATTCCGGAAGATTCTTCGCGGACAAATTCGGCAAAGCCAATGCATAATTTTAGTAGTCTGCAACTTATTAAACAAATCTTTGAAAAAGGAGCGTGAAACAAATATGAGTAAAGTAATTAAAAAAGCTTACGCAGAAGAAATGAAACAAGGCTATAATCTAAGAACAGCCACTGAAGAAGCATCCAGATGTCTTCTATGCCATGACGCACCATGCAGTAAAAGTTGTCCTGCAAAAACAGATCCGGCAAAATTTATCCGTTCTCTGCGTTTTCGTAATGTAAAAGGTGCTGCCGAAACAATTCGTGAGAACAATCCTCTTGGCGGATGCTGCGCGGAAGTCTGTCCATACGGTCAGCTGTGTGAGCAGGCGTGCAGCCGTACCGGAATCGATAAGCCAATTGAAATCGGAAAAATCCAGAAATTCCTTGTAGAAGAAGAAAGAAAACAGAACATGGAATTTCTTCATATAGAAGAAACACGTCCAGAAAAAATCGCATGCATCGGTGCCGGACCTGCCTCTCTTGCCTGTGCCAGAGAATTAGCTCTCCTCGGATATCAGGTAACGATTTACGAAGCACTCGAAAAAGCAGGAGGCGTACTTACTTATGGAATTCTCCCTTCCAGACTTCCTCAGGAAGTTGTAGACTTCGATATTCAGACGATTGAAAAACTCGGCGTGACTTTTAAATTTAATGAAAAAATAGATGCCGCCCGGCTCAATAGTTTAAAATCAGAGTATGATGCAGTCTTTGTAGGAACCGGTCTCTGGAAATCTAAGATCATTGATATTCCGGGGAAAGATTTAGACGGAGTCACAAGCGCTATCGATTTCTTAAAGGATGCCAGAACCAACCGGGAACAGATGACTCTTGGTGATACCGTTCTTGTAATCGGGGGCGGAGACGTTGCCATGGACTGTGTGACAACTGCTGCACAGCTTGGAGCAAAAGCTACGATTGTTTACCGCAGAACCATTGAAGAAGCTCCTGCTGACATTGATGAAGTAACCTCTGTACAGAGTATGGGAATTCCGATTATTCAGGAATTTGCTCCCGCAGAAATTATCGGTGAAAACGGTCATGTCACTTCCATGAAATTCAATGGACGCGATAATGAATCTTCACTTACAATGAAAGCAGACCAGATTGTGTTTGCCATTGGTCAGACTGCAGATGACAGCACAAAAGATATCACAGCCGGCAAAAACCTGTTTACCGGAGGCGATATGACAAATGGCGGTCAGACTGTTGTACAGGCTGTCGCTGACGGAAAAGACGCTGCCGAAAAAATCGCTGCATATCTGAACAAATAGAAAGGAGGCATTGATTATGTCATTAAAAAAAGATTTATCCATTGACTTTTTAGGAGTAAAATGTGAAAACCCATTCTTTCTCTCATCTTCTCCGGTAGGAAGCAACTATGAAATGTGTGCAAAGGCACTGGACGCAGGATGGGGTGGAATTTACTATAAAACTATTGGTATCTTTATTCCGGATGAATGCTCTCCTCGTTTTGATATTACATCAAAAGAAGGAACTCCATGGACCGGATTTAAAAATATGGAAATGATTTCCGATAAACCATTGGAAGTGAACCTTGAATATATGCGCCGCTTAAAACAGGATTATCCAAACAAAGTCATTGTTGCCAGCATCATGGGAAGCAATGATGAAGAATGGGAAACTCTTGCCAAAGCCGTCACTGAGGTGGGTGTTGATATGATCGAATGTAATTTCTCCTGCCCGCAGATGACTTCTTCAGCGATGGGATCTGACGTAGGACAGAATCCGGATCTTGTAAAACACTATTGTGAAGTTGTTTCCGGTGCAACAAACCTTCCGGTCATTGCAAAAATGACGCCAAACATCGGAAATATGGAAATTCCTGCGATTGCTGCCATGGAGGGCGGTGCTTCTGGTATTGCCGCAATTAACACAGTAAAGGCGATCACAAATATTGATATCGAAAACATGACAGCTATGCCTGTTGTCAACGGAAAATCTTCCATTTCCGGATACTCCGGAGCCGCTGTAAAACCGATTGCTCTTCGTTTTATTACACAGATGAAACAGCATCCGCAGCTTGCTGATGTGCCAATCACCGGTGTCGGCGGTATTGAAACATGGAGAGATGCTCTGGAATTTATCCTGGTCGGATCTTCCAATCTTCAGGTAACTACCGCAGTTATGCAGTACGGATACCGCATTGTAGAAGATATGATCAGCGGATTATCTCATTTTATGGAAGATCATAATATTGAGAAATTATCTGACCTTGTGGGAATTGCTCTCCCGAATATTGTTCCGGCTGACGATATTGACCGTACCTTCAAGCTCCTTCCGGCCTTTGATGAAGTATCTTGCGTCGGATGCGGAAGATGCTATGTTTCCTGCTTTGACGGCGGACATCAGGCAATCGACTGGGATGCGGAAAACAGAAAACCTGTTTTAAATAAAGACAAATGTGTCGGATGCCATCTCTGTCTGAATGTCTGTCCTGTTATGGGATGCATTACTCCTGGCGAGATTGTGATCAAGCCGGGACAGGAAGACCATGAAATTAAAATGAAGACAAAATACGAATAATCGATCAATGAAGGAGGTCCTAATCTATGAAAGAATTCGATTTGATCATTAAAAACGGAACTGTCGTAACTTCTGCTGAAAGTTTTTTATGTGATGTTGCCATTAAAGACGGAAAAATCGCCGCTATGGCACAGGATATTGAAGCTGATGCCAAAGAAGTCTACGATGCCTCCGGGAAATTAGTTCTTCCCGGCGCATTAGATGTACATACACATCTTGCCATGCCGTTTGGAGGAACTGTATCGGCTGACAGCTATTTGACAGGAACCCGTGCTGCTGCCTGCGGTGGTGTTACAACGATCTTCGACTACCCGGTTCAGCACAAAGGCGAGACCATCCGCGGATTGGTAAATTCAAAAAAAGAAATTCTTGAAAAAGAAGCTTGTGTAGACTATGCAATGCATTGCTGTATTACCGACCTAAATGACGGAGAAATCCTTGAAGAAATGGAAAAAGCTGTGGAAGAAGGGATTACAAGTTTTAAATGTTTCCTTGTCTACAAAAAAGAGGGAATGATGGTCGATGACGGTATGCTTGCCCGTCTGATGCTCCGTGCAAAAGAACTGGGTGCCATGATCAATATTCATGCGGAAAACCCGGATCTGATTGATATGTATACCGAACAATTCCTGAAGGAAGGAAAAACAAGCGCCTGGTATCATTACATGAGCCGTCCGGAATTTGTAGAGGCAGAAGCCGACAAACGTGCAGTTCACTGGGCAAAACATCTGGATGCCCCACTCTATCTGGTTCACATGGCAGACAAAGAAGGGCTGGAAGCATGTATTCAGGCAAAGGAAGAAGGTGCTGACGTTTTCATTGAAACCTGCCCGCAGTACCTTGAATTTACCTGTGACGTTTATAAGAGAGAGGACGGAAGAAACTTTGTCTGCTCTCCTCCGATGAAGGGTCAGGAAAGTCAGGATGCACTCTGGGCTGCCATTAAAAACGGCATGATTGACACGGTTGCCACAGACCACTGTCCGTTCCAGAGTTATGAAAAAGACTGGGGAAAAGATGACTTCACCAAGATTCCAAATGGATGCGCCGGTGTCGAAAACCTTTATCCTTATATGCTGGATGCGGCAAATCAGGGAAAAATCTCCTTTGAGCGTGTCGTAGAGCTGTGCTCCACCAATCCTGCAAAAATCTTCGGATGTGACCATAAAGGTGCCGTAAGCGTCGGAAAAGATGCGGATATTGTAATCTATGATAAAGACAAAGACTTTACCGTAAGTGTAGATAATATGCATTCTGCCTATGATCATACTATATGGGAAGGCAAAGAACTCCACGGATACCCGATCCGCACCTATCTTCGCGGAAATGTTGTATACGATGATGGAAATTTTGTCGGAACACCTGGTCTTGGACAGTATGTAAAACGTTCTCCAAGAACATAATCCATTGACAAAATACAACGAGGATCATTATGAAAAAGAAGAAAGGACTCTGTCCAAAACAAGCGGAACATATGCTTTCAAATGCTTTGGAAATCGGGAGCAGAATGCTGATTTCCGGCGCTGAGATCCAGAGGGTGGAAAATTCCATCCAACGGATCTGCACTGCCTACGGTTCTGAAAAAACAGAAGTTTTCTGTATCAGCTATATGATTATAGCCACAGTCTCTTCAAAATCTTTCGGAACCATTACCCTCTCCCGGCGGGTTCATCGTCTTTCTTTAAATTTATATGAATTGCTATATTTAAATGCCTTATCTCGGAGAATGTGTAAAACTCTCCCGGATATGAAAACGGTGGATATGGAACTTAGGAAAATTGACAGGCTTCCCAGATATGGTCTTATACCTTCCATGCTGGTTTATGCGTTAATTTCTGTATCCTTTACCATATTCTTCGGCGGCGGTCTTTGCGATGCACTGGTTTCCGGTATCATCGGCATTGGAATCCGGTGTCTTGAGCTCCTCCTTCAACCGCTGCCGTTAAACCGTTTTCTGCTAGTTGTCCTTTTGTCTGCCGGCGCCGGCGCCATGGCTTATGCCAGCGTCTATGCGAACCTCGGACTCTCATTGGACAAAATAAGCATTGGCAATATTATGATCCTGATTCCCGGTCTGATGTTTACCAACTGTATCCGGGAAATGATCTCAGAAAACATGATATCCGGCATTACCAGACTTTTGGAAGCTCTGCTTATTTCATCTTCCATTGCCATCGGTTTTGCCATTGTACATTATCTGCTGTGAGGAGATTTTTATGAACCCTTATATTCAAATCGCTGCCGCTTTTTTCGGATCTTTAGGATTTGCGATGTTGTTTAATCTCCGGGGGCTCTGGCTGTTTTTTACAGCTCTGGGGGGATGCCTTTCCTGGTGTATCTATCTTTTGATCGGCTGTTTTATCAATCACTATGAATGGCAGTATTTTGCAGCAGCATTCTTTCTCGGAATTTATTCCGAAATCATGGCACGAAAAACAAAATCACCTTCCACCCTGTATCTGGCAGTGGGTATGATCCCGCTGATTCCCGGAGCCGCACTCTACTATACGATGCAGAATGCAGTTCTTAAGAATTTTCAGATTTGCGCTGACCGCGGTCTGGAATCTCTAATTACCGGGGGAGCCATTGCATCCGGTATTATCACCGCAATGGTCTGCTGGAATGTGACCAAATTTCATTTAATAAAAAAATTAAACTTTTAGGAGGTATATCATTATGTATGAGTGCAGTTTAGAACGTATGTCAGATAAAATCACTACGATGAGCAAATTCGGAGATGCCGGACATGGCGGAATTACCCGTTACTCTCTCTCCCCGGAAGCACTTTTGGCAAGAGGCGAGTTTGTCCGCCGCATGAAAGCCATCGGTGCGGAAATTAAGACAGACGACATGGCGAACTTATATGCCACTTTAAAAGGCTCACAGCCGGAGCTTCCGGGAATTGTTATGGCATCTCACTGTGATTCCGTACGAAACGGCGGAAATTACGATGGAATCCTCGGTGTTATGGGTGCTATGGAAGTTCTGGAAACTGTAGCAGATCAAAACATTCCTCACAAACACAATTTAACTGCTATGATCTGGACCAATGAAGAAGGTTCGCTCTATCCTCCGGCTATGATGTCCTCCGGTGTCATCTGTAATGAATTTCTTCCGGAAGATATCGGAAAAAATTTCCGTCATGCAGATATGCTTGCTTCAAAATCTGTTCTTGATCCTTCCAAAACCTTCGGAGAAGCTCTGGAAGCATCCGGATATAAAGGAGATCGGGCAAACCGACTGAACAACAAAGATTATAAAGCAATGTTTGAGCTTCACATTGAGCAGGGACCGATTCTTGAAGCCGCAGGAAATGATATCGGAGTCGTTACCTGTGTTCTTGGAATGGTAAACTATCGGATTAAAGTCTTCGGACAGTCTGACCATGCAGGAACGACACCTATGAAATACCGTCAGGATGCTCTCTATGGTGCCGCAAAAGTTCTTCAGTATCTCCACGATGAACTGGATAAACTTGATCCTGAACTTGTATATACCACCGGAGAAATTGTATGTCATCCGAATGTACATACCGTAATTCCTGACTTCGTAGAGTTTTCTCTGGATGCAAGACACGAAAAACCAGAAGTGATCGAGCAGGTTGTTAAGGTTATTGAGAACATTCCAAAAGAGGTTGTAAAATGCACCACAGATTATGAAATCGCCTGGACCCGCGACACTGTATACTATGACAAGGAATTGGTTGGTTATGTACAGGATGCAGTCAATGAGCTCGGATACTCTAACCAGAGAATCAATTCCGGAGCAGGACACGATGCTCAGTTTGCTGCCTACATGATGCCGACAACCATGATCTTCGTTCCTTCTAAAGACGGTCATTCTCACTGTGAACCGGAATATACTTCTCCGGAACAATGTACAATGGGTGCTTCCGTTCTGTTGAACGCAGTACTGAAATGTGATGAAAAATAATACGATAATGAAGTGTGTTTTGCCTCACAGGACGCAAATTTATATGCACAGAAAACCAGCGAATCATCCTGAGATGTTTCGCTGGTTTCTTATAAAAATTTCTCTTCCCCTGTTCAAACAAA
>OBYP01000510.1_pt1 | contig 34335 bp, 34 predicted proteins | sample 1501461 | NCBI WGS metagenome assembly OBYP01 (sample SAMEA2580201, study PRJEB22360) | human gut metagenome | biome: human gut; feature: human-associated habitat; material: faeces | place: Denmark | collected 2008/2010 | reverse complement strand
CGGAACCGGATGGCGTGATCTGGAACATATTATCAGCCGCTGTTTTATCCGCTACTGCAAGACATGGGGCTGATGTGGTGGTTCCTACCAGTACCTGCATTCCCCAGTCCTTTAAGGTATTATACGCATTTACACTTTTTTCCGCGTCATGTTCATCATCCTGGAACTGGAACTCGATCGGATAGCCATTGATACCGCCTGCTGCATTGATCTCATTTACAGCCAGCTCTGTACCGTGCTGTACAGCCATTCCATATACAGCCGCGCCGCCTGTAACAGGGCCGATCCCGCCGATCTTAAATACCTTCGCCGCTTCACTTCCGCCCTCAGAGTTTGCTTCTGCTGAAGCGGAACTTCCCTCAGCTTTTGTCCCGGCTGCCGAACCTCCGCAGGCGGTTAATGAAACTGCCATTGCTGCCGCAAGTCCTGCGCATAAAAGTCTTTTTTTCATAATATCCTCCTCCTGCAGTGCCAGACACTGTCCCTGCCCTCTTTAAAGCCGGAACACTGCTCACTGCATATTATAATGCTCTGCTGTATTAAAGCTTTCTTAAGATTATAAGAATTTCCCTCTGCATTGTCAACCGTTTTCCCTGATTCCTGCTATAACGAAAAGTTATTCCTTCCATTCCAGCAGAGCATTTTCTGCCCGCCGGTCCCTGAGCATCAGATCATACAGCGCATCCTTTGCAGGCTTTCCGTCAAAAAGAACCTCATTTACCTGCTCCACGATCGGCATGGACACCTGATATTTCTTAGAAAGAGCCCTGGCCGCTCTGGCAGAGTATACACCCTCTACTACCATTTTTACTTCTTTCATGGCTTCATCCATCGTATATCCCTTACCGATCAGGATACCTGCTCTGCGGTTTCGGCTGTGCATACTGGCGCAGGTAACAATCAGATCTCCGATTCCAGTCAGGCCGGAAAAGGTCTCCGGGCTTCCTCCCATGGCAGTACCAAGCCTGGTGATCTCGGCAATGCCTCTGGTGATCAATGCAGCCTTTGTGTTATCACCGCAGCCTAAGCCGTCCGCAATCCCCGCAGCAAGGGCGATTACATTTTTAAGCGCGCCTCCCAGCTCAATTCCCAGCATATCCGGACTGGTATACACCCGGAATACAGGGCTCATAAACAGGTTCTGCACCAGCTCCGCATCCTGTCTTCTGTGCGCTCCTGCCACGCAGGTTGTAGGGAGTCCCCTGCTTACCTCCTCTGCATGGCTGGGCCCGGAAAGAACCGTAACCCTGGCAGCCGGAAGCTCTTCCTCAATGATCTCAGACAGATTTTTAAGAGTCGTATCCTCAATCCCCTTGGCTACATTGGTAATGACCTGCCCTTCCTTTAAAAAGGGAGCCATCCTGTGCGCCGTTTCCCTCACATAAACCGATGGAACCGAAAGAACCAGAAGCTCCTTATCCTTCATAGCCTGCTCAAGATCTCCTGTCACACGGATCTTCTCCGGGATCGGCGTATCCCCCAGATTGGGATGGCGTCTTGTGGCTGTAAGCGCTTCTACCTCCGCAGGAACCGCAGACCACAGCTCCACCTCATGGCCGTTTCCCGTAAGGAGAACCGCTAAAGCAGTTCCCCAGGTTCCTGAACCGATCACACCAATCTTAGACATATCGTACCCCTCCTGTCACTGTATTTATGTATTTACTGCTTTTTGGCTCCCACTTTATTTTCCGTGCCCTTTAAAAGACGGCCGATATTCGCCCGGTGGCGCCAGAAGGCCATGACCGTGATCACGGCTGTCACAGCTGTAAACTCCAGTCTTCCCGGTATCAGGCCATAGGCTCCGCGGAGATTCTGTACTGCGTCCCAGACAAGAAGGATCACAGATACCACTAAAGAACCTAACGATACATAGCGTGTCACTGCCACAAGCAGAATAAAGCAGGATAGGCAGATCACAGTCAGTCTCCAGTCAATGGAGAAAATAATTCCCGCTGTGGCTGCAATTCCCTTTCCTCCCTTAAATCCTAGATAAAAAGGGAAATTATGTCCCAGGATCACTCCAAGGCCCGTATAGAGCATATACACATACATAAGCTCCGGCTGATCCTTAAACAGCAGCCGCGTGATAAAGCAGGGGATCACGGTTTTTAAGAAATCTCCCACAAAAACCGTAAGACCTGCTTTTTTTCCCATTACACGCAGGGCATTGGTACTGCCGGAGTTGCCGCTTCCGTAACTGCGTATATCAATGCCGTGAAGTTTTCCATAAATATATCCGGTCTGAAAGAGGCCGCACAGATAACCGGCGGCCAGACAAATGATGCGTTCCATTTCTCATATCCCCTTGTATTACTGATCTTTTTCCTTCCGTTCCCGGATGATGAATTTTAAGGAGGTACCCTTAAATCCAAAAGCGTTTCGGATCTGATTCTCCAGATATCTCGTATAGGAGAAATGCATCAGTTCCTTATCGTTTACAAACACCACAAAGGTCGGCGGCTTTACAGATACCTGGGTCATGTAGTAAATCTTTAAGCGCTTGCCCTTATCGGAAGGCGGCTGCTGCATGGCTACTGCCTCTGTCATGATCTCATTAAGAACACCGGTCGCTACACGGAGATTCTGGTTCTGGCGCACCATATCGATCATGTCAAACAGCTTTGGAAGACGCTGTCCGGTGGCAGCCGAGATAAAGATAAATTCCGCATAGGGCATGAATGCCAGAGTTTCCCGGATTTTATTTGTATACTGGTAAATGGTCTTGTCATTCTTCTCAATGGCATCCCATTTATTTACAGCCACAATAATTCCCTTGCCTCTGTCATGTGCAATTCCGGCGATCTTTGCATCCTGCTCCGTAACGCCTTCCTTGGCATCAATGACCACAACCACAATGTCCGCCCGCTCCACTGCGGTTACCGTACGGATAATACTGTAGCGCTCCAGTTCTTCTTTGATTTTATTTTTGCGGCGGAGTCCCGCTGTGTCGATAAATACATAGGGCGTACCGTTGTGGACAATCTCTGTATCCACTGCATCTCTGGTAGTTCCGGCAATATCAGATACAATGACCCTGTTTTCTCCTAAAAGCTTATTGATAATGGAAGATTTTCCCACATTGGGCTTTCCGACCACCGCAATTCTCGGACGGTCATCCTCCTCTTCCTCTGAGGCAGTTCCGTCAAAATGTTTTACCACCTCATCCAACAGATCACCGATCCCCAGACGGGATGCCGCAGAAACAGGAACAGGATCGCCGATTCCCAGATTGTAAAACTCATATACGTCATTTCCAAATTTTGCCATGCTGTCCACTTTATTTACAGCCAGCACAACCGGTTTTCTGGATTTGCGGAGCATATCTGCCACCTTGGAATCCGCATCTACCAGTCCCTGACGCACATCTACGATAAACACGATCACATCTGCGGTGGAAATGGCGATCTCCGCCTGCTCCCGCATCTGGGATAAAATGATATCGCTGGTATCCGGTTCAATACCGCCTGTATCAATTAAAGTGAAATTCATATCCAGCCAGGAACAGTCCGCATAAATACGGTCTCTGGTAACGCCTGGGGTATCCTTTACAATGGAGATGGTATCTCCTGCAATTACATTAAACAGCGTAGATTTTCCCACATTGGGTCTTCCTACGATGGCTACCACTGGTTTGCTCATTTATCTTTATTCCTCCTACTTATATGACTCGTCCGACAGCTCATCAAGCTCATAGCCCTCATAGCCGTAGTCTGCTCCAAGGCCTGCTTCATCCTCCGTTTGTTCTGCTTCCAGCTCTGGATAAAGAACCGCCTTTACAAAATCGCGCCCGCTTGATTTTACTATACGCACCTTTACTTGTAAAGCCTTTTCTGCGTCCTCGGCCGTGAGATCATCCAAAAAAACGGTCTCGCCGCTGCGGAACATATTTACCGGAAGAAGAAGGTATTCTCCCAGCTCTTTGCCCTTTAGCTGGGCGATCACATCCTGCCCGGTGAGAAGGCCGGATACAGTGATGGATTCTCCAAAAAAATCATTTCTTATGGGATAAATATGAATGGTGCGGCCGGGGAATTTTTCATTGATCCATCCGGCATATTTCTTTATATAAGGATAGGGAAGGCGGCCGGTTGCAATGGAAACGGTACGGTTTTGACCGTCATCAGAGTACCCTTTTAACGCCTCCTCTACTTCTGAGGCCAGAAGCCTCAGCATTCCCACTCCGTTTTCCAGCTGGATATAACCGTCATATCGCTCCTCCTCCGGAAGGGGGCGCTCTGCCAGAATATACCACTCGTCGCTGGCGTGGATAAAGTGGATCCCATGCTCCTTATACAGCTTTTTCTGCCACATCTCGATCAGGTCGATGACCTGGCAGGCGTCCTCCTTTGTAAACGGTTCTAAGGGGTACAGACCGTCTCTGTACTTGGAAAGCCCCACCGGCACCACAGATACGCTCTGCATACAGGGAATATACTTTGTAAGATCCTCAATGGAACGCTTTAACTCCTCCCCGTCATTGACACCCTTGCACAAAACAATCTGTCCGTTCATGGGCGTACCTGCCTCATAAAGGCGGTCGATCAGTTTCAGGGATTGTCCTGCAAAACGGTTGTGCAGCATCTTGCAGCGAAGCTCCGGATTGGTGGTCTGGACAGAAATATTGATCGGAGCCAGTTTAAAGCGGATGATCCGCTCGATATCTTTTTCCTTCAGATTCGTAAGGGTCACATAATTTCCCTGGAGAAAGGACAGTCTGGTATCATCATCCTTAAAATACAGTGTTTCCCGCATTCCCGGAGGCATCTGGTCAATAAAGCAGAAAATGCACTTGTTGCTGCAGGATCGGTACTCGCTCATAAGTCCGTTTTCAAACGTAAGTCCCAGATCCTCATAATCGTTTTCAATGTCAAGCTCCCACTCTTCTCCGTCAGCCTTTCTCACCGTCATAAGCATGGACGGACTGTTTACATAGTATTCATAATCGAATATATCCTCTATGGGATTTCCGTTGATCGTAAGGACACAGTCTCCCGGCTCCAGCTCCAGTTCTTCGCCAATGGACCCCGGATCTACCTTTGAAATAAGATGTCCCTTCAGTTTCTTTTCCATATTATTTTAACCTCAATCTGTCTGTATTCTGATGTTCTTTTTCTATCATAACAATTTTACCTATGTTTGTAAATGGCAACTTCCCAATGTATTTTTCAGTAAAATCTCTGTAAAGCCTTGACCAGAATGGCGGGAAATGGTATATATCATATGTATGCCCTCAGACAGGGACGGCCTGTCCGCCTTGTTTTCTGAGGAAAACCGTCACTACAATGGACAAAGGAGTAAGCTTTCATGGCTAACAATTTCGTATTTAATGATTCCCTCCCCGTTGCACCTTTAAAGCTGGCTGCCCTGGAAAGCTGCCGGGACTTCGCCTCCAAGGTCAACGATCACATTGTGCAGTTCCGCCGCAACGATATTGAGGAACTGACCCGCCGCAAGGCAGACCTGCGCTACCGCGGATATGATGTGGATTCCTATCTGTTGGACTGCCACTGCCCGCGCTTTGGCACTGGCGAGGCAAAAGGCGTGATCAATGAATCTGTACGCGGCAACGATGTATTTGTAATGGTTGATGTAATGAACTACAGCATCCCCTACACTGTATGCGGCTACACCAACCACATGTCCCCGGATGACCATTATCAGGATTTAAAGCGTATTATCGGTGCCTGCTCCTCTACAGCTCACCGGATCAATGTAATTATGCCTTTCCTCTATGAAAGCCGCCAGCACAAGCGCAGCAAGCGCGAGTCCTTAGACTGTGCTATGGCACTGGAGGAGCTGGTTGCAATGGGCGTAGAAAACATCATTACCTTTGATGCTCACGACCCCAGAGTGCAGAATGCCATCCCCCTTTACGGCTTTGACAACTTCCTGCCTACGTATCAGTTTGTAAAAACACTGTTCTCCCACGATACTACCACAAAGATCGACAAGGAGCATCTGATGGTGATCAGCCCGGATGAAGGCGCCATGAACCGCGCGGTATATCTGGCAAACAACCTGGGCGTAGATATGGGTATGTTCTACAAGCGCCGCGACTATTCCAAGGTTGTAAACGGACGCAACCCCATCGTAGCCCATGAGTTCTTAGGTTCCTCCGTAGAAGGCAAGACCGTTCTGATCATTGACGATATGATCTCCTCCGGTGAAAGTATGCTGGATACCTGTAAGGAATTAAAGGAGAGAAAGGCTGCCAAGGCGATCGTATGCTGTACCTTCGGCCTGTTCACCAATGGACTTGAGAAGTTCGACGAGTATTTTGAGAAGGGTTATCTGGATTATGTGATCACAACCAACTTAAATTACCGTCCAAAGGAGCTCTTTGACCGCAAGTGGTATCTGGAGGCAGATATGAGCAAATACACCGCTGCTATTATCAACTCCTTAAACCATGACCGTTCCATCGGAGCAACCCTTTCTCCTACAGAGAAGATCCAGAAGCTTGTAAGAAAAAGACAGCAGATCATCTAATGATATCATGAAACCCCGTCCGGGCCGCCATCAAGGGCCGTCCGAAGACGGGGTTTTTCATTGCCGTATCATTTCAGGCATAAAAATGCTGCCAGAGTTCCTCTTTTAGCCCCAGCCTTCCGGTGGGAAAAAAGCACCTCATGGTTGCACATGGTACAGATATTGGCCGTGTGGATCTGCTCTTTTTTTAGTCCAGCTTCCAGAAAAAGGATTTCATTTGCCGTCCACAAATCCAGCTGATATTTGCCCGGAGCCTTTCCTTCTGTAAAAAGGGAAGAATGCCATCTGGGAGCAAAGGCTTCTTTAAATTCCTCCACCACCTCTTCTCCCACTTCAAAGCAATCCTTACAGATGCTGGGGCCGATGCAGACCACCAGATCCTCAGGCCGTGTTCCGAAGGCCTCCTTCATGGCCTTTATAGTTTCCTGCCCCATGGCCTTTACCGTCCCCCGCCAGCCGGAATGGCTTAAGCCGATGGCCCTATGGGTCCGATCCACAAAATACAGCGGCACACAGTCCGCATAAAAGGTCACAAGGGTCTGGCCGGGTACATCTGTGATCATCCCGTCTACATCCCTGTAATCTCTGGGAATGATCACCCCTTTTCCCTCATCTGCCTTGGTCATACGCCGGACATTGACTGTATGGGTCTGCCAGGATACGGTCATCCGGTCTCTGTCTACCCCAAGAGCCGTGGCCATTCTGGTAAAATTTTCCAATACATCCTTCGGATCGTCCCCTCTGGTATAAGAAAAGTTCATAGATGCGCAGTCCCCTTTGCTTACGCCTCCAAGCCTGGTGGAAAAACCGTTGATCACAAGGCCGGTTTTTTCAAGAACATCAAAGGAAAGATACGGCACTCCTCCCTTTTCTCTTGTCGTAAGAACCTTCGCACTGTTTTTATACTTCCACTGAATCATAGAGCATTCTCCCCTGTATCTTTTAATCAATTCTTTTAAAAAGCATCCTGTATCCACTGAATTGATTCTCCCATAATACCTACTGCGTCAAAGCGGCAGGGTGTATCCTGAGAAATGCGGCGGATATACATATAATAAGCGGCCGTATGGCGGATTTTTTTCTGTTTGCGTCCATCAATGGCCTCCAGGGGAGAGCCGCAGCCCGGACCGGATCTGTATTTTACTTCTGTAAATACAAGGCAGGCGCCGTCCATCAGGATCAGGTCAATCTCCCCTTTGCGGCAGCGGAAATTCTTTTCCAGAAGCCGCAGCCCTTTACTTTGAAGAAAGGCAGCCGCTGCATCTTCATAACGGCTGCCTGTTTCTCTTTTATTCATTCTGCTTCCTCTGCAACAAAGTTTTTAATAAAGCTTCTTCTGTGGATCGGACAGGGCCCAAGCTCCTTTAAAGCCTGAATATGGGCCGCCGTGCCGTAACCCTTGTGCTTTGCAAAGCCGTAACCGGGATAGATTTCATCATATTCTGCCATCATGTGATCCCTTGTAACCTTTGCCAGAATACTGGCGGCAGCGATGGATACGCTCTTTGCATCTCCCTTTATAATAGATACCTGCGGGATCTCTACCTTTGGAATCTGGACCGCGTCATTGAGCAGAATCTCCGGTACCGCAGAAAGCCCCCGGATTGCTTCCCTCATGGCCTCATAGGTGGCCTGCAGAATATTGATTTCATCAATCCGGGCCGGAGAAGCAGTCCCTACGCACCAGGATACAGCCTTTTCCTTAATCTCAAGAAAAAGCTCTTCCCGCCTCTTTTCTGACAGCTTTTTAGAATCATTCAGATAGAGGATCTGACAGTCCTTTGGCAGAATCACTGCCCCTGCCGTAACCGGCCCTGCAAGGGGCCCCCTGCCGGCCTCATCAATCCCGCAGATCAACGTATAATCTTCATATCCTTTTTCATAGGCTTTCATCGCCTCCAGTCTGGCAAGCTCCTTTTCCAGACGTTCTCCCTTTAATTCACGCGCCATTTATTTCACCCTGTCTGTGTAATCCTGTGCCTGCTCCAGACTGAGCTTTCCAAGCTTTCCGGAACGGAACTCATCTAAAAGAAGGGCAGAGGCTCTGGCAAGATCCAGCTCTCCTCCCTTCATCAGGCACGCACGGTTTTTCGCAATCCGCTCCAGCATCCGGCTTGCCTTCAGATTCTGCTCCTCTTTTGACAGTTCCTTCCAGGCACTGTTGTCTTCCGTTTCTCCCTCAGCAGCATCCCCGTAGCGCTCTGTGAGCACGCCGGGATAAATCTGCTCCAAAAGCCCGATCAACTCCCAGGCCAGCTCTTCCCGGTTTAAAATCTGGTCGTTAATGGAGCCGATCAGAGCCAGATGCAGACCTACGGTCTGATCCTCAAATCTGGGCCACAAAATACCCGGAGTATCTAAAAGCTCCAGCGTTTTATTCAGACGGATCCACTGGTTTCCCTTTGTGACACCGGGCTTATTTCCCGTTTTGGCACAGGCCTTTCCGGCAAATGAATTGATAAAGGTGGACTTTCCAACATTGGGGATTCCCACTACCATCGTACGGATGGGACGGTTTAAAATCCCTCTTCTGCGGTCTCTTTCAATCTTTTCCTTACAAGCCTCCTGGATCACAGCCTGAACCTGCTTTAAGCTTCCTTTATTTCTGGCGTCAATCTTTGCCACATGGATGCCCCGTGATTCAAACAGAGCGGCCCAGGCTGCATTTTTCGCCTCGTCTGCCAGATCTGCCTTATTTAACAGAACCATCCGCGCCTTCCCGGCTGCCAGCTCGTCAATATCTGGATTTCGACTGGAAAAGGGCACTCTTGCGTCCACCAGCTCGATCACCAGATCAATGAGCTTCATATCCTCTTTCATTGCCCGTCTGGCCTTTGTCATATGGCCCGGGTACCACTGTATATTCATCGCTTATAACTCCTCGTTCTTCTCATTTTTACTGCCCGGTTTTTCACTGTCCTCCGGGGATAAAATCAAGCTTTAACAGGGGAAGAAAACGCAGCCATACCCGGCCGAGGATCTGACTTTCCTTCACATTTCCCACATTGGAAAAACGACTGTCCTCACTGCTGTCCCTGTTGTCTCCCAGCAGAAAGTATTCATCCTCCGACAGAAGGACCGGACTTTCTGCACGTCCGGCTAAAGAAACAAGATCCAGTCCCTCAGGGGCTTTTAAGGGGCTTCCATCAATATAAACAAGGCCATTTTTAATCTGTACCGTTTCTCCGGGAAGCCCAATGACCCTTTTTACATTTTTCCTTCCATCTTCCCGTTTAAACACTACGATGTCAAAACGCCTGGGACGTCTCACCACATAAGTGATCCGGTCCGTAAGCACCACGTCGCCCCCGTCTAAAACTGGCTGCATGGAATTGCCTGAGATTTCCACCTGGCCCCCATAACCATAGACTAAAAACCAGGCGCAGGCTAAAACTACTACAATATTCACCACCCAGCTGACTGCCCTGCGAAGCCAGGCGGTATCTTCATTGATATAAAAATCCAAGTCTGCCCCCGATTCTGTTTTCAATCCGCAGCTACTAAAATGGGGACAATTTTCATTGTCCCCGTTTTGTCTGTCTTACTTATTTAACTAACTCTTTTACCTTAGCAGCCTTACCTACTCTGTCTCTTAAGTAGTTCAGTTTTGCTCTTCTTACTTTACCCTTGCGGACAACCTCAACGTTGTCTACGCTTGGGGAATGTAATGGCCATGTCTTCTCTACGCCGATGCCGTTGGAGTTCTTTCTAACGGTGAAGGTCTCTCTTGCTCCGCCGTTCTGTCTCTTGATCACAACGCCCTCAAAGATCTGGATTCTCTCGCGGTTACCCTCTTTGATCTTGTTGTATACCTTTACGGTATCACCTACGTGGAAGCTAGGTACGCTTTCCTTTAACTGTGCTGCTTCGATATTCTTGATAATTTCGTTCATTGTGTGAACCTCCTTCATTTATTGGATGTTCTTAATACTCTATGCGGTAAAACGTGTTCACTGCAATTCAGTAGCAGAGGACCATCTATTCTTTGTCACAACGGAATCAGTTTATCACAGATCCGCTTCATTTGCAACCGTTTTTTTTACATAAATATGAACCTTGTCAATCCGGTTTTTATTGACTTTTTCCACTACCAGACGGACTTCTTCTGTGTCCACCTCTTCTCCTTCTGCCGGAAGATGCTCCAGACGGTCGATCATAAAACCGCCCAGTGAATCAAAATCTTCTGATACAAGCTCCAGGCCAAGCCGGTCATTGATATCGTCCAGGTTCATGGAACCGTCTGCCAGATATTCTCCTTTGGAAATCTCCTTAAGCTCGTCTTCCTCATCTGCATCAAATTCATCCCTGATATCGCCTACGATCTCCTCCAGGATATCCTCCAGCGTGATCAGGCCTGCGGTTGCACCATACTCATCCAGAACGATCACGATATTATTTGATGTCTTTCGCATCTCGATCATGAGTTCGGAGAGTTTCTTTGACTCAAAGGTAAACAGGGGCTGGCGCAGGTAGTCGCGGACGGAAAAAGCGGCTCTGTCCTCCAAAAGGATCAGATCCTTCATGTTGATAATGCCGATGACATTGTCGGTGTTGTCCTCATAGACAGGAAGGCGGGTATAATGATCCCTGCGGAAAATTTCCATCAGTTCCTCATAGGACGCCTCCACATCTACAAAGCTCATGTCGATCCTGGGAACCATGATATCTCTGGCAACAGAATCTCCCAGATCGAACACATTGTTGATCATCTCTTTTTCTTCTGATTCGATCACACCCTTTTCGTGACCTACCTCTACGATCGTTCTCAGCTCATCTTCCGTAATACTGTCTGTCGGCTTGTTGGGATCCACGCCCAAAAGACGCAGAACCCCGCCGGAGAGCAGGTTTACAACAAAAATAACTGGTGTCAGTATGGTCATGAGAAGGCAGATTACTCTCGCAAAGCGAAGGGCGTTTTTTTCTGCCTCCAGAGTAGCTATGGTTTTTGGCGTAATCTCTCCAAAAAGCAGCACTAAAAGAGTCAACACTCCGGTAGCCGCTCCTACGGCCTGGCTTCCGAATACATCCGTTACCAGCACGGTAAGCATGGAGGACGCAGAAAGATTAACCACATTGTTTCCGATCAAAATGGCTCCCAGCATTTTGCTCTGATCCCTTCTGGCCTTTAAAACCCAGGCTGCCGCCTTATCTCCGTTGTCTGCAAGATTTCGTATACGGATCAGATTCACCGTTGTAAGGGCGGTTTCCGAAGAAGAGAAAAACGCCGAAAGCACCAGACAGACCACTACTAACACCAAACGTATGACGACCGTATCACCTGATAGATCCAAAATTCATCAACTCCTATTTCTTTTGTTTATTTTTTATTTTTACACAGGTTTCAAGGAATTTTACACTAGAAGCCCTTCCCTTGTCAATAAGCGTTAAAATTTTTACATACTTTCCTTTAAAGCCATGACCTTAAAATAGCCCTTTAATTCCTCTGCCGTGCACTGTTTTTCATTCAAAAGCTTCTTTACCAGAGCCATCTGGCGGCGCACCTGTTTTCCGGCGCTCTCTCCGCATTCCGGATCCACAAGCTTTTCAATGTATGTTTCCAGTTCCTTTAAAATGCTCTCCTGTCCCAGTTCAGACTTAAGGCTGTCCAAAAACTTCTGCTCCTTTAAAGTCAGACTGGCTTCTGCCAGAAGATCCGGACGGCGCTCAAGGGTTCGGCGGATGGATTGCTCCCGTCTCCAGGCTTCAATATTTTTATGATGGCCTGTGAGGAGAACCTCCGGCACCGGACGGCCTTCAAAGACCTCCGGGCGGGTATACTGGGGATACTCTAAAAGATTGTCATAAAAGGACTCTATTTCTGCAGAATCTCCGTTCCCCAGCACCCCTGGCACCAGTCGGGAAATGCAGTCGATCATCACCATTGCAGGAAGCTCCCCTCCGGTAAGGACAAAATCCCCAAGAGAAAGGTACTCTGCACCGATGGCCTCCAGAGCCCGCTCATCAATGCCCTCATAGTGGCCGCAGAGGAATACAAGCTCTTCCTCCTTAGACAGCTCCTCCGCAATCTTCTGGTTAAACCGCTGGCCCTGAGGGGTCATATAGATTACTCTGGGACGGCGGTTTAAGCGGCGGCACAGATCCTCATAGGCATCGCACACCGGACCGGGCTGCATTACCATGCCTGCTCCGCCGCCATAAGGCGCGTCATCCACATGGCGGTGCTTGTCCCTTGAATAAGTCCGAATGTCCACCGCCTCTGCCTGAATGGCCCCGCTTTCCATGGCCCGTCCTGTGATGCTGGTGCCAAGACCATCCATAACCATGTCAGGAAACAGGGTAAGAATATGAAAATTCATGTATATTTACTCCTTCCATCGGTTTTTCAGCTTTGTCTGAAGCCGGTACAGGGTATTTAAGGCATCAAGCGGCGTCATAGTGGAAAGCTCCAGGCCGTCCAGCTCCTTAATAATATCATCATCCTTTACCGTATCAAAGAAGGTAAGCTGCTGCAGATCCACCTCATCCGGCTTTGGAACCGCCCTGTGCTGGGTCACATTGGCATTCGCCTGAGCGATTTCCTTTGCACGGGCCGTAATATCATTTTCACTGAGCTCTCCGGCGATCTCCCTGGCGCGGCTGATGACAGAATCCGGAACCCCGGCCAGCTTTGCCACCTGGATGCCGTAGCTCTTATCTGCGCCGCCCCGGACAATCTTCCTTAAAAATACAATATCGTCTCCCTGCTCCTTTACTGCAATACAGTAATTTTTCACGCCTGCAATGGTACCCTCTAATTCCGTCAGCTCATGGTAATGGGTAGCAAAAAGCGTCTTTGCTCCCAAAAGCTTTGTGCTGCTGATGTGCTCGATCACGGCCCATGCGATCGAAAGGCCGTCAAAGGTGCTGGTGCCGCGGCCGATCTCATCCAGCACCAGAAGGCTGTTCCTTGTGGCGTTTCTAAGGATATTTGCCACCTCGGTCATCTCCACCATAAAGGTACTCTGTCCGCTTGCTAGATCATCCGAAGCGCCCACACGGGTAAAAATACGGTCGCAGATACCGATATCCGCCTCCTGAGCCGGTACAAAGCTTCCTAACTGTGCCATTAGCACGATCAGAGCCACCTGGCGCATATAGGTAGATTTTCCCGCCATGTTGGGACCGGTAATTACGGAAAGACGGTTCTTTCCATTGTCTAAAAAGGTATCATTTGCCACAAACAGATCATCCCGCATCATCTGCTCCACTACCGGATGGCGGCCGTTCTTGATGTGGATCACGCCCTTTTCATTGATAGAGGGCTTGACGTAATTGCGGCGGGTCGCCACAGAGGACAGGGAACAGAACACGTCGATTCCCGCAATGGCTCTGGCCGTCTGCTGGATCCGTACTACCTGGGAAGAAATGGAATCCCTTACCTCACAGAACAGATCGTATTCCAGGGCTGTCAGCTTTTCCTCCGCCCCCATGATCACATCCTCAAGCTGCTTTAGCTCATCTGTGGTAAAGCGCTCTGCATTCGTAAGGGTCTGCTTGCGCACAAAATAGTCCGGCACCATGTCTTTAAAAGAATTTGTCACTTCAAAATAGTAGCCGAACACCTTATTGTACTTGACCTTCAGGGTTTTAATGCCCGTCTTTTCCTTTTCACGTGCTTCTAACTCAGCTAACCAGGTCTTTCCCTCGGTTTTAGCATTGCGCAGCCGGTCGGCTTCCTCATGGAAGCCTTCCTTAATGATACCGCCGTCTCTCACAGTAATGGGCGGATCATCTACAATGGAACGGCGGATCAGATCCCAAATATCTTCCAAAGGATCCAGCTCGCTCTCAAGCTCCTTTAAAAGCCCGGTCTGAAACTCTCCAAGAAGGCGTTTGATATGAGGCAGCATTTCCAGAGAGGTCTTAAAGGCAATGAGGTCTCTGGGACTGGCCGTCTTATAGCTGATCCGTCCGATCAGGCGCTCCAGGTCATAAATGGGATTTAAATACTCTCCCAGCTCCTCCCTGGAAATATAATTCATATTCAGCTCTTCCACCGCATCCTGCCGCCGGATGATCTCATCTTTGTGGATCAGCGGCTGCTCGATATAGCTTCGCAGCAGCCTGGCGCCCATGGCTGTCTTTGTCCGGTCAAGAACCCACAAAAGAGTGCCCCTCTTCTGTTTTTCCCGCATGGTTTCCACAAGCTCCAGATTCCTTCTGGTAGAGGTGTCGATCACCATATACTGGCCGGTGCGGTAGGGGGTGAGGGAAGTAATATGCTCTAAGGTGCTCTTCTGAGTCTCATACATATATTCCATCACCGCTCCTGCTGCAATGATCCCCGTAGCATAGTCCTCTAATCCCAGCCCACTTAATGAATTTACCTTAAAGTGCTCCTTTAATACTTTTTTACAGGATTCATCCCCAAAGAAATGGCTGTCCAGAGCGGATATGATGACCTGATACCGGTTTTTCAGTTCATCCAGGTCTACCCCAGACATATAAAATGCATTGTTGCAGATGATCTCAGAGGGAGAAAATTTATTGATCTCATCAAACAGCTCCCGGTCAGAATCCACTTCTGTAACCAAAAATTCTCCCGTACTGATATCTGCGGTGGAAATACCGTAGCGGCCGTCCACATAGACAATTCCCATCAGGTAATTATTTTTCGTCTCATCCAGAGCCTGAGCGCTGGTAATGGTGCCCGGCGTTACCACCCGGATAACCTCTCTCTTTACAAGCCCTTTTGCCTGTTTTGGGTCTTCCATCTGCTCTGCAATGGCTACCTTAAAACCCTTTTGAACCAGACGGTACAGATAGGAATCCACTGCATGATAGGGAACTCCGCACATGGGGGCACGTTCCTTAAGGCCACATTCCTTTCCGGTCAGCGTAATCTCCAATGCTTTGGAAGCTGCCAGGGCATCATCGAAAAACATTTCGTAAAAATCGCCCAGACGGTAAAACAGGATACAGTCCGGATATTCTTTTTTTGTCTCCATGTAATGCTGCATCATGGGAGACAGCTGTGAAATATCAATCTCCACGATCACGCCTCCCCTGAATCCTCATGGATCCGTCCCATGTAGTAAAAGCCCCTGCTCTCTTCCAGATAAACATCTACCAGGGAACCGATCATAGACGCATCTCCCGGAAAATGTACTACGGTATTATTTGACATACGGCCCGTCATCAGCTCAGGAGAATGGTCGTTTACCTCCTCCACCAGCACCTGCTGCACCGTATGCACATCCCGTCCGCAGACCTCTGCGGAAATATCCTGTACTTCTTTTAAAAGACGGTCAAAGCGTTCCTTTACCACGTCCTCAGGCACCTGGTTTTCCATGGCCGCCGCAGGAGTTCCCGTGCGCTTGGAATAGATAAAGGTAAATGCACTGTCAAAGCGTACGTTTCTTACCACATCCAGGGTTTCCTCAAAATCCTCTTCTGTCTCTCCTGGAAAGCCCACGATAATATCCGTCGTCAGGGAAATACCCGGCACAGCGGCCTTGATCTTTTCCGCCAGAGCCAGAAACTGCTCCTTGGTATATCTTCGGTTCATCTCCTTTAAAATGCGGGAGCTCCCGGACTGAAGGGGCAGATGGAGATGGCGGCAGATCTTTTGGGACTCTGCCATTACCTGAATCAGTTCATCCGAAAGATCCTTTGGATGGGAGGTCATAAAGCGTATCCGCTCCAGTCCCGGAATCTTCTCAATCTCGCGAAGCAGCTCTGCAAAGGTCATGGGCGTCTCCAGATTTTTGCCATAGGAGTTTACATTCTGCCCCAAAAGCATTACCTCCACTACGCCGTCTGCCACCAGCCGCTTGATTTCCTTTATAATCTCCTCCGGCTTTCTGCTGCGCTCCCTGCCCCGGACATAGGGGACAATACAGTAGCTGCAGAAATTGTTGCAGCCAAACATAATATTGACGCCGGATTTAAAGGAATATTTGCGCTCCACCGGAAGATCCTCCACGATCATATCCGTGTCCTTCCATACGTCCACCACCATGGTGTGTTTTGTATGGACGCCTTCCTCCTCGTTCAGAAGCTCTTCCTGGCGTTTTTCCAGGCAGATGCTGATCAGCTCTGCCAGCTTAAAAATATTGTGGGTCCCAAAGATCAGATCCACATAGCGGTAGCTCTTTCTGATCTTTTCTACCACTTCCTTTTCCTGCATCATACAGCCGCAGAGCGCGATCATCATATGGGGATGCTTTTTCTTTCTTGCTCCAAGCTGTCCTAAACGGCCGTAAACTCTCAAATTGGCATTTTCACGAACTGTACAGGTATTATAGAGAACAAAATCCGCCTCTTCCGTGTCCGATGCCACATAGCCGATGGCTTCCAGGATCCCTAAAAGTTTCTCCGAATCTCTGGCGTTCATCTGGCAGCCAAAGGTATTGATACAGCAGGTCAGAGGACGGCCCAAACGATCCTTAAAAACCTCCAGCTGCTTCTTTGCTTTTTCCATAAAATACTGCTGGCGTTCCGGTTCACAGGCCGGAGGAGCGCCGTGCAGCGCCTCATAAGAGATGTTTGCAGATAATTCCATGTATGTTTACTCCTGTTCTGATGGTATAATGTTTCTTTTCCGGCAACGTAAGGCGGCTGGGCAGATAAGCCCAGCCGGTTCCGGTGGTAATCTCTATTTATTCCACAGGTCCGAATTGGGAAAGAGGATAATAACAGAATAATACCTTTGCTATGATCTTTTCCTTTTTTACGAACTTGTTTTCCCAGTATCTGGCATCTCTGGAATTGTTGCGGTTGTCGCCCAGCATGAAATAGCTTCCCTCAGGCACTGTGTAAGGACCGTAGGAGCCCTCCATAGGCTCAGGAAGATAAGGTTCCTCTAAGGGTGTGTCAGAGCCATTAATATAAACCTTTCCGTCTACGATCTCCACCGTTTCTCCCGGAAGGCCGATCACGCGCTTTACATAGTAAACGGATTCATCATCCGGGTAATGGAAAATCACGATATCTCCCCGCTCCGGGTCATCGGTTAAGTAGGAAAGCCTGGAGCCGATCACACGGCTTTTGGTCATAATGGTATTTTCCATAGAACCGCTGGGAACACGGCTGTTGGCAATAATGAAATTATTCAGCACAAGGGCAATGATCACAGCTGCCGCAATAATCTGGATCCAGCTGATGATCTCCTTTTTCAGATCAAAGGGCTCCTCCTCTTCTTTCTTGCGGCTTCTGCCCTTCTTTTCTTCTTCTAACATATAAATAAGTTCCTCTCTTCTCAGCTGCGGATCTGGCCGTCTCCGTAGATGATATACTTGGTTGTAGTCAGCTCCTTTAAGCCCATAGGGCCTCTGGCGTGAAGCTTCTGGGTGCTGATCCCGATCTCCGCTCCAAAACCGAATTCCTCTCCGTCGGTAAAACGGGTGGAGGCATTTACGTACACAGCTGCCGCATCCACCTCATCCAAAAACTTCTGTGCGTTAAAATAATCAGAGGTGATAATGGCCTCAGAATGACCGGTATTGTATGTATTGATATGACGAATGGCTTCATCCAGGGAATCCACCAGCTTTAAGGACAGGATGTAATCCAGATATTCCGTTCCCCAGTCCTCCGGCTCTGCCGGCTTAAAGGACGGTTCAATGGCTCTGGCTGCCTCATCCGCCCGGATCTCCACCTGCTTTTCTTCCAGTTTTTTCCTTAATAATGGAAGGAAGTCCGCTGCAATTTTTCTGTGGACCACCAATGATTCACAGGCATTGCAGACCCCGATCCTCTGGGTCTTTGCATTGAAGATAATATCCAGAGCCATATGGAAATCCGCAGACTCGTCTACAAAAATATGGCAGTTTCCTGTTCCTGTCTGGATCACAGGCACGGTACTGTTTTCCACAACCGTACGGATCAGTCCGGCTCCGCCTCTGGGGATCAGCACATCCACATACTGATTCAAGCGCATCAGTTCTCTCGTAGTTTCCCGGCTGGCATCTTCAATGAGCTGCACAGCATCCTCCGGCAGTCCCGCACGGACAAGACCGGTGCGGATCCATCTTACAATAGCCTTATTGGACTCTCCGGCATCGCTTCCACCCTTTAAGATCACAGCATTTCCGGACTTAAAGCACAGGCCGAAGGCGTCGGCTGTCACATTGGGACGCGCCTCGTAGATCATGCCGATCACGCCTAAAGGCACCCGTTTCTGGCCAATTTTTAAACCATTGGGACGAAGCTTCATGGAGATGACTTCTCCCACAGGATCCTCCAGAGAAGCGACCTTTAAAAGTCCGTCTGCCATGGATTGAACTCTGGCCGGAGTCAAACGCAGACGGTCTAAAAGTCCCTGGCTCATGCCCTTTTGCCGTGCCATCTCATAATCTGCCTCATTTGCAGCAAGGATCTCATCCTCGCCCTCAAGCAGCGCTCTGGCTGCTTCCTCCAATCCAATATTTTTTTCTCGGGCCCCCAGGCTGTTCAGTATTCGGGAAACTGCCCTGGCCTGACCGCCGATCTCATTTAATGTCATATTTCCCTCTGCGCTCCTTTTCGCTCATTCTCCGGGCTGCTACACCTCTTTGATACCGCCGTATTTCTTTCCAAGATCTGTAACAGATCCGTCCTTTTCTACGATAGAAATATTATTTAAATTATTTCTCAGGCTTCCTCTGATTGCTGCAAGATACTCCCTGCGCAGAGCCGCCTGCTCACTTTTTTCTTTCTCCGTCAGTCCTACAGACTTGGATTTATGGTAAAGTTCGTTGATCCGATCTATCTTTTTTGCGTCCATTTTCTCCTCCTGTCCTTAATACTCGTTATTTAAGTAATGCATCAGGTCAAAATCCAGATTAGTATGGGCTAAAAACAGGGTTCCTGTTTCTTTCCCTCCTACAATTTCCATTACTGCCTCTACATGGTCTCCATTGGCAATTACCATATCCGCTCCGCTGTCTGTGGCGATCCGGGCTGCTGCCAGCTTGGCAGACATACCTCCTGTGCCCACATCGCTTCCTGAGGTTCCCTTTCCCATGGAAAGAAGCTCCTTTGTGATTTCCGGCACAAAACTGATAAAGCGGGCTTCCTTATTAGTTCTGGGATCATCTGTATAAAGACCGTCAATATCCGATAAAAGGATCAGAAGATCTGCTCCGATCAAAGCAGCTACGATCGCGGAGAGGCGGTCATTGTCTCCAAAGCTGTCCACATAAGGAATCTCAGAGGTGGAAACGGTATCGTTTTCATTTACAATGGGAATCGTTCCCAGATTTAAAAGCTCCTCAAAGGTATTCTGGGCATTGTAGCGGGAAGCGTCATTTACCATGGTATCCTTTGTAAGAAGCACCTGAGCGGCTGTCTGGTTGTATTCCGCGCAGAGCTTCTGATACACCATCATCAGCCGGGCCTGCCCCACAGCGGCAAAGGCCTGTTTTTCCGCCAGGGAGTCCGGGCGCTTGTGATGGCCCAGAGCCTGCCTTCCTGCGGCAATGGCGCCGGAAGATACCAAAACCACGTCCTTTCCCTGTCCTCTTAAATCGCTTAAGGTGCGGATCAGCTTCTCTATTTTCATAAGATTTAACTCCCCTGTTTCCGGATGGGTTAGAGAGGAGGAACCAATCTTAATGACGATTCTTTTTTTATCCTTCAGGTTCTTTCGTTCCTGTGCTTCCATGATACTGCTCCTTTTTCTTCTGCTTTCAGGCGCTGAAACGCCATGTTTTTTATCTTACACCAAATTTGATAGCCCGTCAATTTTTTTATCCCTCAAGTTCTCCCGTTTTCTCCTTAAGAGGCCGGTATCTGCGGATCAGCTCTTCCGCTACCTTGATGCCATCCATGGCCGCGGAGGTGATCCCCCCTGCATAGCCTGCCCCTTCCCCACATGGAAAAAGGCCGCGAACCGCACTTTCAAGCGTTTCATCTCTGGGAATCCGAACAGGCGATGAAGTGCGGCTTTCAATTCCTGCCAGAATCGCATCCGGACAGTCAAAGCCCTTTATCATATGGCCGAAACCTTCCATAGCCTCTATAAAAGAAGCAGACAATGCCTCCGGCAAGATCCGGCGCAGGTTCGCAAACCCATACTGCCCCCTGAAAGCCGGCCGAACCTTGCCAAAGTGATCTGAAGTGCAGTCCGAGATAAAATCTCCATAAAGCTGTACCGGAATGTTTCCTCCGGCTGCCTGATACGCCTTTTCCTCCAGTTCTCTCTGGAAGTAAATTCCGCTTAGAGGATTTTTCTCATCATTGTCGTGAGAAAAATCCTCTGGGGTCACAGACACAATGATCGCGCTGTTGGCATTCTCTCCTGCCCTGTCATGGTAGCTCATACCGTTTACGGCCAGTCTTCCAGGCTCAGAGGACGCATTTACCACATATCCGCCTGGGCACATGCAGAAGGAATAGACCCCTCTGCCTGCTGTAGTCTGCCGGGTCAGCTTATAACTGGCAGGTCCTAACGCGCTGCACTCCTCCATACCGTACTGGCTCATATTGATCATGGCCTGAGGATGCTGGATACGCAATCCCACGGCAAAGGCTTTCGCCTCCATAGGAACGCTGTGGCGGTAAAGTGTCTCAAACGTATCCCTGGCGCTGTGTCCTACTGCCAGTACAGCGGCATCTGTATACAGGAGTTCTTTTCCATTAATCTCCAAAGCATACAGCTTTCCATCCTTTATCCTAAAATCCGTAACCTGACTTAAAAAACGCACAATTCCGCCCAGAGATTCGATCTCCTGGCGGATGGATTTTACGATCCGGCTTAAAACATCCGTTCCAATATGAGGCTTATTCTGATAGCAGATGGAAGGGTCTGCACCGAACTGAGAAAGAATTTTAAGAACCTCTCTGTTTCGTCCAAAGGTATCCTTTACCAGCGTATTCAGCTTTCCATCTGAAAAAGTGCCTGCTCCGCCTTCACCAAACTGTACATTGGATGCTGGATTTAATACCCCATCCTTCCAGAAAGCTTCCACCCGTCTGGTTCTGGCGTCTACGTCCTCACCCCGCTCTAAAAGAATGGGGCAGTATCCTTTTCTTGCCAGCATCAGACCGCAGAACAGTCCGGCCGGACCAGTCCCGATAATAACCGGAGGGTATGCCAGAGGGGCAGTTCCACACTCCGGCAGGCAGTATGGCTTCTCATGGCTGATTGATAAATTACGGTCCTTTTTTTTTCTGACAATGGATTCTTCCCTCTTTGAGCCTCCGGATTTTAAAGTCACATCCACAATATAGCTGTAAAAAATTTCCGGTTTCTTTCTGGCGTCAATGGACTCTTTTATAATATCGATTTTCAAAATATCAGCAGGAGAAATCCCCAGTATCCTTGCCGCTTTCTGCAAAAGTTTTTCTTTTTCGTACTCCAGAGGCAGCTTCAGCTGATTAATCCGTATCATATGTATTTATTTTCCTCTTTCTTTATTTTCTGTGCGGCTTCTCTATTCCGGCTGCCGACTGTCCGGCGATCCATCCGCTGGACCATGCAAACTGCAGATTATATCCGCCGCAGATCCCGTCTACATCCAGAAGCTCTCCGGCCAGATAAAGCCCCGTCCTTATTCTGGACTCCATGGTATCCGGATCCACCTCTCTTGTATCAACTCCTCCGCAGCACACCTGAGCATTGGAAAATGGATTTACGGACATAACAATGGCCTCATAGCTTTTAAGCTGATACAGGATCCGTTCCAGCTGGCGGTTTCCAAGACGTTCACAGAGAGCAGATGGATCGATACCGGACAGTTTGATCAGCACCTGCGCAAGTTTTCTGTTTAACATTCCCGTAAAAAGCTCTCCCACTGGCTTTTCCTTCAGCATGACTGCCCGTTTTTTAAGAAGACGGAACGCCTCATCTTCCTTCCAGGATGGCATAAAGTCAATACTGGCTCTTACTCTGGAACCCTTGTCCAATGCCCTTGAAGCGTAACGGCTGATCTGAAATACCGGAATCCCGGACAGGCCGTAATCGGTCAGCTGCAGCTCCCCTTTATCCTCTGCCATGCATATACCGTCCGCCAGAAGACGGATCCTGGCCTCTGTGCGGATTCCTGCCAGCTGTTTATAAAGCGTTCCCTGGCACCGAAGCTGCACCAGCGCCGGAAGAGGCTTAATTACCTTATGGCCTAAAGCTTTCGCAAGTTCATAACCGCTTCCGTCCGAACCGGTAGAAGGAGCGGCCTTGCTTCCTGCCGCCAGAATCAGGGTATCTGTATGAAGCGTTCCCTGGCTGCTCCGGATCAGAAATCCCCCGTCCCTCTGGGGCTTTATGACAGATACCTGACAGGAAAGAAGCACCCTGATCCCAAGCCGCTCCGTCTCCCACCGAAGGACATCAAGAACAGACGCTGCCTGATCGGAATTAGGATACACATATCCGTTCCTGTCTTTTGGCACGATTCCCAGATACTTAAAAAACTCCAGCGTTTCCTCCACGCCAAAGCCCTGAATTACCTTCATGGGAAAATCCTTCTGGCTGCAGCGGTAGCATTCCGGCTCCATCCTGTAGTTCGTCAGATTGCATCTTCCGTTCCCGGTAGAAAGGATTTTCTTTCCAACCCGGTCCATATGTTCGATTAGAGTCACCTGCGCTCCCGCTCTTGCAGCCGAAATTGCTGCCATCAGCCCGGAAGCCCCTCCTCCTATAATTCCAACTGTTCTGTTTTTCATCTGTTTTGTTTTACTCCTGACTGCAACAGGGGCGGCAGATTCCGCCCGCTGAAACATTTTCTTTTAACTTGTATACGATTCCAGATAATGGTATACATCCATCATAGAGGGAAACCAGATTCCCTCCATCAGCCGCGCTCTCTCCCTTTCCGGAAAATCAGTGACCGGAATATGGGTATACAGACAGATAGTGCTTTTATCGCTGCAGAATACCAGTAAAAATCCTGCCTCAGATACCAGAAAGTATTCCTCCTTCGGCTCTTCCTGTGTCATTTTTGCTGCCGGAAGAACCCCGCTCTGATTTACAGCCTCCCGTCCCTCCATATCCCGCACCGTCTCTGTTTCCAGTATGGTATTGGGAATCGGCTCTTCCTGACGGATGCGGTATCTGGTAAGCCCGTAGATAAGAACCAGACACAAAAAAGCGGTTCCCAAAAACAGCAGCGCATAGCAATACATTCGTTTCATGATCCTGACCTCCTGTAAAGCTAGTATCTGCGTTCTGCTGATTTTTAAACACACCTGTCCAGCTCGAAAATCTCTTTCTTTCTACATCAGGCGTACCCGTTTGCACAGGCGTACCAGACGGGTTCCCATAGGCATCTCCTTAAGTTCCTTTTCATCTATTGCCTTAAGCTTCACGAGAAGCACCCCATATACAGCCATAGAAACAGCCACCGGGGGAAATACCAGCACAGCCATTCCCAAACGGCCTCCGCTTAAAAGGGCCGGGCATAAAAAAACAAGTCCTTTATATATGCTCCAGGCGGCTGCTCCCATGAGCAGAGAACAGACAAAAGGAAGGATCACGGTCTTTTTGTATTCCTGGCGATATCCCGCATATCTGGCAATGCTGCGTCCATTTAACAGACACATCATAAATGCAAAAAGGATATTGGCAAATACCACGCTGAAAATCCCCATATGGAATATCATAAGGAACACCTCTACCAATATAATATGAACTGCCAGAGACAAAAACGCATGGCGCACCGGCACATCCAGCCGGTTTAAGCCCTGAAGCACCGCATTCGTCACCGTAGAAAGTGAAAAAAACACCACGGCCAATGCTCCTGCCATGGTAAGCCGGATCAGCAGACTGTTATCCTCTCCTGCAAACAAAAGATTGCTCACCGGCTCTGCCAGCACACCGATCCCCACAGCCGCCGGAATGGCGATCAGCATGGAAAAACGCACGGCAGCAGCGATCCTCTGATTCGTTTCCTCCTGATTTCCGCTGGATACGGCCCGCGTCAGGGATGGGATCAAAGAAGAGGAAAGCGCATTTGAAACCGCCACCGGAATATTAAAAAGAAGCTGGTATTGGCCCAGCGCCCCCCAGAATACTGCAATCTCCTCACCGGTATAACCCAGACGGTCCATCCCCTGTCCGAACAGGAAGTTGTCCACCACATTGGAACAGTTATAGACTGCGCTGCTTACAATGATCGGAAGAACTGTGATCGTCAGCACATACATAAGACGGCCGTAGCTTTCCGCCTTTGCCCTGCCTGAGCCATCCGCGGTGTGCACCGGAACCGTTTCCTCTCCCAGTACTTCCCGCCCTTTTGAAAGAGTCAGCATCACAAAAAAAATAAGGGCCGTAGCTGCTCCTGCTCCTGTTCCTATAGTTCCTCCTGCCGCTCCTAACGCATAGGAATAATTCTGCGCCCCTCTCGCTGCATTCATAGCTGCTCCTGTCTGAAACAAAAGGCCGGCGGCCACTACGCTTACCACTGCATTGACAATCTGTTCCAGAATCTGAGACACCGCCGTTGGCACCATGGTGCCTGTTCCCTGAAAATAACCTCTTAAAACTCCCAGATAGGCCATGATCCAGATCGTCGGCGCCAGGGTTTTTAAGGCATAGCTGGAAAAAGGCGTTTTCATCAGCCCTGCAAATAAATCTGCTCCAAACCACAGTGCACAGCCTGCAATTCCGCCCGCAATGGTGGCATACAAAAGACCCGCCCGCAGGATCCTGCGGCAGTTCTCATACTCTCCCCTTGCAAGGCGTGAAGAAATCATCTTGGAAATAGCCACCGGCATACTGTAGGAAGAAAGGATAAGCAGAATATTGTATACATTATACGCTGAGGTATAATATCCATTTCCCTGCTTTCCAATAATATCATTTAAGGGCATACGGTAAAGCATCCCGATGATCCGCACCAGGATGCCTGCCATAGCCAGAATACTGCCCTGAACCACAAAATCTGCAGCTCTTTTGGCTCCCTTTTTATTCATTGTTTTCATCTGTTTTTTGCTCCTTTTTCGTATCTCACTTAAGCACGATCCGATCAAAGTCCCTGGTATCTGTGATAGAGACCGTCAGAAGCGTCATAGATAAAACAGGCACATTCCTGCTTTCTGCATCAGCGGGTATACCCCCTGGTTTCCAGGATCGCTCTCTGGCGTTCCTCCATCAGCAGACGTTCCTCTTCCTCCATATGATCGTAACCGCAGAGGTGAAGCATGCTGTGAGCCACTAAAAATGCCAGCTCCCTGGTCTGGGAATGGCCGTACTTTTCAGCCTGCTCTTCTACCTTCTCTACGGAGATCACAATATCTCCCAGCATCAGTTCTCCTGTCTCCGGATTAAAATAATCCTCCACCGCATCCTCTACATGGTCAAAATCTGAAGGAGCCTCATAGTCTACCATAGGAAAGGACAGCACATCCGTAGCCGAATCAATCTGCCTGTGATCCCGGTTGATCTCCCGGATGGTCTCATTATCCGTAAGGATTACATTTACCTCTGCCTCATAAGGGCATTTTTCATAGTCCAGTGACGCTTCCACCACATCCTTTATAATGGTTTCATAGGGAAGCTCCAGCTTCTTTTCTGCCTCATATTCAATGGAAATGGTCATCGTATTTACCTTCCTTTATCTCTGGGAGTCCTCTTTTTAGGCTCCGCTTTCTTCTCATAGTCATCATAAGCCTGTACAATCTTCTGAACCAGCGGATGGCGCACCACATCCGAACTGGTAAGATAGCAAAAGCCGATGTCATCAATGCGTTTTAATACTTTTAAGGCCGTATCCAGTCCGGACACAGCTCCTGACGGCAGATCCTTCTGGGTCTGATCACCTGTGATAATAACCTTGGAGCCGAAGCCGATACGGGTCAGGAACATTTTCATCTGGGCCGGAGTGGTATTTTGGGCTTCATCCAGGATAATATAGGCATTATCCAGGGTGCGTCCTCTCATATAAGCTAATGGCGCCACCTCAATCAGCCCCTTTTCTGAATTGTGCAGATAACTCTCCGCTCCCATAATCTGATACAGAGCATCATAAAGAGGCCTCAGATAGGGATCGATCTTGCTCTGAAGATCTCCCGGCAAAAATCCCAGCTTCTCCCCCGCCTCAATCGCCGGACGTGTAAGGATGATCCGCCCAACCTCTCCGTTTTTAAAGGCCTGGATCGCCATAGCCATAGCAAGATACGTCTTTCCCGTTCCCGCCGGGCCGATTCCAAAGACGATCATCTTTTTGCGTATGGCATCCACGTAATGCTTCTGTCCAAGCGTTTTGGGCTTTACCGGCTTTCCCGTAATGGTTCGGCAGATGATATCCTTATCAATCTCCAAAATCTGTCCGTCTTCTTCTGTAAATGATAATGACAGAGCGTAATCTACATTCTGCTCTGTAATGGCATTTTGACGCATGGAAAGCTGGATCAGATTGTTAAATACACTTCTCGCCTGGGATACCGCCTTTTCCGGCCCGATGATCTTAATCTCGCCGTTCCTTGCGATCATCGTCACATGAAGGGTGCGCTCTATTTTCTTTAAGTACGCATCGAACTGACCGCAGACATTCTGTTCATGTTCTGCGGGAATATCGATCATTGTTTCAATTACACTCATTCGGTCTTCACTCCTCTGACTCTTTAGAGATTTCCTCCACCGGCCGGCATTGACTGATAGGCCCTAACGCCACCATCTCCCCCTTGATCCGGTATCCGGATACACTCTTTTCTATTCTATCATTATTTTCAAGAATTTGTACCCCCTTTTCCTCTAATTTTTCCGCTTCCTCCTTTTCTTTTCGTTCAGCCAGAAGAGCCAACTCCTGTTTCGTATAGGCTTTTTCATAGGAAATCATCCGTTTTCCCTCTATCACTCCCAGATAAAGCGGAAGACAGTAATCAGAAAACAGTACTGCCTGGTGCTCCTCCATATAATAATCCCACTCCTCTTTTTTCCCTAAAGCAGGAAAAAGCGCAGCAGCAGACCATGGGCCCGCCTTTACGTAAATCCCCTTTCTCGTCTGTCCGGTGGGAATCCGCAGCATTCTTGAAAATGGGATCTCTTTTTCATACTCAATCACTGTTTCCGCTTCGATATCTGCATCTGCCCGAACCAGATGGGATGTTATCTCATCTCCGTTATCTCCCGTAACAGGAACACGGCCGCTGACTAATATCTGTCCTTTCTCTACCGTATCTCCTACAGATACCTGAGCAATACCGCTTCTGACTACCATAGAGCGAATCACTCCGGACGTCCCTGCCACCAGATCACAGGGTGTTTCATCTATCTGGGGCACAGCGGATAAAACCTGATTTTCCCTGATCTTTACTACCAGACGGGTTCCTGTCACACTGGCCGATACCCAGGTAACCTCTGGAAGATCCGTTCGTATAAATGTCTCCACTTCCTCACAGTTTATCTTCTTCTTTAAAATACCGCAATGCAGATCCATCTTTTCCAGACAGATCCTGAGATTATCCTCTGTGTACCTGTAATTCCCTTCAAATTCAATATCCCAGATAAAAAGAGTCATACCATACAACAGTATGAAAAAAGTTCCCAGTCCGGCTGCATAATACCAGCGTTTCCTGTTTCTGAAAATAAAAAAAGGAAAACCGAAGCGCCCTGTGATCCTTAAGCGGACACCGGATTTTCTCACAAGAGGCTTTACCCTCCTGACATCCGCCACAGTCATATATGCTTCGTATTCTCCCTTATCACGGCAGACGATGTTCCAGATTTTAAACCCTCTTGCACTGCAAAGATTCAAAAAACGTTCCGGCGAGCCGTCTTTTAAACAGATCCGTACATATCCCTTTATGCTGCGAAACAGCCACAAAAGCAAAGGCTCTCCCTCCTTTTATATGTTTCCTACAGGAGCGGTTCAAATTCCATCGATTGGATCTGACCGCATACCCCCATTGCATCCTGATTGTAATACCGGATCCTCAGTTCCCGGCCGTGGAGAGTTACACGGCAGTTTCTTGCCTGGATCCTCACCAAAGTATCTGTATACATAAGGATGCTTCTGTAATTTTCAATACAAACTTCGTGAAAACCGGTAAAACGAACCAGTACATCTCCCAAAACCACATCCTTGGGAAGCCCCAGAGCCGTTGCTGCCATGCGCTTTTTTTCTTCATTCATGCTCTGTTCTCCCTCCTGATCGTTCACTGTAACAGTATATGGCTTTCAGCATCCGAAAATACCTCCGGCAGCCCTTTGCACACCAGGCAGCAGCACAGCATACACTGTAATGAACAATCAACCGGGAGGTATCCATGAATAACCATCCCATTTACCCATACCCTGACACCCTGGTAAGCGCTGCTGAAACCCGTAAGGAACATACACCTGTAACGCCTCTGCCAAATCCCGGCGAGGGAGGCCCGGTTTATGACGGCTCAGAACCAGCCATTCCCCTGCCAAATCCCGGCGAGGGAGGCCCGGTCTTTGATGGCGCAGAGCCTGTTATCCCTTTGCCAAATCCCGGAGAAGGCGGACCGGTCTTTGACGGACCGGGCTGGAATACCAATGGTCATTTCCATACCCATTTCCATCCTCCTGTATTCCGTCCCATCTTTCCTGCTTTCGGCTCCTCCATTACCGTAATTCCCGGCATCAGCTTCCCCTGCTACAACTGTACTGCTTCCGGCAATTTCGGACGGGTGCGGGTACTTAACGCCTCAGCCGGATATCAGCCCTTTAATGTATCCCTGGGCGGCTGGATGATCGCAGGACAGCTGGCCAACGGAGATATCACCAGTTACGTTCAGGCAGCCTCCGGACGGCGCACCATGACCATTTCTGGTGCCAACGGATATGTTTATATCCAAAAATCTATTACCATCCGTCCCGGAGCCTCTATGACGGTTGCCATTATCAACACTGCTTCCGGACTGGATCTCAAGGAAATCTCCGATGCTTCCTGCAGCGCACCATCCGGTTCCGCCTGCCTCAGGATCTGCAATCTGTCCCTGAATCTGGGACCCTTTGACGTGACCCTTGAAAACAGCAGCGGCTCTTATACACCATTTACGAATGTTGCTTATAAAAATGTGACCTCATATGCTACCGTTTATCCCAACTGGTACCAAATCTATATCTCCCGTACCGGTTCCTTCCCCGGAAATGCGATAGCCGCTGCTTCTGCCACCCTGGAAGCCAATGTTTCCTATACGCTTTATCTTTTCAATGCTCCTACAGCTACAGAAGGCCTGCGGGCTATGATCGTATCAAACTGACCGCTGAAAGGGCTGCCGCACTTAAATTGGTGTGCAGCCCATACTCCTTTTAATCACCGTAATACCGCCGGCAGCTGATGATAAAAAAGACCTCCTTTTGTCTGTCAATTACGATAAACAAAAAGAGGTCTTTGCACACCCATCTCGAAGGGTTTAAAAATTTGCCCGTATATCATCACTGATACGGATTTTATGCAATCTCTTATGCATTTTCTTGAATCCCTTACCCTAAAAGCTGGATTTTAAGCCTTTTTCAGGAAATAAGTCATTCGCATAATTATTCATCCCAGTTGTGGTACACCGCCTGAACGTCATCATCCTCATCAAGCAGATCCAGAATACGGTTCATCTTCTTAATGGAATCCTCATCTGTAAGCTCTACCCAAGTCTGAGGGATCATTGTTACATCGGCTTCCATCATGGGGATATTAAAAACAACCCAAATCTTCCAAAACATCATAGCTGATGCTTTCCAATTCTTTATTATTGTGTAGAGTATATCATAGCTGAGGTTAAGAAGCAATAATACTGCTGTATAATTTTAGTAAATTTTATCAATCTCCTACTACTCTAGTATCTGTGTACCTATGGCAATATTTTAACTACAATAACATAGTATAAAATTATTCTAATTATTTTTTATGGATACCATACAGATATTGCAATATAATGATCGAAAAATGTGTATGCATGAAAAAAGACTACTGCGGTTTACAGTAGCCCTTTTCAATCAATATTGCTATTTTAATCACACCTTGAAGCTTCATTCTCTAATGTTTCTTCCTCCATCCAAGCAGGTCTAGTTACACTAGCAGTTGTAGAGGTTACCCGTATATTTCTTTTTTTTGTATCTATTTTTATACATCCTACAGATATGCTTATAACAGAAAAAATCAAAATAAATACTAGAATTATCCTTTTCATCTCTTCTCCTTAATTTTTGTGCTGGATTTTAAATATTTCTGATTATTCTTTTATTGTCCCATCAGTAAAAACCACCTGAGATACTGTATAATCAAATTTCAAATCTTTAAAAGCTGTATTATAAAACTTCATGTGTTCAGAAATAAACTGATTTATTTCAAAAATAAGACCATTGTCTGTTATGGTCTGTTTTGCTGGAATTGTCTGACCAGTAAAATCACAGCCACTCACCATAATTTCTTTACCAAAAAGATCCATTATTTTTAAAGTACCTTCAATTCCCTGTACATCTTGGTCTGTATTATTGGTAATTTCAAATGTCATTGTACACATATCATTATAACGACCATTATAAATATCTTTCGGAAGCTCCCCTTTTTCAACCACCCGTACAACAATATCTTCTTCCTGCAATTCTGTTTCCTTCTTAGCTGCCTCAAAAGATTCATTTATAGACTCTAATTCTTGGCTTACTTGACTATACTTCTTATTTATTTCCTCATTTGTAGCATAAAGACTCTCTTTCTCCTGACTCAAACTTTCTATTTGCTGTAGTAATGATTCTCTCTCTTCTTGAAATTGTTTAGCATTTGCACACCCACTTATTATAACTGACACTAACAAAAGAATATCAGCCACTATAAAAACTATTATTCTTTTCTTTTTATCCATTAAATTCCCTCCTCTGTTTTTATATTATTATATAATATAAAGTAATACTTTTCAATACTTAATACCATTTAAGCATGTTTGTTATCAATCAGTGGTATCTTATCTTAAAAAGGAGTATTTGATATGAAACCACTTAAAAACAGATTCAGCATTACATTAGACGAAGATATCGCCAACAAGATCAAAGAAATGGCCGAGGAAGATGATCGCAGTTTCAGCCAGTATATCAACATGGTTCTAAGAGAATGGATTAAGAATCAAGACAAATAATACCTTTATGGGGCTTGTCAATTTAGACAGCCCTGTTTTATCAATATATCCTTTTCACTAACGATTATTTTGTCACCAGTCCCCCATTTAGGGCATCCCCGTTTCTTTATAGCCCTGTATTCACCCAATCCCATATGATAAATTCATCCGTACCATTCCGTTGTCTGTATCAATCCCCATATAATCCGCAAGAAACAACGCCAGCTTAACAGCCTTGTCTGCTGTTCCTATGTCATACCCGTACTTATTCTTCATCTGTATGTGAACTTCCGCTTCTGTCTCTTCACTCTCTAATACAGAATACGTCACTCTTGCATACTCATGTAATATTGGAATCACTGTATGCCTTAACCATTGTATATACTGCTCTGCATCTCTTTTCCCTCTGCCGTCCTTTAAATCATGGATAAATAACCGAACTTCCTCCTTTTGCTGTCCTGTCAATGCCTCAATCTCTATTTCCAGACATTCCCCTTCATTATCGTGTGTATAATCGTATATCACTGCTTCACCTCCCCTCCCATTGATAATATTAGACCAATTTAGTCTAAAAATCAATAGTCTGTTTTGGTCTTAATATAATGGTCTCTGAGGTGATATGATGAAATATGAACGAATCAGAGACTTAAGAGAAGATAACGAACTTACCCAAGAATATATGGGGAAAATTTTAAACGTATCTCAAAGAACCTATTCCAGATATGAAAATGACGAAAGAGCCATTCCTATTGAAATTTTAAGCAAGCTTGCTGATTATTACGGAACTAGCGTTGATTATATTATCGAGAGAACCAACCAGAAAAAGCCCTATCCCCGTTAAAGATATAATGATTTTCGGATGTTGGTTAAACAGGCATCTGAATTTAAAATGTGAATACCACTTCATTTTGACAGCACACCTTTAGAAGTCAATACTCTTGACATCCAACTTAAACTCCGTGTGAAAACGTACCAACTTCCCTATCCATCCGCATCCCTCTGCCTGTTTTAGGTTTTATCTACCCCTCACCATATCATATTCCCAAACGCACCATACGCCTCTCTATGCCTCTATGTCCCTTTATCTGCATAATTGTCAACCGTAAACATACACGGTCTTTAATACCGTTCTGGTGCTTTTGGAAGCCTGTTTATGTATCGTACATGACGCTACAACATTCGCTATATGGATATCCTCTAGGCTCTTGCAGTTTTATTTTCAAAATATAATGTACATTAAAAAAAGAGACAGCTTACTCAGCCATCTCCTCTATGATCTCCCTCTTATATTTGTAAAATGTCATCTTGCTAATCCCGATCAGCTCCCAAGTTTCCTGGTTGGTTAGCTGGCCGCCGAAGTCCTTATTATACTTCCTGATCTGCTCTTTTGCAGGTGCAGCTTTCTTTACAATGAGCTTGGCTCCTTGTTTCTGTCCGATCTGCTTACCATTCAGCCGTGCCGTTTCAATGCCCTCTTTGGTTCTCTGGTGTAAGTCCTGTACCTCTTTTTCTGCCTGTCCAAATGCAAGACGTATCTGCTCTTTTGCAAGAGCCATGAGATACCTGTTAATTCCTTCAAGAATAAAGTCTACATTGGTTCCCGTCATTTCTATATTGCTCTCCAGCGCATTTTTGTATGTGGCTGTATTGATATGAGGCTCTTTCAGAAATACAAGCTCTATCCCCTTATGGTACAAATCTTCATACAGCTTAAAGCCGTCCTCTGCATTTCTGCTCATACGGCTCACCGAATCAAAGATAATCTTATCACCTTCCTTTACTTGCTTTAACAGCTTGTCCAGCTCTTTGCGTGACTGAATCTTTGTTCCTGTGAACACCTCTTTTACTATATGAGCATCCGGATAAGACTGCTTTATGTTCCTGATCTGTCTTTCAATGTTCTGTTTAGCTGTGCTGATTCTTGCATATCCGTATTCCATGATACCACTCCTTTAGTATTATTTTTGACGTTCGTCTGATTTAGTATTAATTTTAGCACTGTTTTTATCAAAAATCAATACAGTTTTATTACCTTTTGAATTAATGTCAAATTTAATACTTTATCGTATGGCATATCGTACACGCTATCATTACATAATACTGCATCAAAAAATGTATACTGCATCTGTGTTTTTCGCTGGAGCTTTTTTTCGCAGCCCTAAAATATTATCTATTTTTAGGTATTATGGGAGGGGGATTTAATATCGTAATCCCCCTTATTCCATAGGTATTTTTTGAATTTTTCGTTTAAATTCTGATTGGCGGCCTGATTCTGAAAAATGCTTGACTACCATAGATTTTCTTTAATTTTTGAGCAAAAAATTTTATCGGACACATATATAGGGGGCGTGTGTGGATTAGTCTAATCTATATCTAAAGTATCATTTTGATATCCCAGCTTTCAAAGCGTTCTGCTGATTCCAGTTTGCTGTAAGACTTTAAAGGCTGAGAGGTGCATAGTATGCACTTCTGGATCTCAGCGTATTCCCATTTTGGGCAATCTGGAGATGTTGTCAAAATAACAACACCTCTTTTTCCCGGAGGAGCTTTGAAATTGATTTTTCAGTTTTTATCTCTTTTAGCCTCTGCAATTTTTCTTTCAAGCTCTGCCCTCTGCCACTGGAGTTTCACCACTTGATAATGTTCTTTGAGTGCTTTTTCTTTTAAGTGCTTCTCAATTAGTTCTAAAATTTTTATCTAACTTATCCCACCATTTTCTGATCTTCTTACCTAATAGAATAAACATAAAAAAGATATTTGAGCGGGGGATTGCTTGCAATCCAACGCAGCCATGAGCTTGCGTGCAAGCGATTGGCCAAAGCGTCGCAGACTAATTAATATCAACCCAATAATTTGTCCATTTATAACGCTATATATTTATTTTATAATATATACCATTTTAAATGGACAATT
>OBYP01000486.1_pt1 | contig 35715 bp, 30 predicted proteins | sample 1501461 | NCBI WGS metagenome assembly OBYP01 (sample SAMEA2580201, study PRJEB22360) | human gut metagenome | biome: human gut; feature: human-associated habitat; material: faeces | place: Denmark | collected 2008/2010 | reverse complement strand
TGTGCCATCCTGAGACCAGGAAGCCGGGAGTTTCCATAGCCGATATCAACCGTATCTGCGAGGGGTACATCCGGGATTCCAGATTCGGGAAATTTCTGCTTCACTCCAGCGGACACTGCATCGGTCTCAATGTGGTGGAGTATCCCACCATACATGATGAAGCCGGTGAAAAGCTGAAACCGGGCATGGTGTTTGCTGTGGAAAACGGGGTCTATCCATATGACCTGGAAAAGGGAGTGGAATCCATCTATCTGTCCTTTCGGATGGAGGACGAGGTGCTGGTGACAGAAAACGGCGCGGAATGGATAACCGGTCCGGGAGAGCCTGTGATTGAAGTGGGAGCTGACAAGTAGATAAATTCAATCCTGTAAGGATGAAATGCCGATTTCCTCGCACAAGGGCTTTCAGCCCCTGGAAATCGGCATTTCTACACTACGGCGGAAGTGAATTCCGCCTGCGTGATTCCAATTCGGGGGCTCTGCCCTCGAGTACCTGATGCACAAAGCTGCGTTTGTCTACCGGTTCAGATACCGCCACAGTGTAGTCCGGCTGATTCCCAGCTTCTTAGCCGCGGATGTCTGGTTGCCGCCGCAGGTTTTCAGCACATAGCGCACAATATCCCGGTTCATCCCGTCCAGGGACTGGCTGGTATCCAGATGGAATGAAACCGGATAAGGATCCGGCGGCGTATTGCTCTGCGTATCAGCAGCCGTGTCTTTGCCGGAGCCACCCAGGGGTGCACGTGCCGGAAGGGGGAATCCGGAAAACAGGACATCTTCCCTCCGGATTACCTCCTGTATGGTCTGAGCGCAGATATAGGGCCCTTCTGTCCGTATGACGGCTTCTTTCAGAATCCGCTTGAACTGGGTTCTGTTGTAGGGATAGTCATATTGCTCTAAAAGCGCGGCGGCCTCGTCGTCAACCCCCACAACCTGCCGGCCCAGCTCCTGGTTCAGGGTATTGATATAGAGACCGGCGGATGAGATGATGTCCTCCTTTTGTTCCCGCAGCGGCTTGATGGGAACCAGGATGCATCCCAGGGCATTGGTGTATTCAAACACCACATGGGGAGTGGCGCTTCCCGCGGGCTGGGTGCAGGAGAATATCAAATGATTGCGGACATGCATGTTTGTGTCCAGTATGATGGAGAGCAGCTGTTTCTGCTTTGTTTTTTGCAGCGCGTCCAGATTGGAAATATAGATGGTATTTCCATTGTCCGTAAAGGGTGAGTTGTAATGCTTTGTGATGAAGTCCCAGCTTTTATCACTGATAAGGGAGCAGTTGATGACGTAGAGGGGATTGTCACACAGAGGACTTTTGGCGTAATAGATATGGGCCACCCGGTCCTTTCCCGTACCGATTTCCCCGGTTATCATAAGACTTAAGGGGGAAGGGGCAGCCTCCTCGGTGTTGGTGAGAATTTCCCGCGCCAGCTCTGTATTGCTGTAAAAGCTGTCCATAAAGCTGTCCTCCGCCGACTGTTTGTCCATGATGGTCACCCCGTATTTTGAGTAGGCCAGGGGGATTTCTGAGCGCATGATGTGGAATATGATGTAGGGACTCAGGGTCTCATCCACCAGATGGGAGGTGATGGAGTACATCTGGTTGTTTACTGTTATAAAGAAGGCGCGCTTCCGGCCGGCGCAGCACTGCTCCAGTTCATTCTGAAGCTTTGCCTGTATAGGGACGGCTATTTCGTCCTCCAGTGTGGTGTAGAGGCACTCGCCTGTCCGGGACAGCACAAGGAAGCGGTTGGCGCTGCTGTCCAAAAGCTGGTGCATAAGGGACAGGGAGTGGTATAAATCCCTGTGGGTCTGCCACGTATAGACTGCCTGGTCAACGGCGGCTTTCAGGCTTTCCATGCTGGAGGTGAGAAGAATAGGGGTTATGCCAATCAGCTTTGCATAGTTGTAGGGCACCGTATCACATATGACTGTCTTGTAGCCCTGCTCCTTTAATTTGTCCAGCAGGGAGCTGGCCTCGGACGTGGTGTTGATGGAAAATATATCCGTGGGCATCTTAAGTACATTGCATATGCTTTTGGCGATGGTGGTCAGGGAACGGAATCCCAGGACCGCGAATTTGGTCTTTGTATTCTCTGCTGTTTTCAGGCAGAGGAGCACGTCGTAATAATCAATTCCAATATCAATTACAGGAATGGGCACACCCTTTGCAATGCGGCTGGCTGTGTTGGCCCTTGAGATGATGATGTCATAGTTTCTGTAATGTTCCTTTGCCAGGGAAAGTCCTGTCTCCACATTGCCAAGCATGGCTGTCAGCTGGATATCATCCCTCTGGCTTCCGTATCGTTTCATTAATGTTACCAATCCCTTATAGGGAGCAATTCCAAGTATCCTGACTTTTTCACCCATTCTGCCTCCTCTGGAATACGTATCTTCCGAATGTTACAATTTTAAACATATTATACAACATTTTCCTTGAATTGAAAAGGCTTCCTATATTACAATAAATTACGGAGCTGGTGAAAGAAACTGATATGTTTCAAAAATGAACGATAAAGGAAGTTGGGAACCAATGGAAGAGAGATATCTGATTATCGCGGATGATTTTACAGGGGCAAATGATACGGGAGTGCAGCTAAAGAGGAGAGGATATCCGACGGAGGTCCTGTTTGCCGGAAAACCGGTGGATTCACAAAAGTCTATTGTGATTGATACGGAGAGCAGGAACGCTTTGCCAGGCCACGCCTATGAAATCGTGCGTCATTCATTGGAACAGGTAGATTTCGGACAGTTTTGCTACATAATAAAGAAAGTGGACTCCACCATGAGAGGAAACATTTCCCAGGAAATAAAGGCAGTGGATGACGCCTTCCGCCCGGATCTGGTGGTGTTTGCCCCGGCTCTTCCCGCGCTGGGAAGGACCACCATGGACGGAGTGCAGTGTCTGAACGGCGTGGAAATCTGTAAAACAGAATTATCCAAGGACCCCAAGAACCCGGTGATGGAGGATAATCTGGTAAAGCTGCTGGAGCAGGTTTATGAGGAACCGGTACAGTTAAAATACCTGCCGGACGTAAGAAGCCAGTCCTTTTTCTTTGACAGGGGCAGGATCTTTGTCTGTGACGCCGAGTCGGATGACGACTTGAAACGGATCATTGCCGCGGCCAGACAGGACGGGCGGCGGACCCTTTATGTGGGAACTGCGGGAATGGCCGACAATCTGATGGAACTGGAGAAGCCCACCCTTCCGTCCTTTGGCGTGGTGGCCAGCATCAGTTCGGTGGCCAATGAACAGATGCGTTACTGCGAAAGGGCCGGATACGCAATGGTCAAGGTGCCTGTAGCCCGGATTATGACGGGAACAGTCCGGCCTGAGGATTACCGCGACATGGCTGTGGAATATCTAAAGAGCGGAAGGGATACCATCCTTCTTACGGATACGGCTTATGACAGGGAATTGATTGAGCTGTCCCAGGAGGTGGGAGAGAAAAGCGGGATGGACCTGACCGAGGTGGGAGACTATGTCCGCTCACTCATAGGCAGGATGGCAAAAGAGGTGCTGGACTCGGCAGCGGTGTCGGGAGTATATCTTACCGGAGGTGATACGGCCCTGGGAATGCTCATGAACATCGGGGCCGACGGTTCGGAGATACTGGCTGAAATCCTGGTTGGCGTTCCGCTGGTGAGGGTTAAGGGCGGAGCCTATGAGGGACTTAAACTGGTAACAAAGGCAGGGGCTTTCGGCACAGAGGATGCGGCGGCCTTTGCCATGAGAAAAATAAAAGAAAGAGGAGGAATATAACCCATGAGAGAATTTTTACTGCCTTATGGAAAGGAAACACTGAAAGCGGAAATTGAGGAGGAGCATCTGGCTGGTGTGCTTGTATCAGAACTTCATGATTACAAGGCCCCCATGGAGGGAAGCCGGCTGGTGCAGGAGGCGCTGGAGCATCCCATCGGGACTCCCAGGCTATGCGACATGGCCATTGACAAGAAGAAGGTTGTGGTCATTTCTTCCGACCACACAAGGCCTGTGCCCAGCCACATTATCATGCCTCTTATCCTAAAGGAAATCCGCAGAGGAAATCCGGATGCTGAGATTACCATTCTTATATCCACGGGACTTCACAGGGAGACCACAAGGGAGGAGCTGGAGTCAAAGTTTGGCCCTGAGATTACGGAAAATGAGACCATCATAGTCCATGACTGTGATGATACGGATAATATGGTCTGTCTGGGCAAGCTGCCTTCAGGCGGAAACCTGTATATCAACAAACTGGCAGTGGAAGCAGACCTGCTGGTTGCGGAAGGATTTATTGAGCCCCATTTCTTTGCCGGATTTTCAGGCGGTAGAAAAAGCGTGCTTCCGGGCGTGGCCAGCCGTGAGACGGTTATGTACAACCATAACTCGGCCTTTATCGGCGATCCCCACTCCAGGACCGGCATCATTGAGGGCAACCCCATTCACAATGACATGCTGTACGCCGCCAGGGTGGCGGGACTGGACTTTATCGTCAATGTGGTGATTGACTCCGCCCATGAACCCATTTTTGCAGTGGCGGGGGACTGCGACCTGGCCCACCGTGTGGGCAGGGAATTCCTGGCTTCCAAGTGCCAGGTGGATGCCGTACCAGCGGATATCGTAATATCCACAAACGGAGGCTATCCTCTGGACCAGAATATTTACCAGTCCGTAAAGGGCATGACGGCAGCGGAGGTGACGGTAAAGGAGGGGGGAGTCATCATCATGCTCTCCAAGGCAGCGGACGGCCACGGCGGCAAGTATTTCCATGAGACCTTCCGGGATGAAAAGGACTTAAACCGCATGATGAAGACCTTTATGGACAGAAAACCGGAGGAAACCATCATAGACCAGTGGCAGTCACAGATTTTTGCCAGGGTCATGTTAAAGGCCAGGATTGTGTTTGTGTCCTCCTGCGACGATAAACTGGTGGAGGAGCTTCACATGATTCCGGCCCACACCATGGAGGAGGCCCTGGAAAAGGCAAAGGCAATGGTTGATAAGGAAGATTATAAGGTAACAGTGATTCCGGACGGAGTGTCTGTCATCGTAAGAGGATAAGAGGGGGATACGGATTTGAAGTTTATATTAATACCTGATTCATTTAAGGGGACGTTGAGTTCCAGCCAGATTTGCGCAGTGATGGATGAGAAGATAAAAAAGCATTTTCCTGACAGCCGGACCGTCTCCATACCTGTGGCAGACGGGGGAGAGGGCTCCGTGGATGCCTTTATCACGGCAGTGGGCGGCGTTAAGGAGTATGTCACGGTTAAGAATCCCTATTTTGAGGACATGGAGTCCTATTTCGGGCTGATAGACGGAGGGCAGACAGCTGTCATCGAGATGGCGTCCTGCGCAGGGCTTCCCCTGGTGGAGGACAGGAAGGATCCAAGGCTTACCACCACCTATGGGGTGGGGCAGCTGATTCTTGCGGCGGCCGGTAAGGGGGTAAAGAAAATCATTGTGGGCCTGGGAGGCTCCTCCACCAATGACGGCGGCTGCGGCGCCGCGGCCGCGGCGGGTATCAGGTTTTATGACAGGGGCGGCAGGGAATTCATTCCCACCGGCGGAACCACTGCCGATATCGACAGAATCGACCTGTCAGGAAGGGACAGTCTCCTGGAACAGGTGGAAATCGTTACCATGTGCGATATTGATAATCCCATGTACGGACCTGCGGGAGCCTCCTTTATCTTCGGCCCCCAAAAGGGAGCGGATGAGGCCATGGTCCTTCAGCTGGACGAGGGAATCAGGAATTTGAGCAGGGCTATTGCCCAGGCAACGGGCGCCGATATAAGCCAGGTGCCGGGAACCGGGGCAGCCGGAGCCATGGGAGCAGGTATGATTGCATTCTTTGGTTCCAGGCTTCAGATGGGGATTCAGACCGTGCTGGATACGGTGAAGTTTGATGAAATCATAGGCGACGCGGACTATATCCTTACAGGCGAAGGAAAGCTGGATTCCCAGAGCCTTCGGGGCAAGGTAGTGATTGGAATTGCAAAGAGGGCTAATAAGCAGGCCAAAGCCGTGATTGCGGTGGTAGGCGGGGCAGATGACGACGAGATAGGAAAGGCCTACGATATGGGCGTGACAGCGGTGTTCCCCATTAACAGGCTTCCTCAGGATTTTTCCGTCAGCAGGCACCGCAGCCAGGAGAACCTGGCTTATACGGTAGATAATATTATCAGGCTTATAAAAGCCGGACAGGGGGAACATTAAGTATGAAGATTTTACAGGCAGTTAAGAAGATTCCGGGAGGATTGATGGTAGTACCGCTGCTTCTGGGAGCAATTGTCAACACCTTTTTCGGAAATGTTTTGTGGAGCGCCTTTGACGGTACATTTACTACATATCTGTGGAAATCAGGGGCCATGCCCATTCTGGCTGTTTTTATTTTCTGTAACGCCACTACCATTAATTTTAAAAAGGCCGGCGTTACGGTATATAAAGGCATGCTTATCACGGCAGTAAAAGTTGGAGTGGGTATTATCATCGGACTGATCTGCGGTACTCTTTTTGGAGAGAAGGGTTTCCTGGGTCTTTCCACCCTGGCTATTGTAGGCGCTCTGGCTAACTCCAACGGCGGACTGTACGCGGCCCTGGCCGGAGAGTACGGAGATGCGACCGACGTAGGCGCCGTTTCCATTCTTTCCATCAATGACGGCCCCTTCTTTACCATGGTTGCCCTGGGAGCCGCCGGTGTTGCCAAGATACCCATGTCTATCCTGATAGGCTGTATTGTCCCTGTTATCGTGGGATGCATACTGGGCAACCTGGACGAAGATATCCGCAAGTTCTGTGAACCGGGCGCCACCATGCTGATTCCCTTCTTCGCATTTCCTCTGGGGGCGGGACTGAACATCATGAACCTGTTAAAGGCAGGAGGCCCCGGAATCCTTCTGGGCGTTGCCTGTACCCTGATTACCGGTCTGGCGGGCTATCTGGTTTATAAGCTGCTGCGCATGGACCACCCGGAAGTGGGCGGAGCCATTGGAACCACAGCCGGCAACGCGGCTGCCACGCCGGCGTCGGTAGCAGCTGCGGTCGGCCACATCCAGGACACGCCACACTTCTGGCGGTGGCGGAGGCCGCCACTGCACAGATTACCGCTGCTATCATTGTGACAGCTATCCTTTGTCCCGTATTAGTTTCTTATCTGCATAAAATAGAGGTGCGTAAGCGTGGAAGATAGAAAAATAATAGGTATTACCATGGGTGACCCGGCCAGCATAGGCCCCGAGATTACCGTGAAGGCCCTGGCCGACCAGTCCATATACGAAGCATGCAGGCCCATTGTTGTGGGAGATGCCTGTGTCCTGGAAGCCGCGCTGAAAATCGTGGGACATGAGGAAATGACTGTCCGGGCAGTAAAGGATGTGAGGGATGCTGTTTTTACCCACGGTACCATAGACGTACTGGACATGGGTCTGGTTTCCATGGATGAACTGGTGCGGGGGCAGGTGTCCGCCATGTGCGGGGACGCCGCGTTCCATTATGTGAAGAGGGTAATTGAACTTGCCATGGACGGACAGGTGGATGCCACTGTCACCAATGCCTTCAATAAGGAGGCTGTGAATCTGGCAGGACACCACTATTCCGGCCACACGGAGATTTATGCTGATTTGACCGGAACCAAAAACTATACCATGATGCTGGCCCATGAGAACGTGCGGGTGGTCCATGTGTCCACCCATGTGTCCCTGCGGGAGGCCTGCGACCGGGTTAAGAAGCAGCGCGTGCTGGATGTGATCCGGATTGGGGACAGGGCATGCAGGGAGATGGGGATTGAGAACCCCAGGATTGCAGTTGCCGGGCTGAATCCCCACAGCGGGGAGCACGGCCTGTTCGGGCAGGAGGAAATCCAGGAGATCATTCCTGCCATTGAGGCTGCCAGAGCAGAGGGAATCCAGGCCGAGGGCCCTGTGCCCCCGGATACCGTGTTCTCCAAGGCCAGAGGCGGCTGGTATGACATCGTGGTGGCCATGTATCATGACCAGGGACACATCCCCCTTAAGGTGGTGGGATTTGTATATAACCAGGAGAGGCAGGCCTGGGACGCGGTGGCCGGCGTAAACATCACCCTGGGACTTCCCGTCATCCGTGTGTCCGTGGACCATGGAACGGCCTTTGACCAGGCGGGAACAGGAACAGCCAGCGAGCTGAGTCTGAAGAATTCTCTTGAATACGCAGTCATGTTTGCCAGGAACCGGAAGTAGTATAATGCACGAATCCCCCGCTTACAGCACAAACATCCGGGCTGTCATCAATTCATTGATGGAGCGGGCGGTATAGGAGACCGTAAAATCATCTGTCATCACCATTCCGGGATAATAGGAAGCCCTCAGCGCCTGGAAATGGTCTTTGAAGTTGATTTCCATGACAATGGTTTCAGGTACCTCCAGATGACAGGTATCCTTTGCGAGAAGGGCATTCTTTGCGCCTTCCTCGATGAGCTCCTGGGCCATCTCCGGCGCCAGGTTGACGGTGGCCGCGCCCATGCCCTCCTTCACTGCCACTGCGGTGATGCGGGGATCGTACTCATGAACATGGCTGCAAAGATTTTTGTCGCCGCTGATGAATACAGAGGGTACGCCCAGGGATGCGCCCACATAGGCGTGCATGAGAAATTCCGAAGCCAGCCTGCCGTTGAATTTAATGTAATTGGTCTTGCGGTTCATGGTGTGGGCCAGGGGGCTGCCGTTGGTACCGGCAGGAGAGTGGTATCCCACGAACATGAGGGCGTCAAAGCTCCCGTCCAGACCGCAGACCATGGAATCCGGGGAGTACTTCCAGCCTAGTATGATTTTTGCCTCCCTGGGCAGAAGGGAGATATCCATGTTCCTGCCGGATTCATGGGCATCCTTTATGTAAATTTCTGTTGCACCGGCTGCCAGGGCTCCCCTGCATGCCGCGGCTGCCTCCAGGGTCATCTCCCTGGCCATGGGCCCGTGTTCCAAATTACCTAAGTTGGTTGAACTCCAGGAAGTGGAGCCGGCCACCCCCTCAAAGTCCACACTGATATAAACCTTCATAATGTCATTCCTCCTGTATTCTGGTTATTCTAAGTAAGACTCCGCTTTAACAGCCTTAAAGCCAGTTCCGCCTGCAGCTCCACCCCCAGCTTAAGACAGGCTTCGTCGATATCGAAGTCCTGGCTGTGAAGGGGGGATGTAATGCCTTTTTCTTTGTTGGCGCATCCCAGATGATAGAATACTCCCTTTGCCTTTTCAAGGAAAAATGAAAAGTCCTCCACTCCCAGGCTTGGGAATTTTTTGGGATGTATGTGTTCGCTGCCAAGGACCTCTGTGGCTGCCTCCACCAGCACATCCACGATTTCGTCTGAGTTTATGAGGGCGGCATATCCCGGGACAATGACAACCTCCCCGCTTCCTCCCATGGCCTGGCAGGTACAGCTTACCTGCCGTGTCATGGCGTCAATGATTTTCCGTCTCACGTCAGGGTCCGTGGTGCGCAGGGTGCCGGTCATCTCTGCTTCGCCTGCCACAATGTTGCCGGCGGTCCCGCCGTGTATGGTCCCCAGCGTGAGGACGGCGTTGTCCAGGGGAGAAATGCAGCGGCTTACAAGGGTCTGCAGGCTGTTTATGACAGCAGCAGCCATGACAATGGCATCCACTCCCGTATCAGGATAGGCGCCGTGGCAGCTCTTTCCATGGATCTTTATGTGAATCTCATCTGAGGAGGCATTTAAATCGCCGTAGCGGATTTCAATTTCTCCTGTCTCGTGGGTGGGCATCACATGGAGTCCGGTGACGTAGTCCACGCGGGGATGTTCCATACAGCCCGCTTCCACCATGGGAAGGGCTCCCCCCGTGGTCTCCTCCGCGGGCTGGAAGAAGAACTTTACACACCCGGACCATTCGCTTCGGGCTTCCATCAATATGCGGGCCGTACCCAGGGTAATGGCCACATGGGCGTCATGGCCGCAGGCGTGCATATGGCCGGGATTTAAGGAACAGCAGGGGCGGGAGGAGTCCTCTGTCAGAGGCAGTGCATCCATGTCGGCGCGGAGTGCCACCGTATTGCCGGAGCCGGGCTTCCCGCCCTGGATCATGGCCACGATTCCCGTACCGGCCACAGGGAATTGGTAGGAAATGCCCCATTCATCCAGAAGGCCGCGGATATGGGCGCTGGTCCAGTGCTCCTTAAAACCCGGTTCGGGATGCCGGTGCAGATCCCTGCGAATCTGTACCAGCTGCGGGTATAATTCTTCTGTCCGTTGTTTTATATTCATGGTGTCATCCTTTCCGGAAAATAGTCTGCTGTCCTTACATTTTCTCCGCCCACATAGACCCTTGGAGGCCGTCTGGTAAGCCGTGACACGATTTCGTTTTTATTGGTGCCTGCCAGACGGCTGACCGCGTCTATGTCCAGCGTGTTTCCTGTTCCGTCGCCGTATATGATAACCTGGTCCCCTATCTGTGCATCAGGCACATCGGTCAGGTCTATCATGCACTGGTCCATGCATATGACTCCGATCACCGGGACCTGTTTTCCCCTGAGGGTTACCATGGCTTTGCCGCGCAGGTTCCGGGGATAGCCGTCCGCGTAGCCAAAGGGCAGGGCAGCCACCCTGGTGTCCCGCGGCGCGGTCCACAGGTAATCGTAGCTTACCCCCTGGCCTTTAAAAACCGGGGTGATGTGGCTGATGCGGGTCTTAAAGGTCAGGGCCTGACGAATGTCAAGCTGTCCCTTGTGGAAGCCCTTTAACCCGTATACAATAGCTCCGGCCCGTATCATGTCCAGCCTGTATTCAGGAAAATCAACGGCGGCAATGCTGTCGGCAATGTGTTTATATGGGAAATGGCAGCCCTCGCGCTCCAGTTCAGTGACAGCATCCATGAAACACCGGAACTGGACCTGGTTGGATTCGTCGTCCTTCAGGGCCAGATGGGAGTAAATGCCCTCCGGTTTCAGCCAGGGCATGGTGCAGATTTGGCGGATTTCGTCCAGGCTTTCCGGGCAGTCAGGGAATCCGATGCGGTGAAAGCCGGTGTCGTATTTAATATGTATGACAGCCTGCTGCCTTTTTTCTGAGGCCAGGCGGTTAAGGAGCCTTGCCTGGGCCAGGGTGTCAATGGTCTGGATGATGCCGTATTCCAGCACATAGGGCAGCAGCCGGTCCGGTGTCAGCCCCATAATTAATACGGGGTAGCGGGGATAGGCCTGCTTTAGCTCCACAGCCTCGGACAGGGTAGCCACTGCCAGCAGGCAGGCTCCGTTTTCCATGATGGCAGGCGCAATACCCAGGGCGCCGTGGCCGTAGCCGTCCGCCTTCACCACTGCCGCAACCTGGGTGCCGGGGCCGGCCATGGCCTTAATCTGCCTCACATTGAAGGCGATGCGGTCCAGATCCACCTCCACCACCGTATCTCTCATTATCTCATTCAGAACAGGGATTTCCATGTGATTCATACCTTCTTTCCATCTCGCGGCCAAAAACAGGGGTAAAAATCTCATCTGGTCCGGTAATCCGGCAGCCGCAAATTTAATTATAGGTATTTCTGCCAGAAAATGCAATGTGAAACTGAGCCCTTTTTATTGACTTTTAACCTGTCAGTAGGTATAATTTTTAATTAAGTACGTCGGGCGAAGGCGCAGTGAACTTACTGTTCTTTAAGTCGCCTTTTTTTTATACACAGGGCGGTTCAGCCCGATTTCAGCTTATCTAAGATAAAGGTGGTATGGCAATGGCAAAATACATATTCAAGCGATTGGTAGCAGGCATGTTATCTCTATTTATTCTTATTACCATTACATTCTTTCTGATGCATGTCATTCCGGGAGGTCCTTTCAGTCCGTCTGAGCAAAGGAATGTGCCGGAAAAAATCCTGGAGCAGATTTCCGAAAAATATGGTCTCAATGACCCGCTTCCGGCCCAGTATGTCAGGTATCTTGGCAACCTTCTTCACGGGGACATGGGGACTTCCTTTAAAAAACAGGACACCACGGTCAATGAGCTTATAGCCAACGGCTTTCCGGTATCGGCAAAGGTGGGGGCGCTGGGAATCGCGGTGGCCCTTGCGGCGGGAATTCCGCTGGGAATCGTGGCCGCTGTGAAGCGGGGAAAGCTGGCGGACGGCGCTTCCATGGTGCTGGCAACCATCGGCGTATCGGTGCCCAGCTTTGTGTTCTGCGTGCTGATGATGTATGTATTCTGCGAAAAGTGGAAGATATTCCCCTCCTATGGACTGACTTCGTGGAAGCATTATGTGCTGCCGGTGTTCTGCATGGCATTCTCCCAGGTGGCCTATATCACCCGTCTCATGCGATCCAGCATGCTGGAGACCATGCGCCAGGATTACATACGGACAGAGCGCTCCAAGGGAGTGCCGGAATGGGAGGTCATAGGCAAGTATGCCCTTAAAAACTCTGTTCTTCCGGTGGTGACCTATGTGGGTCCGCTGGTGGCCGCTCTGCTCACCGGTACGTTCATCATTGAGAAGCTGTTCAGCATCCCGGGACTGGGCCGCTATTTCATATCCGCCATCACGGACAGGGATTATTCTGTTACACTGGGACTTACCGTGTTCTTAGGCGTGATGATTATTGGCTGCAATCTGATTGTTGACATCATGTACGCTGTGATTGACCCAAGAGTAAAGATAACGGAGTAGGTGAAGAGGATGGAAGAGAGAGTTGAATTTACCATGTCGGATGTGATTCCGGAGGAACTTCTGGCGGGACTTTCCGACACAGAGCGGGAGATGGAATCCATTAACCGTCCCAGCATCTCCTACTGGAGGAACTGCTGGATACGGCTTAAGAAGGATAAGCTGGCCATGCTGGGCATTGCCATTGTGGTCATTATGACATTGGCGGCTATATTTGTACCCATGTTTTCTCCTTATACATATGACCAGACGGATTTTGGAAATGCCCTCCAGTGGCCTAACAGCGCCCACTTGTTCGGAACAGACAAAATGGGACGTGATATTTTCGTCAGGACCATGTACGGGGCCCGTATCAGCCTGTCCATCGGATTCGCGGCAGCGGCCATCAACATGGTTATAGGCGTGCTCTACGGCGGCATATCAGGCTATGTGGGAGGAACTGCGGATATTATCATGATGCGTGTGGTGGATATCCTGACCGGCATTCCCAGCCTGATTTATATGATTTTAATTATGATGTTTCTGGGAAACACCATACAGAGCATCCTGATTGCCATGTGCCTTACCTACTGGATTACCACGGCCAGGATGGTCCGGGCCCAGATACTGACACTGAGGGAGCAGGACTTTGCCCTGGCAGCCAAGGTCAGCGGACTGAGCAAATGGCAGATACTGATTCATCATCTGATACCCAACAGCATGGGTTCCATCATCGTGACGGTCACGTTCCTGATTCCGTCGGCCATATTCCAGGAGGCGTTTTTAAGCTTTCTGGGCATCGGCATCCAGGTGCCGAAGGCCAGCTGGGGAACCCTGGCCAATGACGCCATAGAATATCTGTTTTCATATCCGTATCAGATGCTGTTTCCGGCGCTGGCAATCAGCATCACCATATTTGCCCTGAACTTCATCGGTGACGGGCTGCGGGATGCTCTGGACCCAAGACTTAAGAAATAGGTGGATGAACATGATGGAAGATACAATATTAGAGGTAGAGAACCTGCGCACCAGTTTTACCACAGACGCAGGCAGCGTGCAGTCCGTAAGGGGCATCACTTTCCGGGTGGGGAAGGGAGAGAGCCTGGGAATCGTGGGGGAATCCGGCTGCGGAAAAAGTGTGACCATGCTGTCAATCATGGGACTGCTGGAGGACAACGCCTCCCGGCAGGCGGATGCACTGCTCTTTGACGGTGAGGATCTGCTTAAGAAGTCTCCGAAGGAAATGAGGAAGATTCAGGGAAACAGGATTGGCATGATATTTCAGGACCCCATGACCAGTCTGAATCCTCTGTTCACTGTAGGGGAGCAGATTCGGGGGCCTCTGATGCGCCATCAGAAGCTTTCCAGAAAGGAAGCCGAGGCAAAGGCCCTGGCCATGCTGGAAGCAGTAGGGCTTCCCAGCCCGGAGCGCAGGCTGAAGCAGTATCCCCATGAGCTCTCAGGCGGTATGCGCCAAAGGGTGATGATAGCCATAGCCATGTGCTGTAAGCCGGAGCTTCTCATAGCAGACGAGCCTACCACGGCATTGGATGTGACCATACAGGCCCAGATTCTGGAACTGATGGCCCATATGAAGAATGAGTTTAATACCTCCGTCATACTGATTACACATGACCTGGGCGTTATATCCAGCCTGTGTACCAGGGTTATTGTCATGTATGGGGGATTAATCATGGAGGAAGGGAATATCGAGGATATTTTCTACCGGACCGGCCATCCCTACACGGCAGGACTTCTGGCCTCCATACCAAAGAGGACAAAGGAGAAGCTGGTGCCAATCTTCGGCACGCCGCCTGACCTTTTGAACCCGCCAAAGGGATGTCCCTTTGCGGCCCGGTGCTCCCGCGCCATGAAGCTTTGCGCGGTCCGCCAGCCGCCCTTTTGCGACCTGGGTAACGGACATATCAGCGCCTGCTGGCTTCACAATGAATCGGTGAAAGCCCGGATGGGGGAGGTGAAGCTGTGATGGCTCAATGTGCTGATACCAATAGCTGTATCGAAGTAAATGATTTGAAGATGCATTTTATGCTGAAAAGCGGTCTTTTTTCCAAGCCAAAGGTGCTAAAGGCAGTGGACGGAGTCTCTTTTTCCATTGAGAAGGGCCGTACCATGGGATTGGTGGGGGAATCCGGCTGCGGAAAAACCACGGTGGGCCGCACCATCCTTAAGCTGTACCAGGCAACCGCGGGCCGGATTCTGTATCAGGGAACGGACATCACCGGACTGAGCGACAGCCAGATGGTTCCCTACAGGAAGAAGATGCAGATGATATTCCAGGACCCTTACACCTCCCTGGACCCAAGGAAGAACATAGGCGACATTATAGCCGAGCCCATATGGGCCATGAAGCTGCACACGGGGAAGGATAAGAATGACCGCGTCAGGGAGTTAATCGAGATGGTCGGCCTGAAACCGGATCATATTAACCGGTATCCTCATGAGTTTTCAGGCGGACAGAGACAGAGAATCGGCATAGCCAGGGCATTGGCCGCGGAGCCGGAGTTCATTGTGTGCGATGAGCCCATATCAGCTCTGGATGTATCCATACAGGCCCAGGTCATCAATATTCTGGAGGAACTGCAGGATAAATTTCATTTCACGTATTTGTTCATTTCCCATGACCTGTCCATGGTGCGCCATATCTCGTCGGAGGTAGGCGTCATGTACCTGGGCAACCTGATTGAGTACGCCCAGGTGGATGAGCTGTATGACAATATGCTCCATCCCTACACCCAGTCCCTGATTTCCGCAGTGCCTGTGGCGGACCCAAAGCTGGCTAAGGAGAACAAAAGAATCATTCTGGAGGGGGATGTGCCCTCGCCCATTAATCCGGCTCCCGGCTGTCCCTTCAGAAGCAGGTGCCGTTACGCAAAGGATATCTGCTCCCAGGCAAAGCCGGAGTTGAAAGCGGTCAATGACAAACATAAGGTGGCCTGTCATCTTTTTGATTAGGCGAATGGGGCCAGATTAACATGAGCAGAAGCATGGGGCCAGAAGCATGGGGCCAGAAGCATGTGACGGTTCCGGCGGTCAGGAATTCATTTGACTGGGCGCCGGTGGAATATATCGCGCTTAGCGGCCGGAGAACGCCCGCTGGGTGCCCATAAGAAGGAGGAGCGGAATGAGAAAGAATTTAAAAGTATTACTGAGTCTTGTGATGGCTGCTTCCATGCTGGCAGGATGCGGCGGACAGAAATCTGAAAAACCGGCTGAGAGCGGGGCTGCGGAGCGGACCACTCAGGCTTCGGGCGGGAAGGAAGACGGCACCGGCAGCGAGGGCGGAAAGGTTATGACCTACGCCATGCAGAAGGAGCCTGAGACACTGGACCCTACCATGAACAACTATGCCACATCATCCATTGTTCTTCAGAATCTGTTCACCGGCCTGATGCAGATTGGCCCGGACGGCGGCCTTATCAATGGATGTGCTGAGAAGTACGAGATGAGCGAGGACGGACTGGAATACACCTTTACACTGAGGGACGGCCTGAAATGGTCAGACGGTTCCCCTCTGACGGCCGGCGACTTTGAGTATGCCTGGAAGCGCACCCTGGCGCGGGATACGGCATCTCCCGGCGCGTGGTATCTGTTCTATCTGAAGAACGGCGAAGCATATAATGAGGGAAAGGCAGCTGCCGGGGATGTGGGCGTCAAGGCCGAGGACGACAAGACACTGAAGGTCACTTTGGAGAACCCCACCGCCTACTTCATCGACCTTACAGCTGTCACCGCTTATTTCCCGGTGAAGAAGGATGCGGTGGAAGGGCCGGAGGCCTGGACCAAGTCAGCGGACACCTATGTAAGCAACGGAGCGTTCCGGCTGAAGGAAATCAATCCCCAGGCCAGCTATGTGCTGGAGAAGAATCCGGAATACATTGACGCAGATACAGTGAAGCTGGACGGCGTGAATATTGTGTTTATCGAGTCCGCAGAGGCAGCGCTGTCCGCTTACAATGCAGGAGAGGTGGATGTGGTGGACAATACCATCATCCAGACCCAGGCACAGTCACAGTACGGCGGAAGCGACGAGCTTAAGTCCTATGATCTGATAGGAACCTGCTATTATGACTTTAACTGCGAGAAAGACTACCTGTCGGACGCGCGGGTGAGGAAGGCGCTGGCAATGTCTCTTAACAGGGATGTCATCAACCAGTCTATCGTTGCCTCCAGGCCGGAATCATCCTATGCTTTTGTGCCTCACGGCATTCCCTATGAGGGCTCCGGCGAAGATTACCGCACCACGGTGGGCAACCTGTTCACAGAGGACGTGGAAGCTGCAAAGGCGCTTATGGAAGAAGCAGGATATCCGGGCGGAGAGGGATACCCCACACTGACTCTGATTACCCAGAACGACCAGGAGAAAAAGGACGTGGCCCAGGCAATGCAGGCTATGTGGAAGGAAAATCTGGGCGTGAATGTGGAGATTGTTACCTTTGAGCCAAAGGTATACTGGGATGAGCAGACAGCAGGCAGTTTCGATATCTGCTATGACGGCTGGACCGGCGATTATCCTGACCCCAGCACCAATCTGGACTGCTTCCTTCTCCAGAGAAATGAAACCCAGTGCCGCTGGCTGAACCATGAGGCCAAGGAATACGACAGCATGATGAAAGAGGCCAGGAGCCTTACAGACAACAAGAAGCGCATGGAGCTGTTTGAGACAGGCGAGAAGCTTCTGATGGAGGAGATGCCCATACTGCCTCTGTATTACCGCAATGCACAGCTTCTGGTGAAGCCGGGATGCGAGGGCGTTATCAAGACCTATATTGGACATACGATATTTAAATATGCTGATAAGCAGTAGGCACGGTGAGAGAGCCAGGCCATAGTCATTAAGCAAAGCAGGATTGCCCACGCCCGGAAATCAGAGCGTGGGCGGCTTTTTGGCTGGAGAGTGCCGGATAATTGCTTTCTGACACTCTGTGGATTAAGGATGAAAGGACGGATTGAGACAGATGGTATTTCCGGAGAGGTTGAGGGAAGGGGACACGGTGGGGCTGGCGGCCCCTGCGTTTCCTGTAAAGGAAGAGGAGAGGGATGGCTGCGTAAAGCTGCTGGAGGGCATGGGGTACCGGGTAAAACTGGGCACATGTCTTGAGAACATGTATAATTTTCATAATTATCTGGCGGGGGATGCCCGTGTCCGGGCAGAGGACATAAACCGCATGTTTGCGGATTCACAGGTGAAGGCGGTTTTCTGCGTGCGGGGAGGCTATGGCAGTTCCCAAATCATGAAATACCTGGATTTTGACCTGGTGAAGGAAAATCCCAAGATTTTCGTTGGATACAGCGACATAACAAACCTGCACTCAGTATTCCAGATGTTTGGGAATCTGGTCACCTTCCACGGCCCCATGGTGTGCTCCAACATGCTGAAGGATTTTGACGACTACACCCGGTCCGGCCTGTTTGCAGCCCTCAATATGGAGGAGGAGCTGGAGTTTCGGAACCCGCCCGGGGAGGAAGGCTTTAAGACCATCCGGGGAGGGACGGCGGCCGGCATTCTGGCCGGCGGAAATATATCCGTGCTGGCCAGGGCCTGCGGCACCTTTTATCAGCTGGACACCAGGGATAAGATTCTGTTTCTGGAGGATGTGGAGGAAGGCATTGCCTCCCTTGACATGTATATCACACAAATGGAATACGCGGGGATGTTTGAACACGCGGCGGGAATTCTCCTGGGAGATTTTACGGACTGTACCCATGACCGGTATGACGGCACCTATCAGATAGAAGAATTCCTTCATGACCGCTTTGGAACCTTTGACTTGCCTGTGATGTATCATATCAGGTCAGGCCACGATAAGCCTATGGGAACCCTGCCCTTTGGCACCATATGCCGCATGGACGGGGATTATAAACGGATTCATTTTTACCGGCAGCCACGGTAGATTTTGCGGCAAAATATGGCTTTGACGCAGCCTTTTTCAGCGCCGGAAACCGGTATTTGGAAAAGGCTGCGGAAAAGACTGCAAAAGTACTGCAAAAAAGGACAAAAATTTAAAAAAAGTGCTTGCAATCTCCACAGACATATGATAAACTATAGCTCGTTGACAGCAGTCGGCATGAAAGTGCAGAGTCACATCAAGGCTGTCAGAAGTTGTGAGTCTGTAGCTCAGTTGGATAGAGCAACGGCCTTCTAAGCCGTGGGTCGGGGGTTCGAATCCCTTCAGGCTCATTGAGCGTAAGCTCTGATGTTTCATAACTTAATATGGTGGGTATGGCGAAGTTGGTTATCGCGCCAGATTGTGGCTCTGGAGGCCGAGGGTTCGAATCCCTCTACTCACCCTTTTCCCCTTTCCAAGTGTGGAAAGGGGATTTTTTTCTTGTTTTAGATGCCGGTATAGAGTGTAGAGACAAGGTATAGATACCGTCCGCCCATATACTGGCAGCGCTGTTTGGGCTGGACGCCCTGCGGCGGCCCTTTCCAATTTCAGAGGCAATGGCGGCAATGCCGGCGTGGGTGTGGTGGAAGCATATCCGCAGGCAGATGGCGGGGCAGGTGTAAATCAGGAAAATAGGAATCCCCCAATCAGCCAAATCAGGAATTCTACAAAAGTGGGTTTCAAAAACTTGCAAACCGGTAAATTCTATGGTATTATAATCTGGCATGCCGGATCACTATACGGCTTGTTGGGCCGTCGCCAAGCGGTAAGGCACAGGACTTTGACTCCTGCACTCGAGGGTTCGAATCCCGCCGGCCCAGTACGATGGGGGAAAGTCCGCAGGGACGCCAGTTTAAAGGCGTTTCTGCGGGCTTTTCTTCTATAATAATGTTGCTGTACATGATAATATAATCCACATGGAGGCCGGAGGCTGTGGGAGGAGGAAAGAAGATGGAGAGAAAGAAGATGGAGAGAAAGAGAATCAGGGACTTTGGTATTGTGCCGGGCGTTATGAAAACCGGGCCTAAAAATAAGATTACAGACGTGCCGGGCGTGCTGGTAGGCCATAAGACAGTGAGAAGTGGAGACAGCAGGACCGGCGTAACGGTGATTGTACCGGGACCGGGAAATGTATTTGACCGCAAGTTTATAGCTGCGGGATACGTGCACAATGGATTCGGCAAGACCTGCGGCCTGGTCCAGGTGGAGGAGCTGGGAACCCTGGAGACTCCCATTGCTCTGACCAATACCCTGAACGTAGGTCTGGCAGCCGACGCCCTGGTGGAGTATACTATCAGGCAGTGCGCAAAGGAGCAGGTGGAGGTCACGTCCGTAAGCCCGGTGGTGGGTGAGTGCAATGACTGTAAGATTAACCGGATTCAGCACAGGGCTGTGTCCATGGAGGATGTGATGGAAGCATTTTCCCGGGCAGATGAGGATTTTGAGGAGGGTGATGTGGGCGCAGGCACGGGAACCGTGTGTTATGGCCTGAAGGGAGGGATCGGTTCCGCCTCCAGAATCATGAGAATCGGCGGTAAAAAATACACGCTGGGGGTTCTGGTGCAGTCCAATTTCGGGGCAACAGAGGATCTGGTCATAAACGGCATACGGGCCGGTGAGCGGATTCTGGAGGAAAAGGAAAGGCGCAGGAAGATGGCCGCCGCGGAACAGGACCAGGGGTCCATTATGACCATCGTCGCCACGGACCTGCCTGTCAGCGACCGTCAGTTAAAGCGCATCATCCGCAGGGCGGGTGTGGGCATTGCCAGGACAGGCGCCTACACCGGCCACGGCAGCGGCGAAGTGATGATTGGATTCACCACCGCGGGCCGTCTGCAGGGAAAGGATAGTCCGGAAATCATGACAAGCACATGTATCAGGGAGGACCTGATTAACGTGGCCTTCAAGGCAGCCGCGGAAGCTGTTCATGAAGCCATCCTGAATTCCATGACAGCAGCCGGACGCACCGGGGGACTGGCAGGGGAGGTGTATTACAGCCTGTCGGAGTTCCTTCCGCAGATTCTTAAACATTAATGACGAAGGGACATAAGTCCCAGCTCTGTTAGCTCGCAGCCTCCCCTGGTGCGGTTGATGCGGATAAGCCCTTCTTCTGATAATTCTTTCAGCAGCCCCCGCAGGCGGCCGTCGCTTACTTCCACGCCGGCCTCTGCCAGGGTATTTTTTATGGATCCACGGCCGATGCGGGGGGAGGCGGCTATGGCAGCCAGCACCCTGAGGCGGACCGGGTTGTGGTCCTGGCCGGATTTTCGCATCTGGTTCCTGATATAGGAGGGAAGCTGTGCCAGTATCAGAGGATGGGCAGCATAGTGGGAGAAGAAATAACGGGTCAGGTTATAAAGCTCCTGGACATTGCCCGGATAATCGTAGTCTATCAGGAAGTCAAAGAGACTGGAGGACAGGATGTCCCTGGCCATCAGGCTTTTGTTGTGGAACAGCTCGCGGAAGAACTGGTCCATCAGCAGAGGGATGTCCTCCCTGCGTTTCCTGAGCGGCAGGGTGTCGATGGAAGCCGCATTCAGCAGGAAGAACAGTTCTTCGCGGAATGTGCCCTGCTGTACCAGCTCGTACAGGTCCTGTCCGGCTGTGGCGATGATGCGCACATCAAAGGGGGAGAAGCGGGTTCCGAAGACATTTCCGGTCCGGTTGTCCTGAAGAATGTGAATCAGGAGCCCCTGAATCTCGGGAGACAGGTATTCGGCGCTGTCAATGAGCAGGGTTCCGCGGTTGGCTTCTTTGAACAGTTCCAGCATCTGGGAGAGCGGATCAGAGACAATCAGGGCTGCTCCTGACAGGCCGGAGGTACCGCCCGGATCTGATAAAACGTCTGGTCCGGAAGCTCTGCCTGGTCCGAAACCACCGCCTGGTCCGGACGTCCCGTTTATCCCTGCGGCCACATTAAGCTCCATGGGCATATTCAGGCAGACAAAGGGATGCTGCCTCCTGGAGGAGGTCTTGTGTATGGCCCTGGCCAGGAGTTTTTTCTGGGTTCCGCTCTCGCCCTGAATCAGCACGGGGAAGTCATAGAGGGAGAGCCTTCTGGCATATTCCAGGATGTTCTTCATAGGCTCCGAGGCAGTGGTAAAGTTGGTGAACATGCTGTCCGCATATCTGGAATCAGAGAATACGGGATCCGGGATGGCAGGATAATCCCCGGTCCCGTCAGCCAGCACAGGACACGGCGCGCTGGTGAGCAGGTACAGGGGCTCGTGGTTGGGCAGCAGCAGTTCAAGGGAGCTGAGCAGGAGGTGGGTTCCGCTGCGGTTCATTACCTTGTAATCCGCGCTGTGACAGAAATCCATATCCTTACAGGGATGGGGCAGGAACTGTGCCAGATTCCGGCCCGTGGTGCCTGTCTCCGGCAGTTCCAGGTCCATGGAGAATCTGCGGTTGACCATGTTGATTTCCCCGCGGACAGACAGAAGGCACAGACCTATGGGAAGATTGCTGATAACGGTCTGGAGAAGCTGGCGGGAATAGATGTAATCCTGGTAATAGGCGCTGGTCAGCTTGGCAATCTGCATGATGCTGTTCACATAGGCCTTGGTAATCTGGTTGGACAGGCTGGCGGGAAGATGGAAATACTCGCAAAGCTCATTGATCGTGGAGATGTCGATGATGCGGTTGCCGATATCAATGACATTGGTGATATGGCTGGGAACCAGCTGGGGCTCTCCTACGGTGATGGCATAGTGGATGGACTCGTCAGCCTGGATGCATCCCGGATAAAAGGGCTCAAACCGGTACTGCACCACTCCTGCCTCCTTCAGCTGTTCCATGATGGTGACAATGGAGTCATAGGTGTCATTAACGATGTAGACACGCTCGCCGGGCGGTATGCGGATGATTTGGTCCAGACAGGCATGGTTGAAGGTCCTGGTACAGATAATCTCCATGATCTCCTTTGGGATGGGGATAGGAAATTCAGACTGGACCAGGGGGCTGGAGAAAAGGATGCACTGGTAGCCCTTGATTTGCTCCGGGCGCTGAACCTGCTCCAGACCAATTGTATCAAAGGCAATATAGGCTCCCAATATCTTGTGGAGATAACTCTGGAATTCAAGGCGTATGCTGGAATTGATGCTGACAATGAGCACATGGTATTTTGGCTGGCTTCTGTCCATGGTCCGTCCTCCTGAGTAATATTAGGTTGATTATATCAAAAATATTAGGATATAACAACCTAATGGCTTTAAATTTTAAATTGTAACGAATGCTTTACGGAAAAAAGAATGATTTATTTGACAAGGCAGCACAGAAACGTGTAAAATTATTGTAAGCAAGGATGCTTACGAAATGAGCGTGAGAGCTGTAGGTTTCCGGGCTTTTTTTGTATCATCACAAAAAGGAGGATATTCTATGAAGAAAAGCGGAAAGAAGCTGTGCGCCCTGGCACTGGCTGCTGCCATGCTGGGATTGACGGCATGTGGTTCATCATCAGGCACCAAAGATACGACCACGGCAGCTGCAGGCGGGGCGGCAGCTACAGAAGAAACGACAGCAGCGGCAGCTGTTGCGGAGGGAGAGTCTGTTTCCCAGGACACGGATATTATAGGAGCAGTCAATGTGGACTTCACCACACTGGACCCCCTGGATACCAGCGACACCCTCTCAGGAGGCGTTCAGCGTCTTATCATGGACGGATTGTTTGGGTTTGACGACGAAATGAAAATCATTCCCATGCTGGCAGCTGAGTATACGGCCAATGACAGCGCCACGGAGTTCACCATCAAGCTGAGAGAGGGCATCACATTCTCTGACGGAACCCCATGGAACGCAGAGGCTGCCAAGGCCAACTTTGACCGTTGGGCGGATAAGTCCCTGGGACTTAAGAGAACCACATTGTTATGCAATATACTGGACACCACTACGGTTCAGGATGACTATACAATCGTAGTAAAGCTGTCCTCCCCCTTTGGCGCGTTCATCGAGACACTGGCCCATCCGGCCTGCGTCATCATGAGCCCCAGGGTTATCGAGCAGGGATCACAGGCGTGCGCACAGGCCCCCATCGGTACGGGACAGTATACATTTAAAGAGTGGATTCAGGGCGACCACCTTACGGTTGAACTGAACAAGGACTGGTGGGGCTATGACGCGGATATCTGCGGCGGCACGCCTCTGGCTGACAAGGACGCCGGCTTCAAGAGCATCACCTTAAAGCCTGTACCTGAGTCCGCCACCAGGGTTGCCATGATTCAGTCCGGCGATGCCCAGCTTATCTGGCCGGTACCGGACGAAAACCTGGCAGGACTTAAATCTGATCCTAACGTAATCGTGGGACAGGACCAGGGCCTGGTAGTCCGTTACCTGATGATGAACAACCAGAAGAAACCATTCAATGACAAGAAAGTCCGTCAGGCCATCAACTATGCCATCAATAAGGACGCCTATGTGGCGGTTGTAAAGAATGGCAACTCTCAGCCCGGAACCTCTGTTATTGCTCCGAAGCTTCAGTACTACAAGGGAAATGATCCTTATCCATACGACATCGAGAAGGCAAAATCACTGCTTGCAGAGGCGGGTTATCCGGATGGCTTTAAGACAACCCTGATATTTGCCAACACTTCCGCAAACATGAAGCAGGGCGAGTTCTTAAAGCAGCAGCTTGCCGAGGTGGGAATCGATGTAGAGCTTATCAGCCTGGAGAGCGCAATCGTGAACGAGAAGATCCAGGATACGGACGCTCCCGGCGCAGAGGCAGAAGTTGATATGTATATCATCGGCTGGTCATCCTCTACCGGCGACGCGGACTGGGGTATCCGTCCACTGCTGGCAAAAGAGTCTGAGCCTCCTATGAGCTACAATATCTGCTATTTCGAGAACGATGAATTAGACGGATATCTGAAGGACGGCCTGAACACGGCTGACCGTGATAAGAGAGCGGAAGCATATGCCAAGGCTCAGGACCTGATTTGGGAAGAAAGTCCCCTGGTATGTCTGGCAACTGACTTCAACTCCTGGGCAACTTCCAATAAGATGGTAAATGTAAAGATGTTCCCAGATAACTGCCTTAATATCAGAAATGGTAAGATGACGAAATAAAAGGCTTAAGGGTCTGGCGGAGGGGGATTCTCTGCCAGACCTTTTTAAGATAAAATACAGGGTGTATACCCAATAATGATTTGAGAGGTGAGAGTCTATATGCTGAGATACATATGTAAAAGAGTTGTTGGAGTTATACCAACCCTGATTATCGTAGTTACGTTTGTATTCTTCTTTGTGCGCCTGATTCCCGGAGATCCGGCCAGGCAGGTGGCAGGGCCGCAGGCAACCAAAGAGGATGTGGAACTGGTAAGGGAACAGCTTGGCCTTAACAAGCCTCTTCCCCAGCAGTATGTCAGCTACGTGACAGGACTTGTGAGGGGGGATTTGGGCACATCGCTGAGAACCAAGCGCCCGGTGCTGACTGAGGTTCAGGGGCGGTACATGAATACGGTGCAGCTTACCCTTTTAAGTCTGACCTGGAGCGTGATTGCAGGGGTTCTTATCGGCGTCTGGTCAGGAAGAAACAGGAGCAAGTGGCAGGACTACACAGGAATGACAGTGGCTGTCTCAGGTATATCCATGCCCTCCTTCTGGATTGGGTTCATGCTTATCATGGTCTTCGCGGTCAAGTACAGGCTGCTGCCCACCACGGGGGCCGGCTCCTTTAAGAACCTGATTCTGCCGTCTATCACGCTGGGGGTCAGCATTGCGGCTATTATCGCCCGCTTTACCCGTTCCTCGGTCATCGAGGTAATGAAGGAGGATTACGTGCGTACGGCCAGGGCCAAGGGCCTGAGGGAAAAGACTGTTATCTGGAAACATGTGTTCCGTAACTGTATGATATCCGTTGTGACGGTTGTGGGACTTCAGTTCGGTTTTCTTCTGGGCGGTTCCGTTGTGACGGAAACTGTGTTCGCGTTTCCGGGACTTGGTTCCCTTCTGATTGAATCCGTGAACTACAGGGATTATCCTGCAATCCAGTCGCTGATTCTTATATTTTCCCTGCATTTCGTACTGATTAACCTGGTGGTGGATGTACTGTACGCAGTGCTGAATCCTGAAATTCAATTGAGCTAAAAGGGGGCGACAAAAGATGGCTAAGAATAAAGTGTTAACTGAAAGGACGGACATCAATACCCCGTTTTCAGAGTTTGTAAGAAAGTTCAAAAAACAGAAGACAGCCATGGCTGCCATGGTATTTCTGATATTCCTTGTAGTGCTGGCGTTTATCAGCTATAAGATTGCCCCTTATGGAGTCAATGAATATGATTACTCTGCCATTATGCAGCCGCCTACGGCCGCCCATTTCTTTGGCACCGATGAATTCGGCAGGGATTTGTTTTCCAGGGTAATCTGCGGAACCAGGATATCCCTCAGCGTGGGACTGTTTGCCGTGACCGTGGGAATGATTGTGGGAACCATTATGGGACTTCTGGCCGGATATTACGGCGGCATCATTGATTCCATCATCATGCGCATCTGCGATGTGCTGCTGGCCTTCCCGGGCCTTATCCTGGCAATTGCCATTGTGGCCATCCTGGGAAGCGGACTTTATAATGTGGTAATCGCGGTTGCGGTGTTCAACATCCCCAAGTTTGCCCGTCTGGTGAGGGGCAATACACTGGAGACAAAGAACAGCGTGTTTGTCCAGGCCGCCCGCAACATCGGAGCAGGTGACATGCGCATCCTGTTCAAACATATCCTGCCCAGCGCCATTCCCAATATCATCGTACAGTACACCATGTCCATCGGAACCTCCATTATCACTGCTTCCAGCCTCAGTTTCCTGGGCATGGGCGCCCAGCCTCCCACGCCTGAGTGGGGACTGCTTCTGAGCAACGGACGTAACTACATGCTGACAAGCTGGCATATCACCCTGTTTCCGGGTCTTGCAATCTTCTTCACCGTGCTCTGCTTCAACCTGCTGGGCGACGGCCTGAGAGACGCGCTGGATCCAAAACTGACTGATTAGGAGTGGACTTATGGAGAATATGAATAATAATATTTTAGAGATTAAGAATCTGCACACCTACTTCTACACGGACAGCGGTGTGATTAAATCAGTGGATGGCGTGGATATTGAACTGAGAGAGGGAAGCACCCTTGGAATCGTGGGAGAGTCAGGCAGCGGCAAGAGCGTGACCGCCCTGTCCGTCATGGGACTTCTGATGGGAACCACGGGAAAGGTGGCCGAAGGGGAGATTCTGTTTGAGGGCCGCGATTTGACAAAGCTGGACGACGAGGAGCGCAGGAAGATGCGCGGGGAAAAGATTTCCATGATTTTCCAGGAGCCTATGACCAGCCTGAACCCTGTTATGAAGATTGGGGACCAGATTACGGAATGTATCCTGATGCACAACAGCATAAGCAGGCAGGAGGCCTGGGACAAGGCTGTGGAGATGCTGAAGCTGACGGGCGTTCCCAGGGTGGAGCGCATGATGAAGGAATATCCCTTCCAGCTTTCCGGAGGACAGCGCCAGAGAGTCATGATAGCCATGGCCCTGGTGTGCAAACCGAAGATCCTCATAGCGGACGAGCCTACCACGGCACTGGACGTTACCATCCAGGCCCAGATTCTGGATCTGATGGAGAACCTGAAGCAGAAAACAGGAACCTCCATCCTGTTCATCACCCATGACCTTGGTGTGGTGGCGGAGGTTTGCGACGACGTGGTGGTCATGTACAGCGGCCGGGTGGTGGAGAAGGGGGATGTGAGGTCCATTTTCGCCAATCCGTCCCATCCGTATACCAGGGGCCTTCTGGCATCCATTCCCAAGCTGGGAGAGTATGCGGAGGAGCTGGAATCCATACCGGGCAATGTCCCGAATCCAAAATACATGCCTCAGGGATGTAAATTCGCTCCCAGATGCTCCTGCGCCTTTGATAAGTGCAGGGAGGAAGAACCCGGCTTCTACGATGTGGGAGGAGGCCATATGAGCCGCTGCTGGCTCTGTGAAAAGAAAGGCGGTGACGCGTGATGGCAGATATCCTGCTGAATGTTGAAGGTATGAAAGTGTATTATCCTGTGAAGGGGGATTTTCGCAGTGGGCGTGAATTCGTCAAGGCAGTGGACGGCGTTTCCTTCGAGGTGCGAAGGGGCGAGGTGTTCGGCATCGTAGGTGAGTCGGGCTGCGGCAAATCCACATTGGGAAGGGGAATCTGCAAGCTGGAGACCCCCACAGCAGGTAAAATCGTCCTGTCCGGTGAGGATATCTCCTCCTATGGCAGAAAGCAGATGCGCTCCGTGCGCAAAAAGGTTCAGATGGTATTCCAGGACCCGTACGCGTCCCTGAATCCCAGGATGTCTGTATTTGACATCATCGCGGAGCCGTTAATCATACACAGTCTGACAAAGAGCAAGAAGGAAATGGAAGACCGTGTAATGGGGCTTCTGAGAAAGGTTGGACTGGATGATTACCACGCCAACCGGTATCCCCATGAATTTTCAGGCGGCCAGCGCCAGCGTATCGGAATCGCCAGGGCTCTGGCAGTTGAGCCGGATCTGATTATAGCGGACGAGCCTGTATCGCACGGAGCGTGGGGCGTGATTTGATTATGCGTGGGGAGCCTGTATCGGCCCTGGACGTGTCCATCCAGGCCCAGGTGTTAAACCTGCTGCACCAGCTCCAGAAGGAGCTTAACCTGACCTATATATTCGTGGCCCATGACCTGAGCGTGGTGGAGCACATCAGCGACCGGGTGGGCGTCATGTATCTGGGGAATTTTGTGGAGGTGGGGGACAAGCGCAAGCTGTACAGCAATCCGCTTCATCCTTACACCCAGGCCCTGCTGTCAGCCGTACCAGTCCCGGACCCAACGGCAAAGAAGGAGCGCATCATCCTGGAAGGAAGCATCCCGTCGGCCTTAAATCCGCCAAGCGGCTGCAAGTTCCACACCAGGTGTCCCAAGTGTATGGACATCTGTAAGGAAAAGGCGCCGGAGCGCTACCAGGTATCGGGCGACCATTATGTATACTGCCATCTCTATGATGACAAAATCAAGGAGAACAAGGAATGAAACTTTTTATCAGTGCGGATATAGAAGGGTGCGCGGGAGTGGCCTTGGCATATGAGACCCATAAGAATGAAGCAGCGTACAGGGAATTTGCGGGGCAGATGACCAGGGAAGTGGTGGCTGCCTGTGAGGCTGCCCATGAAGCGGGAGCTGACGAGATAGTGGTAAAGGACGGCCACGGGGATGCGGCTAACATTGATCCTTTCTGCATGCCGGATTACGTGACCCTGATTCGGGGCAAGAGCGGCCATCCCTATAACATGATGTCCGGCCTGGACGATTCCTTTGACGGGGTCATGTACATAGGATACCATGCCCCGGCAGGAAATCCGGGCTTTGCCATCAGCCACACTTCCACGGGAACCAGCCTGTACATCCGCTTAAACGGCAGCTGCATGAGCGAATTCATGCTGAACAGCTACACCGCAGCTTCCCACGGTGTTCCGGTGCTGTTTCTGTCCGGGGACAGGACCATCTGCGGCATGGCCAGGGAAATGGTGCCGGCTATCACCACGGCCGTGACAAAGACCGGTCTGGGGGCATCCACTTACTGTAAGGCGCTCGGGCAGGTGGAGGAATCCATCCGCCAGGGAGTAAAGAAGGCGATGGCAGGGAGTCTTTCCCTGTGCAGGGTAGCGCTTCCGGAGACATTTACATATGAAGTGACCTACAAAGACTGGAAGAAGGCATATCAGATGTCCTTTTATCCGGGAATGAGGGCAGTGGACACATTTACCAACAGGCTGGAGACATCCAGGTGGATGGATGTGGTGACGGCCCATTGCTTTGTGGTGTATTAGAGCGTGAAGGAGATAACAGCAATGGATATAGAGATGTTTGGAAAGATATCGGATGCATTTGGCCCCAGCGGGTTTGAGGAGGAGGTGGTGCGCACCGTGGCTGGTTACTGCGGCAGGTACCAGGTGGAAAATGACGCCATGAACAACCTGTATGTGCGCATGCCAGGCGTCGCCGGGGACAGGCCGGTGGTGCAGCTGGACGCCCATCTGGACGAGTGCGGTTTCATGGTGCAGTGCATCCACGACAACGGCTGCCTGGGAATCCTCATGCTTGGAGGCTTTCACCTGACCAGCCTTCCGGCCCACACGGTCATCATAAAGACGCGGGCCGGCAAGAAAATCAGGGGTATCATTATGTCAAAGCCGGTGCATTTCATGAACGACAAGGAGAGGGCTTCCCTGGAGCTGTGCATTGAAAATCTGTATGTGGACATCGGCGCCGCCAGCCGCCGGGAAGTGGAGGAGGACTTTGGCGTATCCATCGGAGACCCCATGGTTCCGGAGGTGTCCTTTTCCTACGACGGGGAGCATGGGCTCTGTTTCGGCAAGGCATTTGACAACAGGGCCGGCTGCGCCTGCATCGTGGATACCATGAATAAGATATATGACGGCAGGAATGAGCTGGCAGTGGATGTGGTGGGCGCGTTTGCGGCCCAGGAGGAAGTGGGAATGAGAGGTGCCACCGTCACCACCCAGGTGGTGAAGCCGGACCTGGCTATCCTGTTCGAGGGTTCCCCATCGGATGACTTCTTCTTTTCCGCTACCCAGGCCCAGGGAAGGATGAAAAACGGCGTTCAGATCCGCCGCATGGACAAGAGCTATATATCCAATCCGGTGTTCATGGAATATGCCATGGAGCTGGCCGGCAAATTCGGTATCCGGTACCAGGAGGCCGTAAGGCGGGGAGGCAGCACCAATGCGGGCAGAATCAGCCTCATAGGAAAGGCGGTTCCTGTCCTTGTGCTGGGCGTGCCTTCCAGATATGTACATTCCCATTATAATTTCTGCGCAAAGGATGACCTGGAGGCGGCTACGGAGCTGGCGGCCCAGGTCATCAGGGGGCTGGACCCGGAACGCATCCGCCACATCCTGCGCCAGGATATACTGTAGGGAGGCGGAGAAGATGGAGCGTCCGATTATCGGTATCATGGGAAATACATACATGACCCAGCCAGGTTTGTTTGACAGCATAGAAAGGGCTTATCAGAACAGCTGCTATGTGGATGCGGTCATGAAGAACGGGGGAATCCCTGTGATTTTACCGGCGTCTGCCGTTATGGAGCGGACAGAAGAAATTATGGGTATCTGTGACGGAATCCTGTTTCCGGGAGGGGAGGACATGACGCCTTCCTACTATGGGGAGGACCCTCATCCGGCCATCCAGGTATTTAAGCCGGATATTGACGAAGCCCTGATGAGGGCGGGCCGTTATGCCCTGGAGCATGGAAAGCCCATGCTGGGCATCTGTAAGGGAAGCCAGCTGCTTAACGTACTCATGGGAGGTTCCCTGTATCAGGACCTTTCCCTTAAGGGGCCTGACTGCATCAGGCATCTGCAGCTGGGCAGGCGGGATTACCTTACCCACCAGATACGGGTGGAAGAGGGGACCAGGCTGTCAAGACTTCTGGGCAGCGGCGTCTGCATGACCAATTCCATGCACCATCAGTCGGTGAAGGAGCTGGGGAAGGGGCTCAGGGCCTCGGCATATGCAAATGACGGGGTTATTGAGGCCATCGAGGACCAGGATGGTCTGATGGTAGGCGTACAGTGGCATCCCGAAAGCCTTCTTGAGTCAGCCCCCGCCATGAATCATCTGTTCTCTGATCTGTGCGGCAGGGCCATGGAGCGAAAAGCAGGGAGTTTATAATTTCTATAGAAAACCATCACAGAATGCTCACAATTTATCTGTATGCTGGATAGAAATGGGAGCTGTCCGTTTCGGCAGCCTGCCTGAGATAGAATGCGGGGGTCCGTGTGATGACAAATGAGCAGTATTATGAACTGATAAAGCCCTACGAGGATGCCAGCCGGGTACTGAGTACCCGGCTGGAAATCCTCAACCACAGTCTTTACGGGGACAGGTCTGCCGCCGGTCCCATACATAATATCCAGGGCCGGATAAAAGAAAAGAAGAGCATGGAATCAAAGCTGGCCTGTCTTGGATTTACGGCGGGAGTGGCCAATGCCAGGAACCATCTCCAGGACATAGCGGGACTGAGGATTATCTGTTATTTTGTGGAGGACATTTATAATCTGACGGCCGCGCTGAAAAAACAGTCGGACCTGGTGATAATCAAGGAAAAGGATTATATCCGAAATGCCAAGCCCAACGGATACAGGAGCTATCACATAGTTCTGGGAATACCGGTGTATTTTCTGGACGCCATGGAATATTTTCCGGTGGAGGTGCAGCTTCGGACCATGGCCATGGATTTTTGGGCCAGCATGGAACACCGGGTATGCTATAAGAAACAGCCCAGGAACCGGGAACGGCTGGAACAGGATTTCTGCCGTTATGCCAGGATACTGGAGGAGATTGAAGGGGAATTTGAGACGCATAATGAGAGGAGAGGGGAGGATGGAGGTTGAGATGAGAGAACCGGATATGAGTCTGGAAGATGCCGGGATGCTTCTTTCCGCCATGGGCAATCTCCAGTTCCGCCAGGTGGTGGACCCAAAACGCACAGTCCGCATGGAGATGAAAAAGACAGTGCTTAAGAAGTTATTTAAATATTGGCCGCACATACCGGCCTTTAATATCGGTCTTTGATTTGAGCTGCCAAGAGGTCCGGGCGTTTTCTGCCCGGGCCCTTTTGCAGCGCTGAATTCCTGCCTTCTGCTCCGTCGGGTGTATGAAGAACGTGCAATTGCAGATACTACCTGATGTATTTATGGAAAAAGTATAGCAATTCAGTTATATATGGAAGGATGGAGCAGGATGCTGAAAATATGGATATGCGGGGCCGGGGGACGGGTTGGCAGAAAAATGACAGATATTCTGGCGTCCAGGCCGGTGGAGCTGCTTTTGACGGATGTGGATTCGGTGGATATCACGGATTCAGAGGCTGTGATGGAATACGCCCATATCAACAGGCCACATTATATTGTGAACTGCGCCGGTCTGACCGATGTGGCTGCCTGTGAGGTCCGGCCAGAGGAAGCGTACCGGGTAAATGCTCTGGGGGCCAGGAATCTGAGTGTTGCCGCCAGAATGGGGAAGTCCAGGCTGGTCCAGATGTCCACAGACGATGTGTTTGACGGGGAAAGCCAGACGCCTTATACGGAATTTGACCCGGTCTCACCGCGGACCGTGTACGGCAAGTCCAAGATGGCAGGGGAAAATTTTGTTAGGGAGTTCTGCAACCGCCATATCATTGTGCGGAGTTCCTGGATATTCGGGGATGGAAGCCCATACCTGGGGCGTATTCTGGAGATGGCCGGCCAGGGTAAGACCATCAGGGCTGCCTCGGACCAGATGGCATCACCCACAGGGGCTGACGGACTGGCCGCCAAGGTCATAGAGCTGATGGAGAACGGCGAGGACGGATTGTACCATGTGACGGGCCAGGGTTTCTGCAGCCGGTATGAGCTGGCAAAGGAGGCTGTCCGGTTGGCGGGTTATCAGGTCCCGGTGGAACCTGTGTATGCCTCTGAGGATACCTTAAGCTCCATGAGGCCTTCCTACAGCGTGCTGGACAATATGATGCTGCGCATATCCGACATGCGTCTCCTGCCCCATTGGAAGGAGATGCTGGAGGCGTATATGAAGGACTGGCGAACCGGAAGACGGAGACGGGCTGAGGGAAAGGATGGTATCGGCTATGGAAAATAGGAAAAGGCCGGGACTTACCACCGCTATCTTCATTGGACTTGCGCTGGGGGCGGCTGCGGGCATCCTTCTTCATTACGCTGTTCCGGAGGGGAAGGTCCGGGACGTACTGCTCATAGACGGAATATTCTATCTGATAGGAAATGGATTCCTGCGTCTGATGCAGATGCTGGTGGTGCCATTGGTATTCTGCTCCCTGGTGTGCGGCAGCATGTCCATGGGGGATACGAAGAAACTGGGAAAAATAGGAGTAAAGACACTGGGATTTTATCTGGCAACCACCGCGCTGGCCATCACCGCGGCCATACTGACTGCCCAAATGATTAACCCGGGAGCCGGGTTAGATCTTTCTGCCCTGGAAACAGCCCAGGTCACTATCGGGGAGAAGGAAGGGCTGGCGGACACGCTTTTGGCTATCATTCCGGTCAATCCGGTGAGGGCTCTGGCAGACGGGGATATGCTGTCCATCATCCTCTTTGCGCTGATTGTGGGAATGATTCTGGCCGGTCTGGGGGAAGCGGTTCAGACGGTGGGGAATTTATTCAGCCAGTTTAATGATGTGATGATGCAGATGACAGTCATGGTCATGAAGCTGGCTCCCTACGGCGTGTTCTGTCTGACTGCCAGAACGTTTTCCGGCATTGGTTTTGACGCGTTTCTGCCCCTGTTTAAATATATGGCAGGGGTTATGATTGCACTGGCCATACAGGGGCTGGTGGTCTACATGGCGATCCTTAAGGGGTTTACGGGGCTGAGTCCTGTCAAATTCCTCAAGAAATTCCTGCCTGTAATGGGCTTTGCGTTTTCCACCGCGACTTCCAATGCAACCATTCCCATGTCCATCGATACCCTGCACAGGAAGATGGGGGTGCCGCGGCGTATTTCTTCCTTTACCATACCCCTGGGGGCCACGATCAACATGGACGGCACAGCTATCATGCAGGGGGTGGCTGTGGTGTTCGCATCCCAGGCATTTGGAATCCGCCTGTCCGTGGCGGATTATCTGACCGTGATACTGACGGCCACCCTGGCTTCCGTGGGAACGGCCGGTGTGCCGGGGGTGGGACTGATTACCCTATCCATGGTATTTGCATCAGTGGGCCTGCCAGTGGAGGCCATAGCCCTGATTATGGGAATTGACCGCATATTGGATATGAGCAGGACGGCTGTCAACATTACCGGGGATGCAGTGTGTACCACTGTGGTGGCATTCCAGGACGGCGGCGTGGACCGGGCCGTATTTGAAAATATGGAAGCGGGACGGGATGGATAACAAGCGGCGGGTAACAAGCAGCGGGTAACACTGAGAAACTTCTTGACGTACTTCCCTCTGGATTTTATACTTGTACTATATTTAGTGATTGGTGCGAGTACGCAGGAGGGGAATATGAATATATTCGGATTTGAGATTAAGAGCAAGGAGGAGCGGGAGCAGGAGGAGAGGGAATATCTGCACCGCATTTTTCCGGGAGGCACGGCCCAGAAGGCGTCTGTGGAGCAGCAGCTTAGGGAAAAGCTTCCCAAGGAAGATAAAAAGGCAGTTATGCTTTACTATATTCTGGTGAAGGATGCCATGACGGCTGGTAATGGTATGAGCTTTGAGGAAGCCGTGGGGAGGGTGTCTAAAAAACAGCGGATTCTTAAGCTGACGCCGGTGATGCTGGAGAAAGTGAGAGAGGTGATGGAGGACAACCAGTAATGGTTGTCCTCCCATGGTGTTTACTCAAAACAAAAAACCCCGCAAGGCTTACGCCTGCGAGGTTTTCTTCATGCGCCAGAGAAGATTCGAACTCCCGACACTACGGTCCGTAGCCGTATGCTCTATCCAGCTGAGCTACTGACGCATGCAGCTGTTTGATTTCTATCTCTAACAGCGCAAGAGCTATTATAGCCTGTCTGGGGAGAAATGTCAATGGGTTTTTTGAAAATATTTTAAAACGCTAACATCACTGCCAACTGCCACAAATATGCAACCTTCTTGAAAGATGCCGCATTTTGTGGTATTATGTTACGAGCAGAGGTAAGAAAGAGCGGGGAAGTTTGGTTCTTATCTCTTATTTTGATTAAGCGGGGATAAAAATATGAGGCAGAAATTGTCGAAGCAGAATCTTCTGCTTGTGGGTTTTACATTATTTTCTATGTTTTTTGGTGCGGGGAATTTGATTTTCCCGCCTTTTCTTGGCGCCCGGGCAGGGGTGCTGACCTGGAAGGCCATGTCGGGTTTTCTGCTCAGCGCGGTGGGACTTCCTGTCCTGGGAGTGGCTGCGGTTGCCCTTTCGGGCGGCATTGGCAAGCTGGCGGGCAGGGTGTACCCCGACTTTGCATTCCTGTTTACCCTTCTTATCTATCTCTCCATAGGACCGTGCCTGGCCATACCCAGGACCTCCAGTACATCCTTCGAGATGACGGTGTTCCCGGTTCTTGAGCAGATGGGCGTTTCTCTGAACAGTACGGTAAGCGGGACCGGCTTTACGGTCCAGACCATGGCACAGTTCGGATATTCCGTGGTGTTTTTTGCGGCTGCCATGGGGGGGGGCTTTCCGCCCGGGAAGCTTCGCACCCTC
>OBYP01000483.1_pt1 | contig 35805 bp, 33 predicted proteins | sample 1501461 | NCBI WGS metagenome assembly OBYP01 (sample SAMEA2580201, study PRJEB22360) | human gut metagenome | biome: human gut; feature: human-associated habitat; material: faeces | place: Denmark | collected 2008/2010 | reverse complement strand
TAAACTTTTTTATTTTTTTCCCAAAAAACATTGATTTTTTTATAAGAATCATTTACGATAGTTGTATCAGAGATATTTATATCTTTGATATAACCCCTTATTAATTTATTTATACTCCCCTCAAAAAGAGCAGATTTCCCTATCTGCTCTTTTTACTGTTCAAATATATTCAAAAAAGTCTTTTTCTTCTAAAGATCTTGCTTCTTATGTACCATGGCAATCCCGCAGCATACAAAAATGATTGAAACGAAATATCTGAGATTCCAGACAGATTCCCCCAAAAAGATTCCGGACAAAATGGTTCCAAAAACCGGAATTAAAAGATTATAAATGGAAATACTGCTGACTGAATTTTTAGATAACAGATAAGTCCAAACGGTAAATGCCACAGCAGATAAAAGTGCCATGTAGATTAAAAGCAGAACTCCCTGCACGCAAAATACCAGAGATCCCCGGCTGATGCATCCGGCTGCAATGAGAATCATGCCTCCTATTGACAGCTGATATCCTGTAATCGTCATAACACTCATTGTTTTTGCAAGCTTTTTACTATAAATGGATGCCAGACTTTGCGCCATGGCTGCAAAGATCGCAAACCCTTCTCCTGTCAGCCTAAATCCTCCGAAAGTTCCTCCATCCAGATTGATCAGGACAATCCCTGCAAGTCCCAGGACACATCCCCAGACTTTATTCTTTGTCACTTTGTCTTCACGAAAGAAAAACGGCGCCAGCATAATCGGAAAAAATGCCGTAAAAGAATTTATAATAGCGCTTTTTGCCGCCGTAGTATTCGCCAGGCCTATATAGAAGAAAATGTATTGAACCGTTGTCTGTAAAATTCCCAGACATACAAGCTGTCCGCACATTCTGGCCGGCGGTACCACAGCTTTCCGGTCTTTCACAGCGGTAAACAATAATACCATTAAGCCGGCTAAAGTAAACCGCACTCCTGCGAACAAAAACTTACTGCCCAAATCATCTCCTGCAATGGAAAAAATCTCATATCCTACTTTAATAGAAGGATAAGCGCTTCCCCACAGCAACGTTGCCAGAATTGCTAATAAAACTACTTTCTGCTTTTTCATCTTAAATCACCGGACCTGATGATTCTTTGTTCTCAGGCTTCATAAATCCCATAAGCAGCAATTCATAACTTCCGAAATAGGAGATAAACATCCATACCATTCCGGAAAATATAGCAGCTCCTGCCGTGATTCCTACAGTTTCAATTAATTGAAAAATTACCCTGGCATAAATGGAAAGCTTGAAAATTTTCCCGAAGGAAACCTTTGCCCGCTCATCCTCTGTCTGATCCAACCTTGTCTTCTGATTGAAATATACCAGCATAGATATAAAGACACAGATTGACAGATAGGAAACTACATTAACTCCCCATTGTACTATAAACATAATTCCAATGAATGCATAAATCACCGGAATCAGAGCCGTCATCGCCTGATTATCAAACACTGCATTTTGAAAACCTGAAAATGGAATTCTGTTGATCACCTGACCTGCCACTGCATTTTTTAAAACCATCTCATCTTTTGCAAATGCAATTTCCAAAGAATATTTATTACTCAAGTCATCCACAGAAACCTTATCCTTTTTTGTATCGGCAAGAAAATGAACTCCTGCAAATGTAAAATCCATCTGTTGTTCTATCTGAAGTTCTCCATCCTTTAACTCAAATGCCGGAAGACGATGCAAAATAAAGTTCTTTGCACCACCAACACTGATTCCAAACCCAAGGACATCAAATCCGAATCCGAGAATCGTAGTAATCAGTGTAATCACTGCAAAAAACATAACGACTCTTCCTTTTGCTACCTCCAGCAAACGCCGGTACTGTCTCGGTTTCAAACATGCAATCTTCAGCTGTTCCAACCAGCCAATTTTCTCTATCTTATCCATAGATTAATCTCCGTATACAATACTTTCTAATAACTCTTCCTTTTCCTGTGTACCTTTCAAAACCTCTACCAATTTTGCGGCAAAATCAATGGCTGTTCCCATACCCCGGCTTGTAATGATTTTCCCATCTACAACGACTTTATCGGTCTGATACTCTGCTAATTTTAATTCCGGTTCCATTGCCGGATATGAGGTTGCTTTCCGGCCTTCCAACATTCCGTATTTTTCAAAAACCGTCGGTGCTGCACAGATCGCCGCAAGATATTTATCATTGTCATATGCTTTTTTCAGCAAATCTCCCAATCCCTTATGTTCCTTCAAATGGAGTGTTCCCGGCATTCCTCCGGGAAGCACATACATCACACCTTCCGATTCTGATACTTCATGGAACATCATATCAGCTTCCACTTCAATATTGTGAGAACCCGTAATTTTCCTGGAATCACCAATCGCTACGGTTCTCGTCTCTATATCCACACGGCGCAACAGATCAACAACAGTAAGTCCCTCAATCTCCTCAAATCCATCTGCCAAAAATACAAATACTTTATTCATGACCGTTTTCTCCTTCTCTATATCTTACTTTTCTTATCCTATTTAAACTACTTTAAAGAAAAACTCAAAAAAAGTCAACCTGTCCAATTACTAATTCACATCAATTTCATACTTTGTGATTGACATTTCCTCCAAGAATCGGTAAAATAAGAAACGTTATATCATCCATTTTGTTTCCGTAGCTCAGCTGGATAGAGCGACCGCCTCCTAAGCGGTAGGTCGGGTGTTCGAATCACCTCGGGAACGCTGACAAACAAAGCTGCAAACCTCTATTATCACGAGTTTACAGCTTTTTTGTTGTGCCGTATACCATTCCATTTGCACAGATGGCAACGCGATTAGGCGGTGCAATGATATTAATTTCATCGAGTTTTTTAATTCAGCTGCTTGGGTAAATAAAACAGATTAAAAGAAAGATTACACACAAAAACCCACGGAATATGCCGTTGCCGAAAGGCACGCATTTTCTGTGGGTTCTTTCTAGTTTTCTTTATAGACTTGTTCTCTGATCCATCCAGATCATAAACTCATCCAATGCCAACGGCTTGGCGTATACATATCCCTGCACCACATCGCAGTGAATTCTTTTCAAAAATTCCACTTGTTTTGGATCTTCCACACCCTCTGCCACAGTTCCAATGTTTAATTCTTTTGATAAATGAATTACGGATTCTATAACTTTCTGCCCTTTCTCATCCACATCCATCCGGTCAAAAAAGCGCTTATCAAGTTTTATATAATCAATATCAAAATCTGTCAACATTCCCAAAGAAGAATATCCTGCTCCAAAATCATCCATTGAACACAAAAAACCTTCTTTATGAATCTGATCAATGGCTTTTTCCATCTCCTGATCAGACGCAAATATAGATTCTGTTACTTCAAATTCCAATAATTCAGCAGGAATCTGATAGCTCTCTCTAATCTTCAAAAAAGGATTTAAAAAGTCTTCATTTTGAAAATGATCTCTCGACAGATTTACAGAAATAGGGAACAATGTCCGTCCCTCTTTCCTTAAACACTGCATAAACTTACAGACTTCCTCAAATACGAAGCGATCCAGTTTTAAAATCTCACCGCTTTTTTCAAAAATCGGTATAAACTCTGACGGATAAATCATTCCTTTCTTCGGATGCTGCCATCGAATCAATGCCTCTGCCCCCGCAATCTTTCCGTCATTTAATGAAATCTTTGGCTGCAGATAGGCCTTAAAATCACCATTCTTTAAAGATTCTTCCAGTAAATCGTGAAGTTCTTTTTCCTTCTCCAGCTCTTTAATTAGAGATTCATCATAGAATCGCAGAATATCTGCAACTCCCTGTTTCTTATATTTGTATGCCATATCTGCCCGGTCCTGAATTGTATCCATATCTAAATTCCGGTCATACACCTGATAAGCGCCAAATTCGATAGAAAAACGATAAAATTCACACAGTTCTCTGATCTTATTAATTTTGTAAACCAACTGCATAAGGCGTTCTTTTATCTTCTCCTCATCAGATTCCTTTAAGCAAATATAGAAATGGTCCGCAACATCTCTGGATGCGATCTCATCCTCTCCCAGATTCTCCTCAATCACAGAAAGCACGTATTGGAGAACCTGGTCGCCGCCTTCAACCCCATACTTTTTATTTATAATACGAAAATTCCTAATATTCATAACAACAATCGTATAAGTTCCCGGCTCTGATTTCCGAAACAATTCTGCACAAATCATTTTAAAGCGATCGTTATTCATCTTCCCTGTAACAGGATCTATAAAAGCTAAAATTTCCAATGCCTTTTGATTCTGCTTCATAATCCAAACGATATATGCTGCCCCTGTCAGTAATAAGGCGGTAACCCCTGCTACCGATACAAATGTCGCAAAAAAAGTACTGCTGATCTTAGAAAATATCAAGTCCGAGCGAATTAATGTAATCAACGACCAGTCTTTTACGCCCATTTTTGTCATAGCCAGCATATAGTCATGACCTTCGATCTCTCCAATATCTACAATCGCATTCTGATTATTTTCTAACTTTTTCTGAATATACTCACTGATGCTTTTCTCTTCCAGATAAGATCGCAATTTACGATAAAGTGGTTTATTTGCAGAGGCAACAACCATTTTCCCGTTCGAATCTGAAACACAGGCTTCTCCCTTTCCCTCAAAACCGATTCCCCGAACCAGCTTCTGCATGTAACTTTTGCTTCGCACCGCTACCAGCACTCGCTTCCCATATATAGGATCCTGATATGCCTTGGTATATACGACCTCATCATTGCCAAACTCATAGATATTATTTTCTCCATTTAAAGCGCTTTTAAAGCAGACTTCCTTTGAAATATCCCGAGTGCTTCCATCCACAAATGTTACAACACCATCTTTTCCCGCAATTCCCATCATCCGAAATTCAAGAATCTTTTGTTTTCGTTGTAATAAATTATACTTCCGATCAACAGAAGATATTCGCACCAGACTATCTACAATCGACTCCATCTGCTGTTTTGTCATGCGCAATCTCAGACGGGAATTTTCCGCAGTTGAGCTTGTGACATCCATCACGTAATTCTTCGCAATTTTGTCCGTCTCAATCTGAAGCTTATATAAATTTATCGTAATAATACCGATGATACTAATAATCAATATAAAAAACATCACCATGAACCATCGAAATTCATAGCGCCGTTTTATTTTTTGGTATTTCACTCTCTTGTTTTTCATTTGTCATACCACCATTAATAATCCTCTTTCAATTATACTGAAAAAACCTGGTTCTTTCAATACATTTCTTTTATTGGGATTTTTTGCCAATTTCATTTCTCATTGTTCCTTTGATCCATCTGTGTTAAAATGGTGTTAATTATTAGATTGATTAGGAGGAAACATCTTATGAAGGGTTTATTTATTATTAATCCATCTTCTGGAAAACAAAATATTGAGTCTATGCTGAAAGAAATCACCTCAACTCTGATTCTCGAACAGATTTCTCCCCAGATTGAAGTGTTCTATACAGAAAAAAAAGATGATGCAAAAAACCGGGCGGCAGAACTAAAACCCGGAGAATTCGATTATGTTGTCTCTGTCGGTGGTGACGGTACTTTAAATGAAGTAGCCAACGGGCTGATTCTAAGTCAGAGCCATATCCCTCTTGCGATTATCTCTGCCGGTACGGTAAATGACTTTGCTACATATATGAAACTGCCTCAGACCGCAGACGGTTTTTGCAAAATGATCAAAGAATTTCAGATAAAAACAGTGGATGTGGGAAAAGTCAATAATGAATATTTTATTAATGTTCTGGCGGCCGGAATGTTAACTGATATCGCATATAAAGTACCGAAAGATAAAAAAGCCGTCCTTGGAAAGATGGCCTATTATTTAGAAGGAGTCAAAGAATTTCCGAAACAGCTTGCACAGAATATGACATTGACATTCAAGAGTAAAGAATATAATGATACTCAGGATATTATGGTTTTTCTGGTTGCCAACTCAAAAAGTGTGGGTGGATTTGCCGATGCCGCACCCCTCGCCTCTGTTTCTGACGGATATCTGGATGTACTTATTATTAAGAAAATGGGATTACTTACGGAAGCTCCGGATCTGATCATTAAATTTTTCCAGGGCGAACATCCAAAACATCCTGCCATTGAATATTTCCAGACCAAAGAGCTCCACGTTCTGCCAACAGAAAAAACAGCAGAGATTGCGATTGATTATGACGGTGAGATCCTTGAAGAAGGGCTCCCAGTCGATATTTCTATCGTCCCGGAAGCCCTGAACTTAATTATTCTTCGTTCCAACTAAAATTAAAATGACCCTGCAGCGGAGCTTTTTTTAATGAAGCTTCGCTGTTCCGATCTGTTTTCCATCATAATTTATCGTATATTTTGTACCACTGGACTGATAAGTCAACTTAGCAGGTGATTCATTCTTTTCAAGCATCACCGTAATATCATCCAGATGTTCCAGTGGAAGAGTGTATGGTACCAACTGATTTCCCGTCTTTAAGAATCCATAGGAATCTTCTTTCAGTGTCTTATTCATTCCCTTAAATGGCACAACTGTCTTATAGTTATCAAATCCATAATCCATCAGTCTGATCGTATCTTCATATAACTCGGTTAAGTGTGCACAAAGAACAACACTGATTAACTCCTGATTCCCGCGCTTTGCAAAAGTTACAAGCGTTCCTCCTGCTTTTGTTGTATATCCGGTTTTTCCACCTTCAACACCCTTATATAAATACATCGTTCTTTTTACCATCTTATGATGATTCCACAATTCACGCCCCTTCTTCTCTTTGTTGGTTGGCGCCATATAATAATTGGATTTGCAGGAAATCTGACGAAATGCTTCATTTTCCAATGCTGCTTTTGAAATCTTTGCCATATCTCTTGCTGTTACATAATGTTTATCATCATGCAGTCCGTTGGTTGTCACAAAGTGTGATCCCGTACATCCAAGTTCCTTTGCTTTTTGATTCATAAGATCAACAAACTTCGGAATAGATCCTGCAGTATACTCTGCCGCTCCATTACAGGCTTCATTGGCAGACTCCAGCATAATACCGTTTAATACATCAATCAAAGGAATTTTTTCTCCGGTTTTTATACCGATATGGGTACTTCCTGGTTCTATGCTGTTAACAGCATAATTAGAAAAGGTCACTTCCCCATACAAATCCTTATTATTCTCAATCGCCACTAATGTGGTTAGAATCTTTGTAATACTCGCCGGATAATGACGCTCATCAATTTTTTTGGCATATAAAATTTTCCCGGACTTGGCATCAATTACAATTCCGGATTCTGCATAAATTGACGGCTGACTCTTTGTTGTCTTTGTCTCCGTTGCCACCCCGTCTGCTGCTTTTACAGGTTTTACAAAAATCCCTGACGCCAATAGAATACAGACTGCCGCTGCTGTCGTCTTCTTTAATAACTTTTTCATCTCTTTCCTCTTTCGCATTATATTAATTCAAATTTTTTTAATCCTTTTTCAATTCCATCACAGTCTGCCCTGTCTGTCCGATACGGCGCTATCTCCAAGAGTTCCGGAACGGCATTTCCCATGGCTGCGCCATATTTGACATAGCGAATCATATCAATATCATTGGCGCTATCTCCAAAGGCATAGGAATCTTCTTTGCTGATTCCCGTATATTCTAAAATTTGTTCAATTCCTTTGGCTTTGTTAACTCCTGCCGGAACAAACTCTACAGAATTTGCCGGAGCGTGATAGGTTCCTTTGTAACGTGCTCCTAACATTTGCTCCACATCTTTGGTTTTCTTTGGATCCATATGATGATAAGTCCATTTTGGAATATCAAAAGCTTCACAAAGCGGATGCAAAATAGTTTCGCAGTCTCTTTCCGTCTTTTCCTTCATTGCAACATAATAATCTTCCTGATTATCCGGGTCGTAATATCCGTGATGCTCTCCTTCTAAAATGATTCCGATTCCCTGCTCTTTTCCCCAGTCAATTACCTTTCGAACCTCTGCTTCATCCATTAACTCCCGGTGAAGCATCTGATTTTCATACTCCACATAGGAGCCTGCTCCGAGAATCATCCCGTGAAATCCCATATGGAAATATTCTTCGGGCATCATTCCTCTGCTCCGCCCGGTGCACATTATAGCTTTGTGTCCATTCTTAAACAGCTGATCTAAGGCACGTTTTGTAGAATCCGGAATTCCGATTCCGGAATAGTGTAACGTTCCGTCAATATCAAAAAATACAATCTTGCTCATCTTGCTTCTCCCTAAATGTTTTCAATCTGCCAGTCAATCGGCTCAATTCCCTGTTCTTTCAGAAATTCATTGGCTTTGCTAAAATGTCTGCATCCAAAAAAGCCTCGATAGGCAGACAGGGGACTTGGATGAGGTGCCTCCAAAATCAAATGCTTTGGATTATTCAGCAATGCTTTCTTGTTCTGTGCCGGGCGTCCCCATAACATAAATACAATCGGACGTTCCTGCTCATTGAGCACACGAATTGCCGCATCCGTAAATTCCTCCCATCCGATGCCTCGGTGGGAATTGGCGTGGTGGGCCTGTACTGTTAAGACAGTATTTAACATCATCACTCCCTGTTCCGCCCACTTTGTCAAATATCCGTTATTGGGAATATCACAACCCAGATCTTCATTGAGCTCTTTATAAATATTTACAAGAGACGGCGGCGGTTCCACCCCCGGTTTTACAGAAAAAGATAAGCCGTGAGCCTGACCGTCTCCATGATAAGGATCCTGTCCTAAAATCACAACTTTCACATCTTTTACCGGCGTAAAGTGAAATGCATTGAAAATATCATCTGCCGGTGGAAATATTAACTTTGTCTTATACTCCTGCATCATCGTCTCGTATAATTTCCGATAATAGGGCTTTTTATACTCGTCTTTCAAATATTGTGCCCAGTCATTGGTAATTGGCGGCATAATTCGACCTCCTTCGCAAAATCTTTTCCTATTATAGCATAGTTTTATGGTAAAATGAAATGTATATTGGTGAAAAGAGCAGGAGGAATCACTATGAAACAAAAACTTCACATTCTGGAAAATCCCCAGGGTTTTTCGGTTTCTCTGGTATTAAACGGTCTTCTTACAGGTTTGTTTGCCGGATGTGTGGCAGTCATTTACCGGCTGCTCCTTAATTATGCCGAAAAACTGCTATTTATCATTCTTGAATTTACCAAAGGCGATGCTCTCTTAATGGCAGGATGGTTTCTCGTTCTGGCTGTTATGGGACTCATTGTCGGAAAACTTGTTGCCTGGGAAGGAATGATCTCCGGAAGCGGAATCCCTCAGGTACAGGGAGAAATGAAAGGATATCTCAATCAGAACTGGTGGCGGGTTTTGATTTCTAAAATTGTTGGCGGAACACTTTGTATTCTCGGCGGTTTATCTTTGGGAAGGGAAGGCCCTTCTGTACAGCTCGGCGCTATGGCAGGAAAAGGTGCCTCTAAAATTATGAAAGCCGGAGCCACAAAAGAACGCTATATGACCGCCTGTGGTGCCGGTGCCGGTCTTGCCGCTGCTTTTAATGCCCCTTTGTCAGGAATTTTATTTACGTTGGAAGAACTTCAGAAAAATTTTAACGGCTCGATGTTAGTTTGCGTGATTTCAGGTTGTGTTGCCTCTGATTTTATCTCAAAAAATGTTTTTGGACTCCATCCGGTTTTTAATTTCCAATTAAAAAGCGCTCTTCCACTGAAACATTACTGGATGTTAGTGCTCCTTGGAATCTTTCTGGGTCTGCTTGGTGCATTCTATAACTTTGTCATGCTGAAGGGACAAGATTTCTATGGAAAGCTCCCAAAGATTCCGAAACAGTATCAAATTATACTGCCATTTTTATCCGCCGGGGTTGTAGGCTATATTCTCCCGACAGTCCTTGCCGGAGGACATGCTATGATTGAAATCATTGAAACACACCAACTAATGATTGGAACACTGTTTCTCCTTCTTATATGCAAATTTCTATACTCTGCACTCTGCTTTGGTTCCGGAGCACCGGGAGGTATTTTCTTCCCTCTGCTGATTCTCGGAGCTTACATCGGATGCATTTACGGAACATTTATGATTCAGGAAACGGGCATTGGCTCCTACTATCTGGTAAACTTTATTACCATTTCAATGGCAGGATTTTTTACCGCGATTGTCCGCGCCCCAATCACCGGTATTTTGCTGATTGCAGAGATGACAGGAACCTTTGAACACTTCCTGTCACTGGGTGTTGTCTGTATGATCAGTTATATTACTGCCCAGCTGCTAAAGAGTGAGCCTATTTATGAAAGTCTTCTTGGGCGTATTCTCGCCAAAAATGGACTGGTCAAAAATGATGGTCCTGAACATAAAATTTTAAGAAGTTTTGTCGTTGGAAGTACTTCTTTAGCTGCTCACAGAAAAATTAAAGATATTCTCTGGCCAGAGCATTGCCTGATCGTTATAATTCAGAGAGACGGCGAAGAAATTATCGCCCGCGGAAATACAGTTCTGCATCCCGGTGATCTGGTAACGGCACTGGTCGATGAAAATTATCTCGGAATGGTAACAGAAAGTATTCAGTTAATCTGCGGAGAAATTCAGGAAGATTTTTAAAAAGTTGTTGCTGTTGACTAACTTTGAGGCAGGGTTATAAAATGAAAGAAAAGTGCGAATCCTATGTTCAAAGGAGGGAATTTATGCAGCCATTAACAACAGCAGCACAAGGAATTGTTTACACAGTCAAATGGGCTTTCGGTCTGCCTGACGTTGTCGAAATACTCCGTGAACTAAAGATTGACCAGGGCAGTCAGATTAAGATCATTCAAAAATGCGGAGACTATCTGATCATCGGTATCGGAAACCGACGGTTTGCACTGGAGAATGCAGTTGCCGGAAGAATTCAGGTATAAAAAATCTGCTGACAGATCCAAATGCTGTCAGCAGATTTTTTTATTATCATTTAACTTTTGCTGTCAATTCTCCATTTTCTACATCTACCAGGATTGTATCCTCGGCATCTACACCATCACTTAAAATCAGACGGGCAGCCAATGTCTCTACGCTCTTCTGCAAATATCTCTTTAATGGTCTTGCTCCATACATCGGTTCATATCCGTGATCTGCAGCATATTCTTTTGCAGCCGGTGTTAACTCAACATACAGTTCTTTATCTTCCAGACGGCGATTCAAATCCTTCACCAAAAGATCAATAATATTGGTGATATTTGCCTTTGTTAACGGCTTAAACAAAATCGTTTCATCCAGACGATTCAAAAACTCCGGTCGGAAATGATTTTTAAGATCTCCAAGTACCAGATCCTGTGCCTCCTGCTTGATATTGCCTTCCTCATCGATGCCTTCCAGCAAATAAGAAGAACCGATATTTGAAGTCATAATCAGGATCGTATTTTTAAAATCAACAGTCTTACCTTTAGAATCTGTGATCCGTCCGTCATCCAATACCTGTAAAAGAATATTAAAGACATCCGGATGAGCTTTTTCTATCTCATCAAACAGCACGACTGAATATGGTTTTCTGCGGACTGCCTCTGTAAGCTGTCCTCCCTCCTCGTATCCTACGTATCCCGGAGGCGCTCCGATTAATCTTGCCACAGAATGTTTCTCCATATACTCACTCATATCAATACGAACGATATTCTGTTCGTTATCAAACAGACTCTCGGCAAGAGCTTTCGCAAGCTCTGTTTTACCAACACCGGTCGGCCCGAGGAATAAGAAAGAACCGATTGGTTTACTTGGATCTTTGATTCCTGCTTTGGAACGGATAATGGATTCTGTCACCAGTTCCACTGCCTCATCCTGACCTACAACTCTCTCATGAAGTACCTGATCCAGATGCAGAGTCTTATTTCTCTCACTCTCGGTCAGTTTTGCTACCGGAATTCCAGTCCATCTGGAAATAATTTTTGCAATCTCATCCTCTGTCACGCTTTCTCTTACCATGGATCGGTCTTCTCTGGCAACTCTCTCTTCCTCTTCTTCTAACTGTTTCTTAAGCTGTGGCAGACGACCGTATTGAAGTTCTGCTGCCTTATTCAAATCATAGTTTCTCTGTGCAATCTGAATTTCGCTGTTAACTGACTCAATTTCTTCTCTCAGTCTGGAAACTTTTTCAACAGAGGCTTTTTCGTTTTCCCATTTTGCTTTTCTCGCCTTGAAATCTTCCCGCATCTCCGCAAGTTCCTTCTGGAGTTCTGCAAGCCTTTCTTTACTTAATCGGTCATCTTCTTTTTTCAGTGCTGCCTCTTCAATCTCCATCTGCATGATTTTTCTCTGTACTTCATCAAGTTCCGTCGGAAGAGAATTCATCTCCGTCTTAATCATGGCACAAGCTTCATCTACCAAATCAATGGCCTTATCCGGCAGGAAACGGTCACTGATATAGCGGTCTGAAAGCGTAGCGGCAGCAACCAGAGAGCTGTCTGTAATCTTAACTCCGTGATACACTTCGTAACGCTCTTTGATACCTCTTAAAATGGAAATTGTGTCTTCTACCGTCGGCTGATCTACCATAACAGGCTGAAAACGACGCTCTAATGCCTGATCCTTTTCAATATACTGACGATATTCATCCAGCGTTGTGGCACCGATACAATGAAGTTCTCCTCTGGCAAGCATCGGCTTTAACATATTTCCGGCATCCATTGCTCCATCTGTTTTTCCCGCACCCACAATTGTATGAAGTTCGTCAATAAAAAGAATAATCTGTCCGTCACTTTTCTTAACTTCCTCCAGAACTGCCTTCAGACGCTCTTCAAATTCTCCCCGGTATTTTGCCCCCGCAACCAAGGCTCCCATATCCAATGAGAATATGGTTTTGTCTTTGAGCTGATCCGGTACATCTCCCCGGACAATCCGCTGTGCCAGTCCTTCAACAACTGCCGTCTTACCAACACCCGGTTCACCGATTAACACCGGATTATTTTTTGTTTTTCTGGAAAGAATCCGAATCACATTTCGAATCTCACTGTCACGTCCGATCACAGGATCTAATTTCTGCTCCTTTGCACGTTTCACCAGATCATATCCGTATTTTTCAAGGCTGTCATAGGTTTCCTCCGGATTATCACTAGTAACCTTCTGTCCTCCACGAATCTGTGACAGAACCTGCAAGAATCGCTCTCTCGTAATTCCATATGCCCGGAACAACTCCTTTACCGCCTTATTTGGATGTTTGATCATTGCCAGAAACAGATGTTCCACAGAGACATATTCGTCTCCCATAGCTTTCATCTCATCTTCACCATGCAAAAGCACCTGGTTTAAATCTTTGCTCATATACACCTGTCCGCCGGATACTTTCGGTTTCTTGGCAAGCAGCTCCTGTACCTGAGTTAAGAAAGTGTCCTTTTGGATTCCCATCTTCTCAATCAGGCTGGCAATCAAACTGTCATCGACAGTCAGCAGGCTATATAAAAAATGTTCCTGATCTATTTCCTGATGTCCATTATCATAAGCGATCTTCTCACATTGATTTACCGCTTCAATGGACTTTTGGGTAAATTTATTAATATTCATGGTATTTCCTCCTCTTCTTATTTTATCCTATCCTTTTTGGTTTTATTTATATTCTACCCGTAATATAACACTCATTGTTAGCACTGTCAATAGTCGAGTGCTAATTTTCTGAATTTTTTAGGAAGCCTTGATTTTTTCTATTGCAAAGGCTTCCTAAAATTTTTCAATCTTAACATATCAAATGATACTGTTTCGCAAGTTCTTCATTCAAAACTGCCACCTCAACGCCCCATACTTTCCTGATCGGAAGCAGCCTGGATTTTAATTCCGCCAATGGACCTACCAACCATGCAGTATCTTCTACATTTTTTATTACAAGAATGAATTTTAAACGAATATTTTTCATCTGATTTACTGACCGCAGGCCATCACCAACTTCTGAAGTATCCTGATACCGACCCAAAATTGCCGCCAAATAAATCTGCAGCGATGCAACAAATTTGTCCGATACAGAGAAATAGTACTCTTCAAATTTTCTTTGCTTTTCTTCCGAAGCTCCCTTATTCTCTGCATTCGGACAGCTTTTCTTTGCTTCCAGAAACACGATACTATTTTCATTATGCTTCAAGATAAACTCAACCGTTTTATTCCAGTACCAAGATCTTTATAGATTTTAGAATCTTCTATGTGAAACAGATTCGCTTCATCATATCTTCCAAAATTCATTTCGGATTCTGAAATGATTTTCACTTTAGTACCACCCCAATTTCTTCTCTATAAAGTTCACGAAAAGTATCCATGATCGCGTTGTGTTCCAGTAATTCAAACTCTTTTTCTATCTCACACTGTATTTTGTTTTCTTCACCTTTATACAAAGAAATATACTGGACATTACTGTCTTCCTTTCGTTTTACCTCAATATATTTTGACAAAAAATAGTCATGAGTAGAAACAAAAATTTGTACCTCTTCTCTTTCCAGCATGATTAATAATTCTGCCAGGACCGGAATATATTTGGGATTAATATTTGCTTCCGGTTCATCCCAAAATAGTACGGACCCTTTTTCTAGAGTTCCGTTTTTCATAAGCTGCCATAGAAGAGCAATCTTACGCAAACCTTCTGCTACCAGATTAAATTCCAGCTTTGCCTGTGTTCCTGGTTTTAAATAAAAACGATCTTCATGCACCGTAACCTTACCGGAACTAATTTTCCTAAGAATTTCTAAATATTTCTTTCTGACATTGGAATCTACCCCTCTGGAAATATCAATCTTTGCCGCAGCAATGATATCCAAATAAGTATCATCAAACTCTACATTTCCCATCTTTACCGCAGCATCCAAATTCCACGCATTGGATAAAATCTCTTTTGCCGGAATAAATACACTGGTAAGATCTGACATCTGCTTTTCCCATTTCTCCTCTGTCTTAATCTCTGCATCCCATTTTTTAGTCTTAGTAGAAAACAACATTCCAATTTTTGCTGTATCAGATTCTACCGAAACCTTTGCCGTATTATTTCCATTCTTATTTCTATTTACCAAACGTCCAATACTGGACTGATCCGGACGAAAAAGCATAGTAATTTTCTGTGAAAAAGAAACATCATGTTTTGAAGCCTGGCACGCCGCATAAGCCAACTTCATAATATGCGTTTTCCCCACACCATTTTCTCCGACCAGTACATTTAATCCTTTACTAAAAGGAATCGTTATATCCTCAAACACTGTAAAATTCTCTGCCACAATTTTTTTAATGGCATTTCAATCACCTCTCTTACCTAATCTTTATCGACTGATCCACGAGATTATTCCGATAATCATTAACAATGGCAGCGCAATGGAGATCAAGCCTCCAAATACAAGTCCGATTAAGATCACCGGCAGCAATACCAAAGTAAATAAAATTTTTGTGATTCCCCATGCTGCCCTGAATGCAAAGAAAATCAGTTTTCCAAAAATAACAAACATTAAAATTAAGAAAATAAATGTTAACATTCCTGATCCCTTCCTCCTAAACTATGTTTTTTTCATCTTATCACAAAGCTTTTGAAAAATCTATCTCCACAATTCTTTCCTCTGCACACAAAAACAGGAACACCCTCCATTCAGCATGTCCCTGTTTCATAATTATAATAAATTCAACTCCAGACTATCCGCTACTTCCTTTAGCGTCTTTGCCGAAGCTCTCAGCTGCTCTTGTTCTTCCTGATCAAGTTCTATCGGTACCTGCGTCTCAATTCCGTCTTTTCCCACAATCGCCGGCATGCTAAGTACCACATCCTCAATCCCGTAGGCACCATGAACGATTCCTGATACCGGAAGAATTGATTTCTCATCCTTTACGATTGCTTCACAAATCCTTTTCACAGACATAGCGATTCCGTAATAGGTTGCCTGTTTCTTCTCGATAATCTCATAGGCACTGTCCTTAACATCTTCCGCTATCTGTCTCATAGATTCGTCGTGATTGTAATGCCCTCTCATCTCACAAAAATCATCCAGAGGAATTCCTGAAACATTGACACTGCTCCAGGCGGCAATTTCGCTGTCTCCATGTTCTCCGATAATAAACGCATGAACGCTCCTGCTATCCACGTCTAAATGTCTTCCCAACTGATAACGAAGCCTTGCCGAATCCAACACAGTTCCGGAACCGATGACCCGATGTTCCGGAAATCCACTTAATTTTAATGCGGCATAAGTCAGTATATCTACCGGATTTGATACAATCAGCAAAATTCCTTCATAATTTCTTTTTACAATCTCGGAAATAATATTCTTTAGAATTCCGACATTTTTGTGAACCAGATCAAGTCTTGTCTCACCCGGTTTTTGATTTGCTCCCGCAGTAATCACAATAATGGCAGCATCTGCAATATCATCATAATCTCCTGCATAAATTTTCATCCGCCCCACAAAAGGAGTGCCATGAGTAATGTCCATTGCCTCTCCTTCTGCTTTCTCTTTATCTACATCCAGCAAAACCATTTCTGTAAACAATCCACTCTGCATCAGACTGAATGCGGACGCAGAACCTACAAATCCACAGCCAATCATCGCTGCTTTTCGATTATTAATCGCCATCTTTCTGTCTCCTTCCTCATTGATTTTCTGACAAACTCCTCTTTACATCATACAGTATACACTAAGGAAGCGCATCATTCCGTAACATCTGTTACGAATTTTTGATTAACTTTTTCTTTGCAAAGCACATGGATGTTCGCAATCTGATTTATATTCGACGGCAAGATAAAAAATCCAGAATCACTCTATACACCTTTTCTACCCCGTCCTCGTTCAAAATCTCATGGCGCCGGTTTAAAAATAGTGTTCCCTGTACATGACAGTATCCCCGTTTTTTCAGAAACGTCATCGCCGCCGCATACTGCTTTTTCGAACCAATGCACGGATCATCTGCTCCGGCAATAAACAAAATCGGCAAAGAAGGATGCTCGATATGCCATCCCTTTTTGCTGTAAGTCTGCTGCATCAAATGAAATAAATTCAGGAATCCGTTATTTGTAAACATAAAGCCGTCCAGCGGGTGTTCATCATATGCACGGACATTGTCTTCTTTATAGCTGATCCATGCATTTTCAGACTCGCCGGTTTTTAACCGTTTTTGATATCCTCCAAATGCCAGTTTATGAAAAAATCTTCCCGGCTGACGTTCCCGAAGTATGCACGCAGACTTTGCCAGAAAAATTCCTGCCCCCGCAGCGGGATTTTCACTGGGACTTCCGCACACAACCAATGCATCCAGATCCTTATCATAGTTCTTCAGATAACATCGGACTACCAGAGATCCCATACTATGACCAAATAAGTAAAACGGTAATTCCGGATACTGCTTTTTCATCCACAACGTAATCTGATGTGCATCCTCCACAATCATTTTTCCCTCTGTGTCATAAAAATATCCAAGATCTTTCGGATCTCGAATACTTTTTCCATGTCCTCTGTGATCATGAATTACGCAGGCAAATCCGAAATCATTCAATTTCTTCATAAATGGCTCATATCGCTCTTTGTGCTCCGCCATTCCGTGGCAAATCTGCACGATTCCCTGAAGCTTTCCTTCGGGAACCATAAGCAGAACATGAAGCTTAAGTCCATCCATCTCTGATCTTATATAAAAAGTTTTTTTCACAGGTACCGCCTCCTCGTTCTTTATAATTCTTATCTTCAGTTTAAGTCCTGAATGTTCCAATGTCAAACTTCACCACTTTCCTTTCCGTCTATTTACTTCAGCTCCAATATCCTGTATAATTACAAATACAATCAATAATTTTCATCCAAAGGAGGAAAGCGTATGAAAAAAAGTTTGAAAAAAATTATGGCACTTACCCTTACCTGTCTATTACTCTTTTCGATCACAGCCTGTGCGAAAAAGAAGAGCGCGAAAGAAGTCATGGAATCCAGCATCGAACAAAGCCAAAAGATGAAAGACTTTGATATGTCCGGAAATATGAACTATAAGATCGAATCCGGCGAATCAGACTCTGAGACCGGATCTTCCATCGAACTTGGTATGAAATTTGATGCGAAGGCAAAAATGTCCGATGAAGACAAAATTCAGATGAATATGCAGTCCACCACAAATATGCTGGGACAATCCATCAAAGTCAATGTCTACTATACTGACGGATATTACTATATGGAGAGCAACGGACAAAAAATGAAAATGAAGATGGATATTGAAGAACTCCAAAAACAGATACAAAATACTACCGGAAAGACTTCCCTGCCGATCAAATATTACACTGATCTTAAATTGGAAGAAAAAGATAATCAGATGACAATTCAGTATAGCCTGAATGAAGACGGCTTAAATAAATATTTAGAAGAGATAATGTCTCAGATGAGTTCCCTCTCCGACACTGCATCTGCCGACGAAGTCAAAGTCACTTCATTTTCCGGAACCAGAACAGTCAACGAAGATTATATGCCTGTGAAAGAAAATATTAAAATGGTCATGGAAAGCAACCAAAAAGAGGCAGGTAAAATCAGTGTTGATATGACCGTCACATACAAAAACCCTGGCAAAGAAGTAAAGGTTACACTCCCGAATGATCTGTCATCCTATCAGGAAATCTCTTCACAGACCGGACAGACTTCAAATTAACTCCTTCTTTTATGCAACGAAAAACACCGGAAATGCCATATTGGCATTCCCGGTATTTTTTTAATCTCTTTCATTGATTGGTATATATGGTCTTCTCGGCGCAACTCCTTTGTACGCCGGACGAATAATTCGATTTCCGTTTACAATCTCTTCCATTCGATGTGCAGACCATCCTGCAATACGGGCAATCGCAAAAATCGGTGTATATAGTTCATGTGGAAGTCCCAACATGCTATAAATAAATCCACTGTAGAAATCAATATTGGCACTGACTCCCTTATAGATTTTCCGCTCTTTTGCAATTACTTCTTTCGCCAGACGTTCTACCGTTGTATAGAGGTTATACTCATCCTCCCGACCTTTCTCTTCTGAAAGCTGTTTTACAAACCGGGAAAGAATCTTAGAACGAGGATCTGAAATTGAATAAACTGCATGACCAAGACCATAAATTAATCCCGCCTTGTCAAATGCCTCTTTATGCAGAAGCTTCAGCAGATATTCCCGAATCTGATCTTCATCTGACCAGTCTGACACATTTGCCTTCAGATCATCAAACATTTGAACAACCTTTATATTGGCACCTCCATGCTTCGGGCCCTTTAGAGAACAAAGCGCTGCCGCAATCGCAGAATATGTATCTGTTCCGGAAGATGATACTACATGCGTAGTAAAGGTAGAGTTATTTCCTCCACCATGCTCTGCATGAAGAACCAATGCCATATCCAGCAATTTTGCCTCTAACTTCGTATACTGGCTGTCCGGTCTTAGTAAATATAGAATATTTTCTGCTGCAGATAAATTCTCCTGCGGAAGATGAATAAACAAGCTCTCGCCACGCTCATAGTGAGCATATGCCTGATATCCATATACCGCCAGTACAGGAAACAGCGCAATCAACTGAATAGACTGACGCAATACATTTGGCACAGAAATGTCACTTGCATAATCATCATAAGAAAACAGGGTCAGAACACTTCTTGATAAGGTATTCATCATATCACGGCTCGGAGCCTTCATAATAATATCTCGCACAAAATTTGTAGGAAGCTGACGATATTCGCTGAGCATTCCCTTAAACTGGTTCAATTCTTTCTCATTCGGAAGATTTCCAAACAAAAGCAGGTACGCAGTTTCCTCAAATCCAAATCGATCCTCTGAAATGAATCCTTTTACAATGTCTTCTATATCGATTCCTCGATAATACAGTTTGCCATCGCACGGAACAATCTCCCGATCCACCATTGTATAAGATTGAATCATGGAAATATCCGTAAGTCCTGCAAGAACTCCTTCACCATTTCTTTTTCGAAGTCCTCTTTTTACATCATATTTTGTAAATAACTCTTCCTCTATTTTTCGCTCACACTTTTTCGATAATTCTCTGATTTCAGGGGTTACCTCTGAAAACTTGTTTGGCATATCTTTTACCATTGTTGCTCCCTTCCAGCATTCAGCCTTTCTGTCTAAGTAAAACGGTCATTCACCATCCGCTTTTCTATTTGTTCATGAACCGATACCATCTGTATCAGTTCACATCATGATATTTCCCAAGAAATTCTCTGGTTCTTTCATTTTCTGAATGGAATACCTTTTCCGGAGCCGCATCTTCAATAATGACTCCCTGATCCATAAAGATAATTCGATCTGAGATTTCCTTTGCAAAAGCCATCTCATGGGTTACAATTACCATCGTCATATGAAGATCTGTCAATGATTTGATGACTTTTAAAACTTCTCCGGTAAGTTCCGGATCCAGGGCTGAAGTCGGCTCATCAAAGAATAAAATCTTAGGTTCCAAAGCCAATGCTCTGGCAATCGATACTCTCTGACTCTGTCCTCCTGACAATTCACAAGGATAAGCATCTGCTTTCGACTCAAGCCCAAGCTTCCTAAGCAGCCCCATCGCTTTTTCTTTCGCCTCTTCTCTTGATATCCCTGCAACGCAAACCGGCGCCTCCATTACATTTCTCAATACACTGTAGTGCGGAAACAAGTTGAAATTTTGGAATACAAATCCTGTCTCCATCAAAATCTGTTTCTGGATATCTCCGCCGGCATAAACCGGAGTCCCATTTTCTGTCTCCACCAGGACTTTTCCGTTAACTTCAATTTTACCGGATGTCACCTTCTCCAACTGATTCATACACCGAAGCAATGTTGACTTTCCTGAACCGGAGGAACCGATGATAGAAATAATCTCTCCATCATTGATCTGGAAGGAAATATCCTTTAAAACTGTCAGATCTCCAAACTTTTTCTGCAGGTTTGTCACTGATAAAATACTCATTTTCCTTCCTCCTTAACGATAGTAGTTCATCTTTTTTTCAATGATATCAAATACCTTGGAAACAATCGTATTCATCACCAGATAAAAAATTCCGGCTACTACAAGGTAAATCATTCCACGGCTTCTTGCCATCTGATTGGTTGCTATAACATAAATCTCCATGACACCGATAACATGCGCCAAAGAAGTATCCTTTACCAGCGTCATACATTCACTTCCGAGAGACGGCGTAATAATCTTAACTACCTGCGGCAGAATAATCTTAAAAAATGTCTGTGTCTTCCCGAATCCAAGCACCTTCGCAGCCTCATACTGTCCCTCTGGAATCGCCTGAATTCCGCTTCGATAAATCTCTGCAAAATATGCGGCATAATTCAGGGAAAAACTAATAACAGCTGCCGTCATGCGGTCAAGACTCAGCCCAGCCACATAGTATAGACCAAAATAAAATCCGTACAGCTGAAGAATCAGGGGGGTTCCTCTCATAACCAAAAGGAAAAAGCGCACCGGTATCTGAATAATCCAAAATTTTGTCATTCTTCCCTTTGCAATGATCAAACCCAAAACCAGACCCAAAACCAAGGTCAGGAAAAACAGGGTCAGCGTCTCCTTCAATCCATGTTCAATTAAAAGTTTTACAATCTCCGGAAAACTTTGTATTCCATCCATAATTTATCTTACTCCTATTATCAGTGAATATGATAAAAAGGGGCTTTGCAAACAAAAGCCCCTCTTTATTATCGTTCTTAATTATTTAATGGTTGTGATATCCTCATTAAACCATTTCTTACTAATCTTCTCTAATGTACCGTCTTTTGCCATCGCTTTTAACTGCTTCTCAACCTCTTCACAGAGTGCTTTATCGTCTTTTCGGAATCCGATTACGTATTTCTCTGTAGCAAGACTCACATCCAGTACCTTATATTTGCCTTTGTCTTTACTTGTGTAGTATTTCGCAACAACCTCGTCCATAACTGCTGCCTGCAGTCCATTACCCAGGTCATTTAAAATCTGTACGTTATCTGCCATCAGGCGGATATCTGCATCCTTAAGTTCATCGGTCTTATCGATTGCGTCTGATGCTGTAGATCCCTTTTGCACACCTACAGACTGTTTTTTAATATCTGCAAGTGATTTAATCTTACTGTCTGCCGGCAGTACAAGAACCTGATGATTATCCATATAAGATTCTGAACAAAGCATAGTCTTTGCTCTGTCTTCACTATAAGTTAAACCATTCCAGATACAGTCAATATTTCCTGTGTCCAGTTCTTGCTCTTTGGAATCCCAGTTGATCGGCTGTAGTTTTAATTCAATATCCATTCTCTTAGCAACTTCTTTTGCCAGATCAATGTCAAATCCGATGATGTTCTGCTTTTTATCTGTAAATCCCATTGGCGGGAAAGATGCATCCAATCCGAGAACCAGTTCTTTCTTCTCCTGCACATCCTTCAGAGAATTATCTGTCTTGCTTTTTTCCTCTTTGCCGCATCCTGCCAGCATAGAAGCTGCCAATACAACGGTCAGTAAAACAGTGATAATTTTTTTCATTCTTTTCCTTCCTCCATCTTTGTTCTTTCAGTACGCTACCATACTAAAGTGCTTTTTCTATAATATCAGAGTTTTCTCCCTTTGTCAAATCTCTCCCTCTTTAAATCTCTTATTTTTGTTACATTTTTATTACGTTTTAATTGATTTTTTATAAATTTTATGATACTCTAAAAAAGGTAAAGGAGGAGTATTTCAATATGTATTATAAGAAGATTCTTGCTGCTGCGCTGACGATCGGATGTATCGGAGGGATTCTTCCGTCCAGTCTTGCAGAAGCAGCCAGTCTTAAGATACGCTATGGCGGAAAAACACGTTATTACAAAGGGAAACAATTAAAATTCAGCTATACAACCAGAGGTCTTTCATCTAAGTACTCCGGAATTCAAATGAAAACCGGAAAAACTACCGTGAATATGATTCCATATTATGATTATTTAGTAAAACAGGGACCAAAGGTAAAACGATCTTATTCTAAAAAAACAGGAAAGCTTGTATTAAAGAACGGATCGAGGACTTTAACCGCTTATGTTGGCAAGCGAACCTACTATTTAAATGGAAAGAAGAAAACCTTTTCCATTGCTCCAACTAAAGTAAAATATTATAAAACAAACAAAACAGTCATTTTGCTTCCGGCAAAAGTGACAATTACAAATCTGGGGCTGCGTTACACTTATAGTTCTTCTGCCAAGAGAATCTATATTAACAAGACGGTTTCCAATCCATCTTCATCCAAACCAACGGCTCCATCGAACGGTTCTACCATATATACGAATTACAACAGGAGCCTGTCAAATTATATCAGTGCTGAGAAAAAACAGCATCCGACTTACGCAGGCAAGACCATCAGCACCTCTACTTACAAAAGCTACATTGATCCGGCTGCTGATAAAACGAACAATTATCAGTTCCTTCGTCTGGATACCTACCGGGCGGTAAATGCTTCCAGCTACAATTCTGTATTAAACAGTAAGTTAAAATCCGGAAGTGTACTAAAGAATAAGGGAACCGTTCTTACATCGGCTGCCAGAACTTACAACATCGACCCTGTTTATTTCCTTTGCCAGACGATCCTTGAGACAGGCTATGGCACAAGCGAATTATCACAGGGAAAATATATTACCAAAGTAGTTTCCGGTGCATCTGTCACAAAAGATAAAAACGGAAACGTTACAGGTTTTAAGAAAGTCAATGGAAAATATATTACCAAGACAATTAAGAAAACCAAGCTTTATAATCTCTATGGAATTAAAGCCTATGACAGCGATCCTCAGCTTTGTGGATTCAGCTATGCTTACTATCAGGGATGGACAAGCGTCGACAAAGCAATTTCCGGAGCTGCCAAATATGTCAGCCAGGAGTACATACACAGCGCAGCCCACAAACAGAACACACTGTACAAATTCCGTTACAATCCGAATGTAGCGAATCTGTGGCATGAATATGCAACAGATCCTGCCTATGCTCACAAGATTGCATCCATTATGTACAGTCAGTTCCGTTCCGTCTATGCATCGGGAGTCTCCATGACTTACGACAAACCGAAATTTAATTAAACATAAAAGAACCATTGCCCCACAGATGATTTCTCATCTGTTTTGCAATGGTTCTTTTTCATGACTGTTTCAATTAATTTTTCGGAAAAACCACAGTTATTTTCGTGCCTTCTCCCATTTCACTCTCCACATCCATCGATGCTTTATGGAATTTCGCTCCATGTTTTACAATCGATAATCCCAGGCCAGACCCCTCTTTTTGATTTGAATGACTTTTATCCACCCGGTAAAACCGTTCAAAAATCCTGTCAAGATCTTCTTTCGGTATTCCGATTCCCGTATCTTCTACAATAACAGTCGGATGTCCATTCATAGATGCAACCGTAAATACCACCTTCCCTCCGGGATGATTGTACTTGATTGCATTCTCACATACATTAAAAAACATTTCATACAGAATCTGATAAACTCCCTGCATCGTTGTATGAATCCCCCGAATGTGAATTGAAACATTCTCTTCTTCCATTCTTCGTTTCAGATCATTTTTTATGCGAAAAGCCAGATCATAGAGATCGACTTTTTCCCATTCAAGCTCTACCCTGTTTTCATCCAGACGTGACAACTTGATGATTCCTTCAATCATTGAGATCAGACGTTTTGCCTCCTCATAGATTGTAGCAGAAAATCTCCCCATATCTTCTGGTTTTACCATTCCGTCTTTCATTAATTCTGCATAGCCGGAAATGGTCGTCAACGGAGTCTTCAATTCATGAGATACATTCGCAGAAAACTCTTTTCGCATATTCTCCGCTTCCTTTATCTCCTGAATCTGATGTTCAATATCAATATTTTGTTTTTCTATCTTATCAAGCAACGGCGTCAACTCACTATACGTTTTATTCTTCTTTGGATGTACCAAATCAATCTGGTTAATCGGTTCCACAATGCGTCCGGTAATAATTTTTGAAAGAATTACCGCAAGCACTAAGACAATTCCCATCATCAATAAGAAAACAGGAATGATATCTTCCATCTGCTTCAGAATGGTCTGAGTTCCGCGGCTCATCCGAAGAATCGATCCATCCTTCAGTTTGATTGCATAATAGTAGGTTTGTTTCTTTAAAGTTTTGGAAATTCTGGTGTCTTCTCCTTCTCCGCGTCTGGTTGCCTCCATAACTTCTTTTCGGTTTTTGTGATTGGACATTGTATCTTCTTCACCGGTACTGTCATAAATAACCTTCCCGTCTTGACCAATCCATGTGATCCTGCTGACCGTTATATGTTTATAGGCATCCAGATCCTGCTTATCATGAAGATTCAGGGAAGTTGCCATATAGGCTGCCTCATCCCGAATTCCGACTTTTATCTGCTGCATATACCGGTAATAGGTCAACATTCCCAGAAGTGTTGTTGTAATTAATACAGCAACTAAGGCAATGTATACCATGTTGCTGAAAATTTTCCGCTTCATTATTCGTTGCCTCCGATACGATATCCAATTCCGCGAACCGTCTCAATGAGATGTCCGCATTCTCCAAGCTTTTGCCGAAGAGATCTGATATGCACGTCAACCGTTCGTGTTTCTCCGTCAAAATCATATCCCCATATGTTGGTAAGCAGCTGATCCCTGTTCAAAACATTTCCTTTACTCTCAACCAACAGACAAAGCAGCTTAAATTCCTTGTTTGTAAGCTCTACTTTCTGTCCTGCTGCTTTTACTTTATGTTTCTGAGGATAGATTCTTAAATCTCCCACAACAACCTCATCGTTTTGTTCTCCGCGCCTGGATCTTCGAAGAACTGCTTTGACTCTGGATACAAGTTCCATCATTCCGAAGGGCTTCGTAATATAATCATCAGCGCCACTGTCAAGCCCCAGCACCTTGTCATATTCCGTCCCCTTCGCTGTCATCATAATAATAGGCAGATCTTTTGTTGCCGACTTTCCCCGAAGTTTTCCCAAAATCGAAATGCCATCTTCCCCCGGAAGCATAATATCCAGCAAAACCAATTCCGGCATCACTCCCTCCTTCATAGTTTTTAAAAACTCTGTTCCGTTTTCAAAACCATGAGCCTCAAATCCGGTGCTCTGTAATGTATATGTCACCAGTTCTCTAATATTTGGATCGTCTTCTACAACAAAAATCACAAGCTTCCTCCTTTATATTCCCCAGTAATTGAAAATTCAACCCACTCAGCAATATTTCCTGCATGGTCGCCAATTCGCTCAAAATACTTCGCGATCATGACGATTGCAACATACTCCTCTCCTTTCTCAGGATTATCGTGAATCAAAGAAATAGCCTCTTTCTTCACCTGACTGAACAATTGATCCACCAGATCATCTTGTTCAACCACTTCTCTTGCAATCTTAAGATCCTGTTTTACAAAGGATTTTACACTCCGGCTTACCATATCAATGGTTGCCCTAGCCATCTTGTCAAGATGAGTATTCTCCCTTAAATCAAGGACTGCGGAATCTTTACGGATAATTCCGGAAATATCACATGCCTGATCTCCGATTCTTTCCATATCCGATACCATCTTAAGAGCTGCAGAAATTACGCGGAGATCTGTTGCCACCGGCTGCTGCTGCATCAGAAGTTTCATACAGATACGCTCAATATCCCTTTCCTTCTGATTGATTTCCTCTTCCATAGTTTTCATGTCATTCATCAATTCTTTGTCTCGCGTTGCCACAATCTTTGCTGCGGCTGTGATCATCTCTTCACAAAGCGAACACATATCAATCATTTCCTGATTGAGACGTAAAAGTTGTCTGTCAAAACGATTTCTCATAAAGATCACCCAAACCTTCCTGTAATATAATCTTCTGTTCTCTTATCCTGTGGCATGGAGAATAAGTCATTAGATTTCCCGAACTCTACCATCTCTCCCAGAAGGAAGAATGCAGTGTAATCAGAAATTCGAACAGCCTGCTGCATATTATGGGTTACCATGATAATCGTATACTTTGACTTTAATTCTAACGCAAGATCTTCAATTTTGGAAGTAGAAATTGGATCTAATGCAGAAGTTGGCTCATCCATCAGCAAAACTTCCGGCTCTACTGCCAGTGCTCTTGCAATACAAAGACGCTGCTGTTGTCCTCCTGACAGCCCTAAAGCGCTTTTCTTTAAACGATCCTTAAGTTCATCCCAGATAGCCGCATTTCTTAATGATTTCTCTACGATATCATCTAACTGAGCTTTGTTATGAATTCCGTGAGTTCTCGGTCCGTAGGCAATATTATCGTAAACACTCATCGGAAATGGATTCGGTTTCTGAAATACCATTCCGACTCGTTTTCTCAAAACATTTACGTCCATATCTCCGTAGATGTCTTCTCCATCTAATGTAACCTTTCCGGTAATCTTGCATCCCTCTACCAGATCGTTCATTCGATTCAGAGATTTGAGAAGCGTAGATTTTCCGCATCCGGAAGGTCCGATAAATGCAGTAATCTGTTTTGCCGGAAGATCCAGGTTAATATTTTTGAGTGCTTTAAACTTTCCGTAATATAAATCTAAATTTTCAACTTTAATTTTGGTCTGCATGTTTCTTACCCTTTCGTAATTCGTTTTGCGATAAAAGATGAAATCGCATTAATCAAAAGTACTGTGATCAAAAGTACCACAGCCGTGGCATATGCCTGATTAATATGAAGTCCTTCACAGGAAAGCACGTACATGTGCAGTGCCAGCGTACGTCCTGATCCAAAAATATTTTGCGGAATTTCCGCAACAGTTCCTGCAGTGTACATCAATGCCGCTGTCTCTCCGACGATACGCCCAATTCCAAGGATCACTCCTGACAAAATTCCAGGCACCGCGGAAGGAAGAACAATTCGAAATACGGTTCTTAATTTTCCTGCTCCAAGCCCAAAACTTCCTTCCCGGAAAGAATCCGGAACAGATTTTAATGCTTCCTCACTGGTACGCATAATCAGCGGAAGAATCATAATTGCCAGTGTTCCTGCTCCTGATAAAATTGATAATCCTAATTTTAAGGTATTTACAAAAAACAGCATACCAAACAATCCATATACAATAGATGGGATTCCTGATAAAGTTTCTGCTGTAACTCTGACAATCTCAACCAGTTTATTTCCGCGCTTTGCATACTCAACCAGATAAATTGCAGCAAAAATTCCAAGAGGAACTGCAAAAACCAGAGCCAGCGCTGTCATCATTAAAGTATTTATGATTGCCGGAAACATGGATACATTTTCCGTTGTATATTCGAAGTTAAAAAGATCTTTATTTAAATACGGAACTCCATTGATCAAAATATGTCCAATTAAAAATACCAGTACCGCAACAGTTACTACCATTGCAAGATTTACAAGAAGCCATAAGAGAAAAGACAACGGTGTTCTTTTATAAGACTTCATCTTTTGCTGCCAGGTCACTTTGTTAATTCCCTGAACGTTTTCTGCTGTTTCCATTTTTCTCACCGCTTCCATTTAATTGCCCTCCTTGTGCTTTAACGCCGCAAAGGAAAGGTTGATTAATAAAATAAACACAAACAATACAACGGCTGTAGCTATTAACGCTTCTCTGTGAAGATCGGTTGCATATCCCATCTCCAATACAATGTTAGAAGTCAGTGTACGAACTCCGGAGAATAATCCGTCTGGTACAATCGCCTGATTTCCCGCAACCATAACAACCGCCATAGTCTCACCGATTGCACGGCCGATTCCCAGAACTACTCCCGCAAGAATTCCTGATTTCGCCGCCGGGAGCACTGCGAAGAAAACACTTCGCTCATGACTCGCTCCGAGTCCCAGAGATCCTTCATAATAACTATCCGGTACTGCGCGGATTGCACTCTCTGACACACCGATAATTGTTGGAAGAATCATGATTCCAAGCAAGATAGAAGCTGTAAATACGCTATTACCGTTTCCAAACATTTCACGAAACATTGGTACAAGCACTACCATTCCAAAGAATCCATATACAACGGATGGGATTCCTGCCAGAAGCTCTACTGCCGGTTTCAATACTTTATAAATTTTTTCATTGCAAAATTTTGCCATATAAATTGCTGCCAGAATTCCAATTGGCACACCAACAACAATCGCGCCTGCTGTTACGTAAAGACTTCCTACAATCATAGGGAAGATGCCAAAGATTCCGCTCTTTGGCATCCATGTCTGACCTGCGATAAATTTCAGTGGCCCGATCTCCCCGATGGTAGGAATTCCGTTTACGAATAAGAAAGCACAAATTAGTATTACTGCCAGAATGGAGGCACATGCTGAGATTAAAAATACAGCATCCATAACTTTTTCTAAAGGTTTCTTCATCGTTCCCGTTCCTTCTACTCTTTATATCCTATTTAATGTCAGCCCATTTTGTTGTTTCGCCAGTATAAATTGCTTTTACCTGATCGCTTGTCAGCTCATCTACATCACTGTCTTTGTTGACGATTACAGCAATACCATCCTGTGCAATTACAGTAGCTTTTACACCTTTTTTCGCTTCACTGTCTGACAGTTCACGAGATGCCATACCGATATCACAAGTACCTTCGATTGCATTTGTCACACCTGTAGTAGAGTCGCTCTGCTGAACTTCGATTTTTACATTTTTGTTTAACTTGCTGTAAGCTTCTTTTAATTTTTCCATAACTGGTGTTACAGAAGAAGATCCTCCTACAACAACTTTACCTTCTGCTCCGTTAGATTTAAATGCTGCTGCTTTTTCATCCACTTTGATGTATCCGTTGTCTTCCACAATTTTCTGTCCTTCAGCACTCATAATGAAGTTTTGAAAATCCTGTGCCTGCTCGCTTAATTTGTCTTTTGTAATAATGTTAAACGGACGAACAATTTTGTAAGATCCATCTTTTACTGTCTCAACACTTGGCTCGGCTCCATCGATTTTTACTGCCTTTACTGTATCATTTAAAGACCCTAAAGATATGTATCCGATTGCTGCTTTGTTCTCTGCAACAGTTGTCATCATAACAGATGTAGAATTTGTAATCTGTACAGAAGATGTTGTTTTATCTACTTTATTTCCATCTTCGTCTTTTTCTTCGATACCAAATAACTCGATAAATGCTCCTCTTGTACCAGAACCGTCTTCTCTGGAAACTGCTGTAATATTATCTTCTGCGTTTTTACTGCTTCCTCCGTTTCCACATCCTGTCATTAAACTTGTTGCCGCAACAGCAGCTAATGTTAAAGTTAAAATTTTCTTTCTCATAACGTTCTCTCCTTCTAATTCGTATCAATTACAAATCTAATCTTAACGGCGTTATGTAAAATCCAAAAGGAGATTTATGTAAAGTTTTTGTTAAATGTAAAATGTTTTCGAAACACTTTGTAAAAAAGAAAAAGATATGTCCTTTTAGAACATATCTTCATGTACAATCGTTCCATTACAAATTGTGTAATGGACTTTCCCTTTTAATTTCCACCCGGTAAACGGTGAGTTCGATGCTTTTGACTTATATTCCTTTACAATCCATTCTTCTGCCGGATCAAATAATACCAGATCCGCCGGTTTGCCTTCCTGAAGCCTTCCCTGCTCCATATGATAAAGTTTCGCCGGATTGATCGTCATTTTCTCTAAAAGCTGCATCATCGTCAGGTATCCCTTTTCTACAAGCTCTGTAATCCCAAGACCGAGGGATGTCTCAAGACCCGTAATCCCGCTTGGCGCCTCGGCAAGACTCTTTGCTTTCTCTTCTTTGGAATGAGGCGCGTGATCGGTAGCAATAATTTCAATAGTTCCCTCCTGAAGCCCTTTAATGATTCTCTGACGATCTTCTTCTGTACGCAGAGGCGGATTCATTCTCGCCAGAGTACCGTATTCTAACACAGCTTCTTCTGTTAATGTAAAATGATGCGGAGAGGCTTCTGCAACCACATGTGCACCTTTTTCTTTTGCCGCCTTTACGTACTCTACCGCAGCCCCTGAACTGATATGCTGAATATCAACCGTTGCTCCCGTAATCTCAGCCAGATGACAGTCTCTCTTTACCATAACGGCTTCTGCCATAAAAGAAGCTCCCCCATAGTTTAACTTCTTAGACACCTCGCCCTGATTGACACCCTGCTGTTCAATATAGGCAGGATCTTCTTCATGAAGACTGATCGGAACACCAAGTTCCTTCACCTTCTCCATAGCTTTCTTCACAAATTCTTCGTCCATCAACGGAAGACCATCATCTGTAAAGCCACGGACTCCTGCCTCATATAAGGCATCCATATCCGTCATCTCCTGTCCGCCAAATCCCTTCGATACTGCGGCGGCCTGTATAACTTTAACAGGGAGTTTCTCACATCGCCCTGCAATTTCCTGATAGATCTCCACAGAATCTACTACCGGCTTCGTATTTGCCATACAGACAACGGTTGTAAATCCCCCTGCCGCTGCCGCTGCCGCGCCGGAGTTTAAATCTTCTTTGTAGGTAAATCCCGGGTCCCTGAAATGCACATGGACATCAATCAGTCCCGGAGCCGCAATCATTCCCCTGGCATCTAAAACCCGCTCAAAAGTTCCATCGTCATCGGTTTCACCAATGCGAAGAATCTTATCTTTCTCAATCACAATATCTGTTACTTGATCAAAACCGGTCTCCGGGTCCATTACCCTCGCCTGCTTTATTAAAATCATCCTCTTGTCTCCTATTCTACTTTATCTGCTCCTTCACAGCATCTGCCACTACACTCAGATCATCTTTGGTTAATTCATTTTCAGACTTCACTACAATAACATAATTTTTTCCGCTCTTTGAAGTAATCCCTCCAAAAGCATTATAGGCTGCCTCATCATCAATTTCTTTCATCATTGGCACAAAAGAAATATGTTCTGTCTCGATGTTATCTCCGATCTCATAAGTGTGCCCTTTTTCCTCCAGTGCCATCACTTCCTCAGAAATTGTTTCATCTACATCCTCTTCCATAATTTCCTGAGATTTTCCCTCACACTGCTTTATACTGACATTCATTCCATGAATCCGAAAACTTCCGTCAGACGCCTTCGTATTCGCGCGGTGTTTGATTACAAATCCTCCCACAGCCCCTGCTATTGTCAGACATACTCCTGTCATTACCAGAAATTTCTTATCAAATTTTATTCTGCTCATGTTACTCTCCTCTACAATCTTTTATTTTTTATTTTTCCCTTCTCCCGGAAAAAAAGATCTCACATAATCGAAAAAATTTCTTTTACGGGATATAGGCTGCCGCTGATTCCTTCTTGCTTCATTCAAAAGATAAATCTGAGAATTCACCTTCTCATCCCCTTTGCTCTTTTTCAAAGCGTATTCTCCATTTGATTTCAGGCAGGTTGCCTGAACATTATCCTTCTTCAGAACACCAATCATAGCCTTTATTCTCCGCTTTAATGTGGGATCATAAATCGGACACGCCACTTCTACCCGGCGTCGGGTATTTCTTGTCATCATGTCCGCAGAAGAAATATAAATCTCCATCTCATCCTCTACACCGAAACAATAAATTCTTGAGTGTTCCAGAAATCTTCCCACAATACTCTCAACCCGGATATTTTCTGTTTTTCCCTCAATTCCCGGTCTCAGACAGCAAATTCCCCGGACTAACAGAAAAATCGGCACTCCGGCGCAGGATGCCTCGGACAGAGCGTCAATAATCTTACGGTCCGTCAAAGAATTCATTTTCATAAAAATACCTGACGGCTGAAAACTCTCTGCCTTCATTTTTTCCCGCTCAATCCGGCGCAAAATGTTATTCTGAAGACTTGTCGGTGCAACCCATAAGTGATCATAGGTTCCGTCCAAATTGAAAATAGACATGTTATGGAAAAAATTTGTCGCATCCCGGCCAATTTCCTTCGATGCCGTCATCATACTTAAGTCTGTATAAATTTTTGAAGTGCTTTCGTTATAATTTCCGGTTCCTATCTGTGTAATATAATAAATTCCTTTTGCATTCTTCTTGGTAATCAGGCAGACTTTTGAATGGACTTTATAATCTTCCATCCCGTACATGACCTTACATCCCGCTTCTTCAAGTATCTCCGAATAATTAATATTATTTTCTTCGTCAAATCTTGCCCGCAGCTCCATTAAAACAAGGACTTCTTTCCCATTCTCTGCCGCTTCACAAAGATACTTGACAATCTTTGCCTGTTTCGCCAGACGATAAATGGTAATCTTAATTGATACAGTCTCCCGGTCTCTTGCACTTTCCCTCAGAAGATCAATAAACGTATCCATGGTATCAAAAGGAAATGACAACAATTTATCTCCCTGAAGAATCTGTTTTGTCACACTGCCTCCGGGAATAAAATCCCGATTCAATGCCGGCGTAAACGGACGGTAACATCCGTTCTTTTTTCGTTCTTTCGGCATGCGATCTATCAGGGCATAGACATATTTCAAATCCAGCGGGGTTTTGCTGCAAAAGATCTCCTGTCCGGAAAGTTCCAGACGTTCTGCAAGATATTCTTCAATCTTTCGATTTTCGCCGCCTGAAAATTCCAGACGAACCGGCGCCAGCCTTCCTCTCATCTTAATGATCTTTTTCATATGACTTCGATAATCATCCGTGGATTCATAAATTTCATCATCCGGATTAATATCCGCACTTCTCGTTATGCACAAAATACTTTTTTCTTCCACAGAATAGTTTTCAAACATCTCATCACAATACTCCAAGAGAAGATCTTCCAAAAGCACATACCGCATACCGTCTCCGGGCAGGAAAATCATCCGCTCCAGATCTTTCGGCACCGGCAGCATTCCAAAAGATAGTTTTTCTTTCTTCCTAAGAATCAAACCGACCTGAAGAACTTTATTCGGAATATGAGGAAACGGATGTTGTTTCCCGATCACAATCGGAGACAGCACCGGCCTGGCCATCGCTTCGAAGTAATTCCTCAGATATTTCCTGTCTTCCTTTGGAAGTTCTCCGATCACAACTCGTTTTACCTTCTGCTTTTCCAATTCTTTGGATACTTCGAAAAAGATCTTATCTCTCATCCCATAGAGAGGTCGGACATATTCTGCAATCTTCTCCAACTGTTCATCCGGTGTTAAATTTGAACGAATATCCCTATGGTTATCATGAATCAGACTCATTTCGTGAATACTTCCTACACGAACCATAAAAAACTCATCCAGATTATTTGTAAAAATCTCCAGAAATTTTAATCTTTCAAAAATCGGAACACTCTTCTTCCCTGCTTCTTTCAAAACCCTCTCATTAAATTTCATCCATGATAATTCACGATCCTGCGTGTAAGAATAATCGTATTTCTTACTCATCTTCTCCCTCCATTTATGAATGAACCAAAATCCGGAGAAAATTCTCCGGATTTCTAAAATTAGTATGCAAATTTTTCTTCAAAATATGCTTTCAAGTCTTCAATTTTTACACGTTCCTGCTCCATGGTATCACGATCACGAATGGTCACGGCTCCATCTTCCAGAGAATCAAAATCGAACGTAACGCAATATGGTGTACCAATCTCATCCTGACGGCGGTAACGTTTTCCAATATTTCCTCTTTCATCAAACTCACAATTATACTGCTTGGACAGTTCTTCGTAAACTTTCATCGCTCCGTCGCTTAACTTCTTAGACAGCGGCAAAACTCCAATCTTAACCGGTGCCAGTGCCGGATGGAAATGAAGAACGGTTCTTGTATCTCCGCCTTCCAGTTCTTCTTCATCATATGCAGCACATAAAAATGCCAAAGTTACACGGTCTGCTCCCAGTGACGGTTCGATAACATACGGTATATAACGCTCTTTTTTCACATCATCAAAGTAAGTCAGATCTTCTCCGGATGTATTCTGATGCTGTGTCAAATCGTAATCTGTACGGTCTGCAATTCCCCACAGCTCTCCCCATCCAAACGGGAACAGAAATTCAATATCAGAAGTTGCCTTTGAATAATGAGACAGCTCTTCTTTTTCATGATCTCTGACTCTCATTTCATCATCTTTAATTCCCAGAGTCTGAAGCCAGTTAATACAATAATTCTTCCAATATTCAAACCATTCAAGGTCTGTATCAGGCTCACAGAAAAATTCCAGTTCCATCTGCTCAAACTCACGAGTACGGAATGTAAAATTTCCCGGGGTAATCTCATTACGGAAAGATTTTCCAATCTGTCCGATTCCGAATGGAATCTTCTTTCTGGATGTTCTCTGCACATTCTTGAAATTCACAAAGATTCCCTGTGCAGTCTCCGGACGCAGATACACTGTACTCTTGGCATCTTCTGTAACTCCCTGGAATGTTTTGAACATCAGATTGAACTCACGAATCTCTGTAAAATTCTTCTTGCCACAAGAAGGACATACAACATCATGCTCTTTTATAAAGTTTTCCATCTCTTCTTTAGACCATGCATCTACAGAACCTTCGATTTCCATTCCATGTTCCTGCATATAATCTTCAATCAGCTTATCTGCTCGAAAACGCTCGTGACAATCTTTACAATCCATTAAAGGATCTGAGAAACTTCCAAGATGTCCGGATGCCACCCATGTCTGTGGATTCATCAGGATTGCACAATCCACTCCTACATTATATGGACTCTCCTGAATAAATTTTTTCCACCAGGCTTTTTTTACATTATTCTTTAACTCGACACCAAGGTTTCCGTAATCCCATGTATTGGCAAGACCTCCATAGATCTCAGAGCCGCTGTATACAAATCCACGTACCTTTGCCAAATTGACGATTTTCTCCATTGTTAATTCCATAATGATCTCTACCTCGTTTAGATTTTTCTTAATATTCTATCATTGTATCTTGTAACAGGCTTTTTTTCAAGACATATTTACAGCAAGACTTTTAAAAAACAGAGAGATTATTCTGCCTTAAAAATAATAATCTCTGTGATGAATCCCTTTTATACATAGTTTATTCAACGCATAATATACTAAATATATTAAATAGATATTACTTTTTTACTTTTT